>Ga0190303_1000352_pt1 | contig 19076 bp, 21 predicted proteins | sample 48700701_MG_FD_161672 | JGI IMG/M metagenome (GOLD analysis project Ga0190303, IMG submission 161672) | Hydrothermal vent sediment bacterial communities from Southern Trench, Guaymas Basin, Mexico - 4870-07-0-1_MG | ecosystem: Environmental > Aquatic > Marine > Hydrothermal vents > Sediment ... | reverse complement strand
CTTAATTCTACTGCCTTTTGTTTAAATGATAGACTGTAATTCCTGTTTCTTTTTTTCATAATTCAAAGTTAATTGATGTAACTCTAAATCTCTCAACTTAATGTCCAGTCTAATATAGTAAGTCCAAGTCTTTTGATGAAAGTATTTTACGAGTTTATATTGCGGTTATATTGTATGATAATAAACTCCCCCTTACGAAGAAGTAAGGTTGTAATTTGACAAAATTTATTATTCTGACTATAAATTCATAGGGATTAGAGCTAAGTAGAAACATTTGATGTCAAGACTAATGTTATTCTTAAACAATCAAAATGTTGTACCTATGTTGTACCTGTAAATAAAAAAAGCCAAGATTTTCATCTTGACTTTTTTTGTACCGAAGGCGGGAATCGAACCCGCACGCCTTTAAGAGCATCGGATTTTGAATCCGACGTGTCTACCAATTCCACCACTTCGGCTTAATTTTCGCAGCATTCAAAAAAAGGATTTTGAATCCAGCGCGTCTACCAGTTCCGCCATCGAGGCAATTTCAATTGGAATGCAAATTTAATAATATTTTTCATCTAATTCATAAAAACTTAACGAAGTTATACGATAACTATTTAAATAATTTTAGATTTGTACCTAACAAACAACAACACACACAAATCAACTAATTAACACAACTAAAAAAAATGGAAAACAGTCACCTAGAACCAAAAATTTTTGCTTGTAGTCAAAGTGAAATATTAGCTAAAAACATTGCCAAACACTATGGAGCGAACCTTGGAAATGTTAAAGTTTCTAGATTCAGCGATGGTGAATTTCAACCTGCTTTTGTTGATTCTGTAAGAGGAAGGCGTGTTTTTATAATAGGGTCAACATTTCCTACTGCTGATAATTTAATGGAAATGCTTTTAATGTTAGATGCTGCTAAAAGAGCTTCAGCTCGCCATATAACGGCGGTAATTCCTTATTTTGGTTGGGCAAGGCAAGATCGTAAAGATCAGCCTAGAGTTGCTATTGGCGCAAAATTAGTTGCCAACATAATTCAAACTGCAGGAGCTACAAGAATTATGACTATGGATTTACATGCTGATCAAATTCAAGGTTTTTTTGAAAAACCTGTAGACCACCTTTATGCATCAACTATCTTTTTACCATACATTAAATCGCTTAAGTTAGAGAACTTAACTATAGCTTCTCCAGACATGGGAGGGTCTAAACGCGCCTATGCTTACTCTAAATTTTTAGGGTCAGATGTTGTAATTTGTTATAAGCAACGTATAAAAGCCAATATAATATCGACCATGGAATTAATTGGAGAAGTTAGAGGTAGACATGTTATTTTGGTTGATGATATGATTGATACTGGAGGAACTCTTGCAAAAGCTGCAGATTTAATGATGGAAAAAGGAGCCTTAAGTGTACGTGCAATATGTACTCATCCAATACTTTCAGGTAAAGCCTATGAACGTATTGAAAATTCAAAATTATTAGAGCTAATAGTTTCTGATACAATTCCATTAAAAAGAAAGAGTTCTAAGATAAAAGTTGTAACTTGCGCGCCTTTGTTTGCTGATGTTATGCATAAAGTACAAGACAACACATCAATAAGTGGGCAATTCTTAATGTAATTAATAAATAGATAAATAAATGAAATCAATTACAATCTCAGGATCTCAAAGAGAAAGCGTGGGCAAAGTATCAACTAAAGCCTTACGTAATGCTGGAAAGGTACCTTGCGTATTATACGGAGGGGATAAACCATTACACTTTTCAGCGGATGAAACTTCATTCAAAAAGTTAGTGTATACAGCAAATGTTTATACTGCAATGATTGAAATAGATGGTGCTAAATACCATGCAATTTTACAAGATATTCAGTTTCACCCAGTGAGTGACAAAATTTTACACATGGACTTTTACCAATTATTTGATGATAAGTTGGTAACAATGGATATTCCTGTAAGATTAGTTGGGTCATCTCCAGGTGTTATTAATGGTGGTTCTTTAAGTTTTGCAAAACGTAAATTAAGCGTTAGAGCATTACCTGCTGATTTACCTGATTTTATCAATGCTGATATTTCTAAATTAAAAATTGGAAACAAAGTAATTGTTTCTGAATTAGCTGACGATAAATTTTCTATTCTACATCCAGAAAATACAGTTGTTGTTCAGGTTAGAACTGCTCGTGCTGCTATTGAAGAAGAGGAAGAAGGTGAAGGTGAAGAAGGTGAAGCTGGCGAAGAAGGAACTACAGAAGCTGGCGAAGAAGCTGCTGCAGAATAGTCTATTCTTATATAAAACAATAAAAGCGTTGCATTTTGCAACGCTTTTTCTTTTTAGTACTTTTGCTATATGCAATTATTAAGGTTTATTAAACTACTATTTAAATCAAAAAAAGAAACATCAACTAATACTTCTATGAAAAAATTCTTAATTGTTGGTTTAGGAAATATTGGTGATAAATATGAAAATACGCGTCATAATATTGGTTTTAAAATTTTAGATGAATTAGCCTCTAAAGAAGATGTCTCATTTGAAAGTGGAAAATTAGGTAGTATTGCTAAATTTAGGTTTAAAGGAAGAACTTTCATTTTATTAAAACCTTCAACCTTTATGAATTTAAGTGGAAAACCTGTAAAGTATTGGCTTACAAAAGAAAAAATTCTTACTGAAAACTTATTAGTTATTTGTGATGATTTAAATCTATCTTTTGGAGCTATTAGAGTAAAAGCAAAAGGAAGCGATGGTGGTCATAACGGATTAAAAGACATCAATGCTGTTTTACAAACTCAACAATATGCGCGATTTAGATTTGGTGTTGGTTCTGAGTTCTCAAAAGGTAGTCAATCAGATTTTGTTCTTGGAGAATGGGATTTAGCAGAAAATAAATTGTTACCTGAACGATTAGACGTTGCAAGTAAACTAATAAAATCGTTTGGTACTGCAGGATTAAATAATACGATGAATACTTTTAACGGTAAATAATTTACTCTTGATCTGTAGCGTACCATTCAGCGCTTGAGGTCCCTGTTTCTTGTAGCTTTAATGAATGTAATTGAATAGTTTTAGGCAAACGGCTTATAATTTTATCAGCAAAATCAATTAACATCATTTCGCTTGTTGGCTGATAATCAACTAAAATAACACTGTGCCCTCTTTTTTCTAGTTCATTTGCTAACTCAATATGTGGTGTGTTTTTATTAAATACTGTTGAGTGGTCAAATTTATCAACAATTTCTGAAGCAACTATTTTTTTTAAATCACCAAAATCTATCACCATCCCAAATTTTACATTGGTTGAGTCACTTATTGGCGTTCCAATTACGGTAACGGATAGTTTATAACTGTGACCATGTACATTTTTACATTTGCCATCATACCCATACAAAGCATGGCCCGTTTCGAAATAAAATTGTTTTGTGATTCTAATATTACTCATCCTGCTTATAACTAAATTAATCGTCTAAATCTTTTCTGTTTTTTGCTTTATAATACACAAAATATGCAATTAAAACTAATACTACAAAAGGCAAATATGTACCAATTACAACACCTATTTCATAACCACTATCTGGTGCATTCTTCATTTTCTCTTCAACATTTACCTGTTGTAAAATTGTTATAAAATTTGCAAACATCTATTATTTTTTAAATTTTTGTAATGCGTTTTTTGTAAAATCAGAAAGTACTAGTTTCCCACTAATTTCAGCACGTTCATCTAATAATGTATCCCAATTCTGTGCTTTTTCCCATAAAATGGTCTTCATTTCTGCTAATGCTTCATTATTGTAGCTAGAAAGTTTATTTGCTAATATTTTAACTTCAATATCTAACTCTTTTATAGTTTCAAAAACTTTGGCATACAATCCTTTTTCTTTTGCCCAATAAGCATTTTGCCAACTTGTTGCGTCTAACGTTAATTCGCTCAATGCTGCTAATCCTATTTTACGTTTTACTACTGGTTCAATTACAAATGGACCAATACCAATAGTAAATTCAGATAATTTTATAGAAGCTTGTTCTGTAGCAAAGCAATAATCACATGCAGCAGCTAAACCAACTCCACCACCAACAGTTTTCCCTTGAATGCGACCAATAATTAATTTTGAACAGTTACGCATTGCGTTTATCACATTTGCAAATCCTAAAAAGAATTGCTTCCCTGCCTCAAAATTTGAAACTGCTACTAATTCATTAAATGAAGCACCTGCGCAAAAAGCTTTTTCTCCTTCGCTCTTTAAAATAATAACATGAACATCATTATTAAAGCTTAGTTCATTTAAAGAACTGGTTAACCTACTCAACAACTCACTTGGAAATGAATTACTTGCTGGGTGCCCAAACTCAATAGTGGCAATATTATTTTGAATATGTGTGTATAAACTTCCATTACTCATAATGTTCAAAGTTACGCGTTTTTATGTAAATATGTTCTTCTAAATTTTATGACTAAAATTACAGCTCTTAATAACATCCATACAGTAAATGCAAGCCATATAGCGTGCAATTTTAAATTGAAATAATCACCAACTAAAAGTACTGGTAAAAACCCTAAAAAGGTAGCAACTAGCAGTAAATTCCTTAAAGTAACTGCTTCAGCAAGGCCTTTAAAAATCCCATCAAAAACAAAAGCTACTGCGTTAATTGGTTGCATAATTAATACAATCCAAAAAACACTATAAAAAGAATCTAAAACAAGTGTTTCTTTTGAAAAAAGCAACCCTATTGGGTAATAAAAAATAGCACAAATAAGAGCAAGCATTAATGAAACAACTATTGAATATCTACTTAATTTAATACTCAGTTTCCACATTTTTTTATAATTTTTTTCACCTAATAGTTTTCCTGAAACGATGTTTCCAACACTTGCATAACCATCAATAAAAAATGCAAAAAATAACCAAATTTGAAAAGCAATTGTTTGAGCTGCAATATAACTATCACCATATTTTGTGGCGTAAGAATTTGCTAAATATAAAGCAACATTTAAAGCAACAGCTCTAATTATTAAATTAAAACTTATGGCTAATAAATTTTTAATTTCTTTATTAAAAGGAAAAGTAATTTTTAAACTAAAAGGTGTTTTTTTTAAGATTAAAACAAGTGCTAAAATTGCCATTACTCCTTGTGAAATTACACTTGCCCAAGCGGCTCCTTTCACATTCATTGGATTGATAAATCCGTCTATTCCGTAAACTAACGCAAAGTCTAACCCTATGTTTAAAGTAGCACCTACAATGCTAATTACCATTGGCCAAAATGTATTTTGAAGCCCTCTAAAAACACCAAACGATGAAAAAACAAATAACGTTAATGGAAACCCAATAGCACGAATTTTAAAATATTCAACCGAGTAATTTAAAATAAGCCCATCAGCATTGTATAATTTAAAAATTTCATTAGCAAAAAACACAGTAGTCACATAAATTATGATACTTAAAAATAAATTAATTGCAATAATTTGAGCGGGTAATGTGGCTATTTCATCTAATTTTTTCGCTCCTAAATATTTAGAAATTGTTGCTGAAATTGCCGAACGAGTTTGCGCTAAAATCCACACCAATGCCGAAATAAATGAACCAGCAATACCAACTGCGGCTAATGCTTCTGTTGGGTTTACCTGAAGATTTCCAACTATGGCCGTATCTGTAATTGAAAGTAGCGGTTCTGCAACTCCAGAAATAATGGCAGGAATTGCCAATTTATTAATTCCTTTAAAAGTTATGTTTGACTTTTTATACATCTAAAACTTTTTCGTAACAGTAAAACGGATATTCACTTTGGTTTGGGAAATAAATAGCTTCTAACTTTGTGTAATTTCGTTGCTCATAGAAATTCTGATTCCTTATATTTTCACTAAAAGTGTCCAATCTAATTGAGTTATAGTTGTATTTTTTTGCATAATTTTCAGCAAAAGCCATCAGTTTTTGAGCATATCCTTCTCCTTGAAATTTTGGATGCACTGCTAAACGATGAATGTATAAATTTTTGTGATTTTTGGTGAGCCATTTTACATTTAAATATTCTTATCTTCAACTTCAGTCAAAACAACAATACCTATAATAATTTCATGTTCTTCGAACTTCCAAATTTGCTGTAACTCAATATCCTTTTGTAATACTTCTTTTGATGGATACATCTCATTCCATTGAAAAATTCCATTTTCAATCATATACTTAGCACAACTCTTTGTTATAAAGTACAATTGTTCTAAATCTGAAAAGGATGCTTTTTTAATCATTATTTTATTTCTGAAGAATAAAATCAATACTATGTTCAACTACTTTTTCTAAATGAGCAGGCATATTTGGCTCATTCCAGGGCTGAGTACATCCCAACGGATGATTCATTTCATTTATAAAAATCAATTCACTTTTAGGATTCCAAGAGTGTATATTTTGTGCTTCAATAGGTAAAACAACCTCATCTTTTTCACCTTGAATAATTAAATGTGGAATATTTAGTTTTTGTACCGCATTTTTTATGGTTAATCTTTTTTCATGGTCTTTAAAATTTTGGTAAAACTGATATAAATGCGGCATTTTTTGAAGTGTTCTACTATTTAAAATATACGAAACCCCTTGTTTTTTCCAGCCTTCTAATTGTTCTCCCTTCGGAAAACGAGCACCGTAATCTGAAACTCCAGCCCAAGATATTACGTTACTAATTTTAGTATTTTCTGAAGCTTTAATTGTTACAATTCCACCACCTCGTGAATGCCCAATTAACGTAATATTTTCTGTGTCAATTTCATTTTTCAAATCAGAACTAGAGGTAATCCAATTAATAATATCTTCTAAATCATCTAGCTCTTTTATGAAGTTATTTTCACCAAAAGCATCCAAATCTGGAAAATCAATTGGATCTTCAAGAGTTCCTCCATTGTGTGAAAAATTAAACTTTACAAAAAATAAATTGGCATTGGTGAAAGCTTTACTAGCAATATTCCAGGCACCCCAATCTTTGTACCCTTTGTATCCGTGACAAAAGATAACGATTGGTTTTTTTATTTCATTTTTTTTATAAAAAATATCGGTTACAATTGGCTTGTTATGATGTGTGCTTTTTACAACTTTGTTCCTAATTATTTGCATCTGTTTTATCTAAAATGGTAAGTTTTGGTTTTCAATAAATGGTATTTTCGCATCTAAAATTTCAAGTATTAAATTTTTAATTTCAAGCATAAAATCTTGCATTCTTTCTTCAGTCACTTCAAAATCTCTTCCTCGATATTTATCAGAGAAATTCATTTTTAAAAATCCTGAATTTAAGTTTTTAAAGGAAATAACACCGCTTTGCAACGGTGTAATTGATTTATCTACTTTGGATGTATATAAATACGAATACAGCATAACTTGCATAGCTTTTGTGTATTTATAATCGTTGTTCATCTCCGTAAAATCTGCCATTTTTAATTGCTTGGCTTCAACTTTCCCAGTTTTATAATCAATAATTCTAGTCACACCGTCTAATTCATCAATTCTATCAACAATTCCGTGTATTTTAATTGGGAAATCAACTCCTTCAATTGTTATTTCAATAGCTAATTTTTCTTCTAAGGCTATAATTTTTAATTGCTTATTTTGTTTAAGTAATTCTAACTCTTGTTTTAAAAATCGATTGATATGATTTTTACTAACTTCAAAAATAAGCTTGTTTTTTCCGGTTTGTATATTTCCTTTTAAATAATGTTTTTCGAAAAATTTAGTTAACAATGAGGTGCATTTTTTTTGCATTTCTGAAATGTGTTCTTTCTTTAAAAACATACCTAAATAAGGTTTGTACATTTCTTCAAGTACATCATGAATTACCGAGCCCATAGTGTTTGCAGCAATAGTTTCTTCAACTTCATTATCGTCTCTAATCCCAAGTACTTTTTGTTCGTAAAAGCTAATTGGATTATAGATGTAGTTTGATAATGCTGATGGAGAAATGCCCTTTATAAATACTTCTTTTAATTTTTCTAAAACAGCTGGTGTTTTTTTAATTTGAAGTAAAGGCGCTTCAGAGCGTTGAACTTTAGGGCTAATAATTGTATGTGTAATTGTTGGATTGTTAATTTCAAGCTGTGTTAAAAACCTACTTTTTTCACCCGAACCATAACCATCAGTTTCGGTATTATAAATTAAATAGATGTTTTTGGCGCGTTGTAACAATCGTTGAAAATGATACGAGAAAATGGAATCTTTCTCCTGATAAGTAGGTAACCCAAAATGTTTTTTTACATCAAAAGGAATAAATGAAAAATCGTTTTTACCCGCCGGTAAAATACCTTCATTAAGCGATGTTATAATTACTGTTTCAAAATCCAATACTCTCGTCTCTAGCATTCCCATTAGTTGTAATCCCTGCAAAGGCTCACCTTGAAACGACAATTTTTCGTTTTGTAAAATTTGATTGTAAAATAATGTAAGTGTTTTTAAATCAGTAATATGGTTGTAGGTTGTATTTAATGTTTCTAATTGTTGAAAAATGGTAAAAAAACGATATAAATATTCTTTTTCAACTCCAACTGTAAACTCTTTTAATTCGTTTATTAAATTTCTACACTTCGAAATTATAGTATTCATATTTGTAGAAAATTCAAATAATGAAAACAGTAATGTTAGTTCTTTTCCTTCTTCAGTTGAAATACATTTTTTTAACGTTTTCACACTTAAAAATATACTATTCTCACTTTTAATTTTAGTACAAATCTTTTGAAGAACATTCGCATATAATTTATTTAAAAAAGGGTCGTTTAAAAAATTTAAAACATCTTTATAATAAAATTGTTGCCCTGCTACTTTATTAAATTTCTGCTGATTTAAATGCAATTTAAATAGCTTATCAAACAAACTAGCTATTGGAATATCTTTTAACGAATATCCCATAGTAATATTAATATTTTTCACATTGTTTGGGAGTGAATTTAATGTGAGTGTTAATAAATTTTCATCGGCTAATACCAATGCTGTTTTATTAAAATTTTCTAATTTAGAGAGTAATTCTCCTGCATATTTTATTTGTGAAATATTTTTAGGGGCTCCAATTAAATGTATGTTTTTAGATGGAATTTCTTCATTGTTTATCCCTAAAAAAGAATGGTTTTTATAGTAAGCCCATTCGTTTTTATACTTTCTTAAAAAAGAACCTGCTTCATTTGATTTATTTAAAATTGCTTCATTAGCATCCCAATAAATTGAAGCAATATTGTTGTTTAATAATTCCTGAAATAGGTATTCTTCAGCTTTGTTTAATGCATTAAAGCCAACAAAAACAATGTGATTCTCTATATTGTTTTGTATATAAAACTCTAAATTACCTTTGGCTTCTTTATAAACAAGACCTTGATACCCAAACTTGTTTTTTTTTAATTTTATTTGAAGTGCTTTATATAAACGATGTAAAGATTCGAAAAACTGAAGGTAGTTTACAGCTAACTGACTTGGTTTTTTATCTTGAAACCATTCATCTAATTTTTTAATATCTCTTAAATTAGTAAAAAAATCTTCTGAATTCACCAAATAACTGTCAATTTCATTAAAATCATGCAATGCAATTGTACCCCATTGAGAGAAAGAACCGAATGATTCTATAGCGTTTTCAGGTATATTTTCTTTATAAATTGAATAAAATTCGAAGAGTAATTGTGTGTTATCAATTAAGCTGATATCTGCAATTTCTTGAATGTAATTTTCAACACTTATAATTTTAGGTAAAAAGGAGGTTGTTGGTAATTTTTTTTTAATTTCTTCTTTTAAAAACACACAAGAACGCTGACTTGGTAATACAAATATTAATTTTTCATAGGTTTTATCTTTTTTGAATATATCGTCTACAACTCTTGAAATAAATGAATTCATAGCTTTTTAATAATATTTATTTTTATGATACTGACAATAACTTAGAATATAAACTAGGTTTTTACGCCGTTTGCTCTATAACATTATTCAAATTCAATTTTTCTTTGGGAATAAAACCTTTTAAAATTAAAACAACTCCAAAAACCATTAAAACCACCCCCATTATACGTTTTACCTTGTAGGTGATTTTTGGAGTTAATCTCTTTTTTAACTGTTTAGCCAATATAATTTTTCCGATATCAGTAATGAAATAACTAACCAAAATAATAGTGAAATAATTAAATATTTTAGTAGAATTCATTTGTAAGTTTGAACCAACAATAACAATCATTCCCAACCAAAAACCTAAAACACCAACATTTATAAAATTTAGAAAAAAACCTTTAAAAAATAGTTTCACATAATTTGTTTTTTCAGGAAGCACTAATGATTCATCTTGAACAACTCTTTTTTGACTTTTATCTAAATAAGTAATTAATCCGTAAATAAGTAGTATTAAACCACCAATATAAAATAGACGTGGATCGTCTTTTATTTGTTCTAATAAACTTTTACTTCCGTAGTAAGCTATTAATATAAATACTACATCACCTAAAATAACACCTAAATTGAAAGCAATTGCAGCTCTGGCTCCTTTAATAATACTTGTTTGAATTAACATAAAAAAAACGGGCCCAATCATGAATGATAAAAAAAATCCGATAAGTATTGCGTCTTTTATTTCGTTGAAAGTCATAAATTAATTGAATATGATTGTGAAAATACTATTTTTAATTATACATCATCGTAATCTATAGTGATTTTTTGGGTGGTTGGATGTGCTTGACACGTTAAAATAAGACCATCGTTAATTTCTTTATTGGTTAGAATTGAGTTTTTTTCCATAACAGCATTACCGTCTGTAACTTTCGCAATACAGCTACTACAAATTCCACCTTGACAAGAATATGGCGCATCTAAACCTTCCTTTAAAGCAGCAGTTAAAATAGTTGTTTTAGTATCCATTTCAAAAGTAGTTTCATCATCATCTAGCAAAACTGTTACTTCGCTTATTCCTTCAAATTTTTGAGTTGTATTTTCTTCGGAAGAAATAGGTGTTGTAAATAATTCAAAATGGATAGCGTTTTCACCCAAACCGTTTTCAATTAGGGTTTCTTTTGCAGTTGTTATCATTTCTTCTGGCCCGCATAAAAAAGCAGTATCAAAAGTTAGGTTCTGGAACTTATTTTTAACAACAAAATTGATATTCCCTTTATCTATTCGACCAAATAAAGTGGTGCCGTTTTGTTCTCTACTTAAAACATATTGAACATTGAAATTTCTAGGAAATTCAATTTTTAAATCATCAATTTCATTTTTAAAAATAGTGTTGCCCTTAGTTTTATTTCCATATATAAGTGTAAAGGTGCTTTTTGGTTCTTCAACTAAGCAGGCTTTTATCATTGCCATAACAGGTGTAATTCCACTTCCAGCAGTAATTCCTAAATAATTATTTTTATTATTTGAAGAAGTTTCTAGCACAAATTTTCCTTCAGGTTTTGAAACTTCTAAAATAGCTCCTTCTTTTAAAATTGTACAAGCGTAAACAGAGAATGTACCGTTATCAACAGCTTTTATTGCAATACGTAATTCACCACAATTTGGTGCTGAACAAATAGAGTAAGCCCTACGAATTTCTTCACCTGCAATTGTAGTTTTTATTGTGATATATTGACCAGCAATAAATTTAAATTCATTTTGAAGGTTGGAAGGAACATCAAATACAATAGAAACAGCATTTTGGGTTTCTTTTTTTATTTCTTTTATAGTTAGCGAATGGAATTTTGACATAGTTACATTTTAAGATTACAAAAGTAACTAAACTAACTACAATTTTTTGCCAAAATCAATACCTAAGAATCTTATACATAAGAAAATTATGTATATATTTGGATAAAATTATTGTAGATAACTATTTTAAATGGGGAATCAAAAATTATATAAAGGATCTTTGCAAACAATTATTTTAAAGTTGTTAGAAGCGAATGACAAAATGTATGGTTATGAAATTACTCAAAAAGTAAAGGAAATTACCAAAGGAGAACTCAATATAACCGAAGGTGCGTTATACCCGGCGTTACATAAACTAGAAGCAGAAGGTTTGTTAGATGTTGAGGTTGCTAAAGTTGATAACCGTTTGCGAAAATATTATAAGTTAACCGAAAATGGCACAAAAGAAACGGTAAATCGTTTAGCTGAATTAGAAGAGTTTATTAAAACAATGCAAACTATTGTAAATCCTAAAATTGCTTAAACTATGAAACTAACTTTAACCCAAATTCAACAATTATACACGTTCACTCGCCAACATTATGTTGAATATTATGATGTTCAAACAGAATTGGTTGATCATTTAGCAAATGATATTGAACAAATTTGGATAGAACAACCCAACTTATCTTTTGAAGAAGCTAAAAATACTTCTTTCAAAAAATTTGGTGTTTTTGGTTTTATGGATGTGGTTGAAGCTCGTCAAAATGCTTTATTTAAAAAATATTGGAAATTAGTTTTAGAGATACTTATAGACTATTTTAAAATTCCTCAAATAGTTTCAACTTTATCTCTTTTTATAGCTATTTATTTAAGTTTTTTAGTGGTACAAAATCACACTTGGATTTATATGGTTTTAGGTTTTGGAGTTTGCGCAATTTTAATAATTAGATTGTTTCAACTTCAAAAATTAAAAAAACGTAGACTTAAGGAAACTAACAAAAAATGGCTATTGGAAGAATCTATTTTAACCGCAGGAAACATTGGCGCTTTTGGTTACCTAATTTTTCAAATACCGTTAAGGTTTGATGCTTATATAGAATCTACACTATTAATTATAGCGATTTCATTATTCTTCACTTGCTATCTAATTATAACATATATTATTGCATTTGTGTTACCTTCACAAATTGAAGAAATTTTAATAAAACAATACCCAGAATATAAATTAGTGTAACAATTTATGTTTTAACCATACTTATCAATCGTAAAGTCATAAAAAGAAACCAAATGATTCAACAGTTTATAAAATTTGAATGGAAACAATTTTTTCGTTCTTCGTATTGGCAAAAAAGCATTGCTATAAATATTTTAATGGTGTTTTTTGCACTTTATTTTATACTTGTTTTTTTAGCCTTAGGTTTTGGGATGTATCCAATACTTAAAAAACAATTTCCTGAATCTGACCCATTAATAATGGTAAATGGGTTCTTGTTTTATTGGTTTTTAGGAGATTTATTAATGCGTTTTTTCTTGCAAAAATTACCCGTAATGAATATAAAACCATTGCTAATTTTACCAATAAAACGAAGTAAAATAGTACATTATGTTTTGGGGAAATCAGTAATTTCATTCTTTAACTTTTTACCTCTTTTTGCAGTTATTCCTTTCGGAACTATTTTAATTTCAGAAGATTATAATACAGCAACAATATTAATTTGGATGTTATTAATGGTAGTTTTCACTTTAACAGTGAATTTTTTAAACTTTATTATTGAAAGTAAATCTACCGAAACAGAATTATCTTTTTTACCAATTATAGCTATTGCTTCTGGTTTATTTGCATTAAACTATTTTGAAGTTATTTCATTCTCAACATTACTGTCAAATGCAGTAAACGGAATAACTGAGAGCCCAATTTTAATGTTAATTCCAATAGTGTTTTTAGCGTTACTTTACTTTGTAAACTATTCAATTTTAAGACCAAAATTATATGTTGATGGTTCTTTAAAAGCAAAAGAACAAATTGCCACAACATCAGATTTATCTTGGACACGTAGATTTGGAGATATTGCTCCTTTTCTTCAATTAGATTTAAAGTTAATTTGGAGAAATAAACGTCCAAGGTCTTCAGTTTTTATTTTGGTAATTGGTTTGCTGTATGGTTTGTTCTTTTATCCAAACCCTATGTATAAAGAAATGATACCAATGTTTGTATTTGTAGGAATATTTGTAACAGGAATTTTCATGATTAATTTTGGGCAGTTTATTCCAGCTTGGGATAGCGGTTACTATAAATTATTAATGAGTCAGAATATTAAATACAAAGAATATTTAAATTCAAAATTTTCATTAATGCTAGTCAGTGCAATTTTAATGTTTATTTTAAGCATTCCGTATGTCTATTTTGGTTGGAAAATATTAGTCATTCATTTTGCAGCGATGGTTTATAATATTGGTGTAAATACTCATGTATTATTATACGGTGGTTCTTTTAATAGAAAAAAAATAGACTTAACACAACGTGCAGCATTTAATTACCAAGGCACAGGAGCTGTGCAATGGATAATAGGTTTTCCATTAATGGCTTTCCCAATCTTGTTTTTTTACTTTCCATACAAGTTTTTCGGTTTTGAAGCTGGTATAGCAACTCTTATTATTTTAGGGGGTATTGGAATTGTATTGCATCAAAAAGTGATGCGTATGATTACCAAAAAATACCTAAAATCTAAACATAAAATGATTAGTGCATTCGATCAAAACAATTAATCAATTCAACTATTAAACAAAAACACAATGATACAAGCAACTCAACTTTCAAAAAAATACGGTGGGAGTATAGTTTTAAATATAGAATCTCTAAACATCCCTAAAGGACAAACTTTTGGTTTAGTTGGTAACAACGGAGCAGGTAAAACAACCTTTTTTAATTTAGTGTTAGATTTAATAAGCCCAACAACAGGAAGTATTATTAATAATAAAATTCAAGTAAATAAAAGTGAAGATTGGAAACCTTTTACCGCTGCATTTATTGATGAAAGTTTTTTAATAGGTTATTTAACTCCTGAAGAATATTTTTACTTTATTGGTGAACTTCGTGGAATGAATAAGGCAGATATTGATACTTTTTTAGAGCAATTTTCAGAAATTTTCAATGATGAAATTATTGGTAAAAAAAAGTATTTAAGAGATTTATCAAAAGGAAATCAGAAAAAAGCAGGAATTGTAGCCGCATTAATTGGAAACCCTGAAGTAATAATTTTAGATGAACCTTTCGCTAATTTAGATCCAACTACACAAATAAGATTAAAAAAGTTATTAAGTGATTTAACAAAAGATAGTAACTCAACAGTATTAATTTCTAGTCATGATTTAGGTCATATAACTGAAGTTTGTGAACGTATTGTGGTACTAGATAAAGGAGCCGTTGTTAAGGATTTAGAAACGTCAGAAGAAACTTTAAAAGAGTTAGAGGCGTATTTTTCAGTGTAATTCAAATAAATAAGTAGATTTTTGTATTTTTACAACCCTCTTGCAATAATTGTATAGAGTAATAAGTTAGAAGCTAAGTAAAAAACAATTTCTTTTGAGAAACAATAGTAAAATAGCTGCAAGTTTTTTAATCCTTTTTTTAGTGATTGGATGTTCAACTAAAAAAGATGCATTTTTAAACAGAAGTTTCCATTCAACAACTACAAAGTTTAACGTACTTTATAATGGAAATGAAGCTTTAAGAATTGGTTTAATAGAACTCAATTCAAATTATCAAGATAATTATTGGGAGCGTTTGCCAATTGAACCTTTAAAAGTTGATGATTTAGCTTTACTGGGTGTGCAAAAAGACATAGACGACTCACCTAAAGAATTTGAAAGAGCAGAAGAGAAAGCTGTAAAAGCAATTCAAAAACACTCCATGCTAATTGTGCGTCAAGAACGCAATAACCAAATAGATAATGCATACTTATTATTAGGGAAATCAAGATATTATTCAAAACGATTTGTGCCTGCGTTGGAAGCATTTAATTTTGTGCTAATAAACTACCCAGGAGCCGATTTAATTAATGAAACAAAAATATGGCAAGCCAAAACACTGGTTCGTTTACAAAATGAAGAAAAAGCTATAGAAAACTTAAATTACTTGTTAAAAGAAAAAAAATTATCAAGTACAATTAAGGAAGATGCACACACAGCAATTGCCATGGCTTATATTAAAATGGATAGCTTACAACAAGTAACTAATCATTTAAATAAGGCAGTTTTAACCGATAACAATAAAGAGCAAACGGCACGAAATTTATTTGTTTTGGGTCAAGTTTATAGAGAACAAAAATTAATAGACTCTTCTAATATTTCTTTCCAAAAAGTGATTGATTTTAAAAAATCACCTTTTAAATATAAAATTCATGCACATATTGAAAAAGCTAAAAATGTTTCAACAAAAGAAGAAACTTCAGCAACCATTAATTTATTTAAAAAATTACTAAAGGATAGAGATAATAGGCCGTATTTAGATCAGTTAAATTACCATTTAGGGCTACTTGTAAAAAATGACGATTTAGAAAAATCAATAAATTATTTTAAAAAGGCTCTTCAATATAGTAGTAATAATGACTTTCAAAAAGAGTTAACATATGAAGCTCTTGGGAATCTATACTTTGATAAAACATTTTTTTTAAGTGCAGGATCATATTATGATAGTATTTTACAAATAACACAGTTACACAACTCTAAAAGAGTGAGAAGTATTAAAAGGAAACGTGCTAAGCTAAACGAAGTTATTTTATATGAAAATATTTCGAAAAGAAATGATAGTATTTTAAAACTTGTTGCCATGAGTGATGATGAAAGAGAAACTTTTTTTTCAGACTACATTGTTACACTTAGAGCTAAAGATAAAGAGAAAAAAGCAAAAATTAGTGCAGATTTAAAACGATCAAAACAAGTAAAAAAGTTAGTTCAGTTAGACAATATAGGGAAATGGTACTTTTATAATTTACATACGGTAACGTTTGGAAAAGAAGAATTTAAAGCACTTTGGGGGAATAGAACTTTAGAAGATAATTGGAGAACTACTAGTAAAACAGCCGTTAATATTAGTAAAGAGATTGCTGTTGAGAACCTACTAGAAGTTGAAGTAGGAAGTGTAAGAAAATACGAAGTTTGGTATTATACAGATCAAATCCCAACAGATCAAGTAAAAATTGATAGCATTAAAGCAATTAGAAATTCTGCGTATTATAATTTAGGAGTCATTTATAAAGAACAGTTTAAAGAGTTAGATTTGTCAACATATAGACTAGAAAAACTACTTACATTTAATCCAAATGCTACTATTTTATTGCCTGCAAAATATCATTTGTATAAAATTTACGATTATCAAAATAGTGACAAAGCAATGTCATTAAAAAGAGATATTGTCACTAATTTTTCAGAGTCTAATTATGCGAAGATTATTTTAAACCCTAATGAAGTTTTAAATAAAGATGAAATTACACCAGAAGATGAATATGCATTGGTTTTTTACAATTATAAAGATGAACTTTTCGACCTTGTAATTGAAAAATCAACACTTTCAATACTAAAATACCAAGGTGAAAAAATTGTCCCTAAATTTGAATTATTAAAAGCGTATGCCATTGGTAAAAAAGATGGAATAACAGCTTTTAAAGATGCGTTAGATTTTGTTGCTATGAACTATCCAAATACTGAAGAAGGGAAAAAAGCGTTAGAAGTAATTAACACCATAAAAGCAAAAATATAACTAAAACCGCATAAATTTATAGCATCATGTTTTCAGAAAAGAAAGAAAAGCAACCACAAGTATTAGAAAGAAATATCATTGGAAAAAACACTTCAATTGTTGGAGATGTTATTTCGGAAGGAGATTTTAGAATTGACGGAAAAGTTGAAGGAACAATAAAAACCACCGGGCGTGTTGTTATTGGTAAATTAGGAAAAGTAAGTGGTAAAGTTGAATGTTTTAATGCCGATATTGAAGGTAAATTTTCTGGAGAATTAGTTGTAAATAGCTTACTTACATTAAAAGCAACGGCAAAAATTTCTGGAGATGTTGTTACTAGTAAATTATCTGTAGAACCAGGTGCTGAATTTAATGCTACTTGCGCTATGAAAGGTTCGGTTAAAGAGTTAAAAAATGAGCAAACCTCAAAAGAAAAAACAGCTTAATAAATATATACAACTAACAGGTATTGCTTTTCAAATGGGTATTACTATTTATTTAGGCGCTTATTTTGGAAAATGGTTAGATGTTTATTTTCAAACTTCAAAAAAACCATTTACTATAATTCTTACGTTACTTACAATGGTTGTATCTATTTGGAGTATTTTAATTCAATTAAAAAAAATCAACGATAAATATGAGTAAACCTGTTATTGGTTTTTGTATAAGATTATTAGTAGCTCTAAGTGTAGTTTTAAGTATTCATGTTTCAATTTTATATTTATATAACTTTCCAATATTTAACAATCTGATAATTTATTCTTATGTAATTAATTATGTTTTAGCGGTATTAATTTTTGATGTTTTATACAAACTAAGAATAAAATATCTAGATTTATTAGGGTTTATTTATATGGGCGGAAGCTTTTTAAAATTTGGAATATACTTCCTCTTTTTTAATCCAGTTTTTAAACAAAACGGAACGGTTAGTAATTTAGAAGCCGCTTCATTTTTAGCACCATACTTACTCTGTTTAATAATAGAAACTTTTTATCTTATAAAACTCTTAAATAATAAGTTGTAACACCTTAGTAATTAGCAGCAAAGAACGATTTAAAATCAACGATAAATATTTTTTGGTTTCTAAGATAAAAACGTACATTTGCAAAATATTTTTAGACAACAGCTTTAATAAAGTAATATGCATAAAATTACCTTAGTAAAAATACTTACGTTACTACTATTAATTGTAACAATTTCGGTAAACGCACAACATGATACACATGAAGAGGTTCAGGTTGAGAGCGAACATTCTGAAAAAGGAAACTTAAAAGCAGAAATTAAAGAGTATATAGATCATCACTTACTGGATTCTTATGATTTTACGTTATATTCTTATACAACTGACGAAGGAGAGCATAAGTATGTTGGAATGCCGTTACCAATTATTTTAATAGACGGAGGATTAAAAGTATTTTTATCTTCTAAATTTCATCACGGTGAAACATTGGCAGAAGTAGATGGTAACTACTATAAATTATACCACAATAAAATTTATAAAACAGATGCTTTAGGAACTATCAATTATGATGAGCATCATCACCCAACAAATACAAAACCATTAGATTTTTCGATTACTAAAAACGTTACATTTATATTCCTTGTAGGTTTATTAATGTTTTTTATGTTTAGCAGAATGGCGAAATCTTACAAGGGTAACCTAATGCCAAAAGGTATGGGGCGATTATTAGAACCAATAGTATTGTATATTAAAAATGATATTGCAATTCCAAATATTGGTGAAAAACACTATA
>Ga0190303_1000350_pt1 | contig 19112 bp, 15 predicted proteins | sample 48700701_MG_FD_161672 | JGI IMG/M metagenome (GOLD analysis project Ga0190303, IMG submission 161672) | Hydrothermal vent sediment bacterial communities from Southern Trench, Guaymas Basin, Mexico - 4870-07-0-1_MG | ecosystem: Environmental > Aquatic > Marine > Hydrothermal vents > Sediment ... | reverse complement strand
TTTCAGTTATAGATTGTAATAATCTAACTAAAGGTAACATAACAACTTGAAATGGAATAACCATTCCGCTTAAAAACAACAAGAAAATTAATTTTGAATAACGTGTTTTTGTTCTTACAAGAACCCAAGCTGCCATTCCTGAAAAAATACCAATAGCAATTAAACTTCCGCTTGTAATTATGATTGAATTTAGGAAAGATTCCCAATAACGGACTTGTGTAGATGTTAAAATAGTATTTAAGTTCTTAAGAAATGTTTGTCCACTAGCAGCTAAAGCTAATGGATTAGCAATAATCTCATTTGCAGTTTTAGTTGAATTGAGAATAATTAAAGCGAATGGAAAGAAAAATAGCAAAAGTAATATGAATGCAAATATTTCAACTATAATAAGAGTAATTTTTTGTTTTTTCATTATAATTCAACCTCTTTCTTTTGAGAATAGGTTACCTGAAGAACACTAACAACCATTAAGATTAGGAAGAATACAATTGCTTTAGCTTGACCAACTCCCATTTTATATCGAGTAAATGCTGTATTATAAATATCGATTGCCATTAAATTAAGAGAATATACACTTGTATATGAAGGTACATTTAATACACTTGACAACCATCCAGGTATAAGTGTTGAAGGCCCTCCTCCAGTTAATGCGTAAACAGTATCATATTGTTTAAATGATGTTACCAATGTTAAGAATAATGATATTGTAAATGCTTGAGCAACAAGCGGAAAAATAATGTGTTTTAAACGTTGAAATGCATTAGCACCATCGATTTTAGATGCTTCAATTAAATCTTGTGGTACATTTTGTAACGCAGCAATATAAATCATCATAATATAACCTGCATATTGCCAAGTTACAACTAATATTAAAGCTCCCATTGATTGGGAGGGTGAAGCAGCTGATCCAATTAAACTATGTGCAAAAATTCCAGAGTCAGATCCTATCAACACGCCAATTGCGGGAACAACAGTTGAATAAACAAATTGCCAAATATAACCCAATACCAAACCACCAATTAAGTTTGGCATAAAGAATCCAGCACGATAAACATTTTTTAATTTTAAATTTTGAGTAACTAATAATGCTAGTGAAAAAGCAACAACATTTATGACAATAACATTCATAACAGAATATATAGTTGTTCTAACAAATGAATAAATAAATAAAGTATCAGTGAACACTGTGGAATAGTTTGAAAAACCAACCCATTTTTCACTTCCGTTGTTAAGCCCTGTCCAGTCAGTAAATGAAAATACAACACCCATTAAAAATGGAAAAATAACAAATAATAAGAAACTACCTAAAGCAGGGACTAAGAAAAAAATAAAATTTCTATTTTTTTGAGCATTAACTTTCTCGCCAACGATATTGGTTTCTAAGAACATTATCAATTGATTAGGTCCATAATATGGATGAGGTGTAGCAACATAGATAAAGAATTTTTTTATTGAAAGCAGTACTTTTTGGCCTTTTGTTGAGTTTTGAGTTGTTAGGAAATTAAGTAAAAAGATAAAAATTTTAGAAATAAGTCTTGCAATCCAACGCAAAGGTATATAGGTAAACACAAGAAGAATAGAAGAATAATATGCAGTAATTTTAATTGTAACTTTCTCTACGTATTTAAATAATAAATTAGTACCATTGTAATTTTTGGTGGTAACAACAAATTTGAAGCATTTTTTTAGTTTGATTCCTATTTTAGCAAATATTCCTAGGTCATTATAATCTTTGGATTCCTTAACTCTAAATAATTGTAATAATAATAAAAATAACCATGATATTATTCGCGCAATCCAAAGAAATGGTTCATAAATTATTGCTAAAGGCAACGAAATAATAACTGCAGCAATCTTGAATAGAAGTATGAAAAACTTATTTTTCGTAGGAAATTCTGATTTTTCTTGTTTAAACATGTTAATTCTCCATTTCTTTCAATTTTTGTGAGATAAATTTCAAATCTATATTGTATAAATTAGGATTAGTAAAATATAAAGGAATTTCAATATTTTTATCATGTCTCGTTTTTTTCAAAAAGAGTTGAATAGCATTAAGATATTGTTTAGCTGTTGTTTTCCAAGTATATTTATCATTAACTCTTTGAATACCTAATATCTGAAAATGATGATGATGTCTTAGACACTTCAATAATCCTTCTGCGATATCTTGTTCATTAAGAACATCAACTAAAATTCCATAATGAATATTATTTTCTAGTAAAACATCACTCGGCCCTCCATATTTAGTAACAACAGCAGGAAGTCCTGCACTCATCGCTTCAATAGGAGCTAAACCAAAAGGTTCATAAAGAGCTGTAAGTGAGAATATCGATAGCTTCTTTGCCATGAAACGGTAAAAAGCAGCTAACTCTTTTTGAGAATTGATTGAAATAAATGTAATATGTCCAATTAAATGATATTCTTTAATAACTTTCATAATCTGATCCAAAATTTTAAATTCATCAGGTTTTAAAAAAGAATAATTTTCATAAGCGTTTTCAATTCCTCTAAGCGAAATTGCTATATTAGCTTTATTCTGTAACTCTTTATTTTTAGCATACGCTTTGATTAATCCAATATGATTTTTTTTCGCGTCAAATCTACTAGCAAGAATAATAAATGGCAGATTTAATCTTTCTTTGTCAATATCTCGCTGACAAATCTTATTGAACTTAAGGTAGAATTTTTTATCGAAAGGTTGTTCTAAAGCATTAAATATTGAAGTATTAGCTCCAGGAGAAGCTACAACAAAATGATTTTGTTTATTAAATGTTATATCACGATACATTACATGAGAATATTGTTCTCTTTGTTCTTGTTTTGACGAAACGACAATAATATCTGCATATTTCATCGCAATTCGTTCTGCTTCAATTCTTGTAGTAAAATTGTATTTGTTATTTAATTCTATTATATTAGAAGAATTTGCGCCAAGTTTTTCAAGTTTTTGTGCTCCCAATGAATGGCCTGTAAAAGAATAAGGAAGTTTCATTTTCTGTTTTAGTAATGTAGCGGATATCCCACCATCACCATAATGACCTGTGATAAAGTCTGGAGTTAACCCATTAGATTTATAAAACGAAACAATATTATCTGTCCATTCATTAAGGTATTCCCATAATAATTCTTTTTTCAAAAAAATATTAGGTCCACATTTAATTCGTATAATTCTAACATTTGAAATATTATCATAATAATCAAACTCATTATCAAAAACATTAAATTTTGTATCAAAAAAACGTCTAGTTAATATGTCGACTTTATGACCTAGTTTACCTAATGCGATAGCTATTTCTTTAACATAAACGAGTTGTCCTCCAAAATCAGGGTGTTCTGTCCAAAAAGAATCATTCTTATCAAAATTACCTTGAGGATTTAGAAATGCAATATACATATTACCACCTAATCGTTTTAATTAGTTCATCATACTTTTGAATATCAAAATCAGCACCAATCTGTTTCAAGTTTAAAGCACTGAAAATCAAACCTAACTTTAATGATTGTTTTATTGTTAACTTGTTTATAATCCCAGCATACAACCCGCTCCAAAATGCATCACCCGCACCTGTAGAATCAATTATTTTCGTAGCAACAGATGGTATTCTCAAGGTTTCACCCTTGAAACGTGCTATCAATCCATCTTTTCCAAGAGTCATAATAATAAGTTTTGCTCCTAACGATTCATAGATTTCTAAATACTCATCAATAGTTTTTTTACCAAACATGCGTGATGAATCATCTAAGCTAGGTTTAATAATATCAACTTTATTTATGATATCTTTGAGGATTTTAAATCCAGTTTTATCATGATTATCTAACAAAGGATGATAATTAGGATCAAATCCAATCAAAGTGTTATTTGTTTTGGCTATATCAATTATTTCCAAAATAGTTTTGCGACTCGGATTTTTCGATATAGCCCAGTAAGTAAAATGAAGAATTTTAGAATGAAGAACATCTTCTTTAAGTTTCTCATTTATGTAAATATGACTATCTGCCGACCGGTTAAAAACAGGCGTAGGAGAAGAAACGGTCTGATTTATAATCACAAAAGAAGTAGGTTTCTTTGAAATTTGAATATTTGCATCAATTTTCTTTGCTTTTATTTGTTCTAATACCTTATAACCATAAAAATCATTCCCAGCTGCTCCATAGAAACGATTACTGATTCCTAATTTAGTTAAATTCTTACAAACATTATATGGACTACCACCAATCATTATTGATTTTTTTTTGGCTTTATGGTTATGTATAATATCTATTACAATTTCACCTATAAGTAGTATGTTTATTTCTTTTTTTTCGAAATCAAATGTTTCATCCCAAATCATGTTATAGACACCAGTATGAAAACCTTTCCAAATTTTAAATAAAAAAATATATTTGAATCAAAAATATATTTAAGTAGTGATTAATATATGCATATGGAAACCTTTCCATATCTTCCTAAAAAATATAAAGTATTTTTCTAATTAGATTATATTTGATTATAACATTTTATGTAAACGCTGTCAATTGCAAAAAAAAAATTTTTTATAGAATGTTAGTTGGTAAAGTAAAACCAATTACGCGGTATCACCTTCTGCAATTTCAACAGGAATAATAATACTTTTGTTTCGGTTATGTATATCAAAACCAAGTAATAATTTGCATATAGCAATAGCTATTTTTTTTGAATTTTGATTAATAGAAGTTATTTTCATACCGAGATTATTAAATGATCTACCACCGTCAAAACCTATTACTTTAACGTCTTCAGGGACTCTTATCCCTTTTGATTGAAAGACTTTTATTACTGTATATGCAACTGCATCTGATATACAAAAAACTCCATCTACACCTGTATATGGTTTCAATAGATTTGAAAATTGTTCTTCCGATACAAAATAATTTTGAAGTGGATATTCTAAGCTGATTATATTCTTAATATTATTATCTTTTAAAGTGTTGATAAATCCCAACCGTCGCTTTGATACATCAGTTTTTACTTGCGTATGCTCTCCTTGTGCATCATCACCAATAAACATAATATTCTTACACCCATGTGAAATTAAACGCTTCGCAGCTAATACACCACCGTGATAATTATCGCTTGCTACATAAGGAACATTTTCAAAATAGCGATCAAATGATACAATCGGAAGATTTTTATTTAAATATTGCTCTACATCATTATTTGTAAGAAGAATGACCGCATCTACACGGTTATTTTTTAACATATCTAAATATACAATTTCTTTTTCTATTTTTTCACTTGAATTGCAAAGCATGAGTTTATAACCATAATTAAATAACTCCTCTTCAACGTAATAGAGAAGTTCTCCAAAGAATATGTGTTTTGAGTTTGGTAAAATAAAAGCTACTAAGTTATTCTTCTGTCGTGTCATACTTCTAGCAATTTCATTTGGTTGATATCCCAATTCAATAATTACTTTTTCTACTTTTTCTCTAGTTTCTTTTTTCACATATCCAGATTTATTAATAACTCTGGATACTGTTGCAATACCACACCCAGCTAACTTAGCGACATCTTTGATATTTGACATACATTTCACCATAATCCTTATTTCTATTATTATTTTATCATAAAAAAATGTATTTATTGAAAAAAAACACATATTCTCAATTGAAATATGATAATATATTTAAATATGGTTGTGAAATTATACGGTAATATTAAAGTAAATTCTATTATATGGAAAATTTGGTGGGCCAATATCACTTATTAATGCAAGTGCTTATGGAATTATTCAGGAAGAAAAAAACAAAAAAATATAAATGAAGTTTTAATTATAAAAATCGGAATTCAAGGCACATTAGATAAAGATTTCATTTTTGTTCTTAATCAAACAAAAGAAAACATTTAGTTATTAAAGCATATTCCTAGTTCAGCATTTGATTCTATTAGAAAAAATCACTTGATTTTAGAGAAGATAATACAAATCATCTAGATTATTATATATATTTAAAAACTATAATATAAGAAAAATTGATATTATACTAATCTCACATTGACATATGGATTACTATTGAGAATTATTAGATATTAAAAATGAATTTAATACAATAAAATATATGTTAACAATTCTTTAGATATTGATTTAGTTTATGAAATTTTTAAAATAAAACAACAATTCACTTATGAACAATCTCGTTTCAATGTATGTAATCAGTGCTAATCTTAATGAATCAAATGAAAATAATAATCCATTAGTATTATATGGAATTATTGATTATGAAAGATATTTATTTACAGGAGATATTGAAATGGATACAGAAAAAGAATTCACAATAAAAATGGTTGACAATATAATTTATGCTAAAGTGAAAAAAATAGTGTGAATATAAAATGGAGCGAATTCGAATATGAAGAAAATTAAGGGAGTTATTTTTGATTTAGATGGGGTCATAGTTTCCACGGATGATTTTCATTATAAAGCATGGAAACAATTAGCAAATCGAGAAGGAATATATTTTGATCGAATCATCAACAATAAATTAAGAGGGATTTCTCGACGTGAATCTTTGGAAATCATTTTAGAAAAAGGTCATAAAAAATATTCAAAACTAAAAATTGATGAAATGCTTAAATTTAAGAATAATATTTATAAGGAATCCTTGAAAAAGCTTACAAAATACAACATTTTAGATGGTTTTAATGAATTATATATGAAATTACAAGAAATTAATATGAAAATGGCAATTGGTTCTTCAAGTAAAAATGCCAAAAGAATCCTTAAACAAATAGAGTTAATTGATTCTTTCGATGCAATCGTAGATGGAACAGATATCACTCATTCTAAACCAAATCCAGAAGTTTTTTTATTAGCTGCTAAACGGTTGGAATTAAAAACAGTGGAGTGTGTTGTAATTGAAGATGCTTTAGCTGGAATAAAAGCTGCTAAAGCGGGTAATATGATGGCGATTGCTATTGGCGATGCAAAACAGAGTGAATTAGCAGATTATCGAATAAATAATCTTTTAGAAATATTTGAAATACTTAAAAGAGAATAATAATATAAAGTACAGATTTTTATTAGAATATATACTTTTATCATTAGGATTTTTATTGTTGTTTAATGCCTTTAATTTGATAGAATTCAACTTGTTTTTTTCAAGCTGGTGAACATTTTTTATTATTCCATCAATTCTCTCGATGTCACTAATAGGAATCACTTTAGGTAATGTTATTTTAATTGCGATTTATGTAGGATTTTTATTAAGAGAAAATGAATAATATTCTAATTAATATATTATTCTAGCTTTCTTTACTGCTTTATGAATTGAAATACTGGTTATTAAATAATATTTAGTTATAAATTTAAATATTAAACAGAAACTATCTATGAAAACAGCTTTTTTGTTGTGAACAATCTATATCTCTTTTGAAAATAAGATTGTCATATGATACCTAAAAGATATATCCTATTAAATAGAATTGAATTAGAGAATACTTTCTTAGCAATTACTGAAATAAAATAGCACCAGATCAAATGTATAATCTAAATGGATATAATTTAGATATTAATAATAGAAAAACTATAGGTCAAACAATTAATCATTTGCATATACATTTGATTCCACATTATAGAGGAGTTACTTTAGCTTCGTGTGAATCCATGTGAATAAGTAAGATAAGTTATTTTAGTGAAGCGAAATTATTAGCTTCTCTTTTTTTCTAACATTTGGAGAAAATTGTTGGTAGATATATATCAAATCTAGATATATAGGGGAATAATAAGCGTATTTAAAAGAAAAGACATAATTAGATAATGTATTAGAAAATCATAATCGTTTTTATATCTCTGCACTCAAACTACTCGATAATATAAAAATTAATCATTTCCTATTGATTGAAGATTGAAAAACATGCTTGGATGTCATTAGCAAGAGCAAAAATTGTTTTAAATGTAAGATTTTTAATCCCGGAGCTATTAATCTCGTTAAGATATAAATTTGCCAAATGTTAAATCATCTATGTCTTTTATATAAAAATACCTCCAAAGTGTCTTACTATAATCTTTTACTCACAATCTTTAATTCTTAAAAGATTGCTTTCTTTTTTATAGAGTCTACTTCGGAGGTATCGTATCAACTTTTATAACATTACTTTTTATTGAAATTTTATTTCATTTCTTTTATAGCTTCATAAGCTCTGGCATTTCTTCCATCTCTTAAAGTAACTATTGTTGTATCTGTATATTTAGCCAACACTTCCATCTTTTGAGGAGGTGTAGCTAAAATAATTTGAACTGGTAATTGACGGATGAATTCCATCATAGCTTTTATCCTTGAAGTATCCATTTTATCAAATACTTCATCAAAGATAATTAGTCCTATAGAATCATGCAATCTACCGCTTTTAGCTTGTTCAAACAAACGAACAAATGATGCAAGAGTTGCCACATAGAACGGAACTTGTGTTTCCCCACCTGATTTCTCTTTGAATACTTTTGAATATAATATTTTCTCTCCTTGTGAGTTGGTTATTAATATATCGTAATCCATATATGTTCTATAATCAGTAAACTTATTCATAACTCCTGGTGCATTGATATCATCACTAGCTAGATTTATAAACAATTCTTCAAGTTGTCTTTGATATTTCATCTCAAAGTCATAGTTCATCATCTCAGTACCAGCTTTTATCGCTTCATCGCTTAACACCATATCATAATATTCACCATATTCTTTTGATTTAGGAAAGATAAATTCATAGGTATCATCTCCAAAATGAATATTTTGTAGGGTTTCATTAATCCTTTTTATTTCATCTTGAGCTGATATAATGTAATCTCTTAATTTAGCTATGAAGTCTTCTTTGAATAGTTTTTCAGCTGATTCTCTAGCTTCTCTAACTTTAGCCTCATATTTGACTAGTTCAGATTTTACTAGTTTATTATACTCATCGATATATTCTTGCATATACATAATTCCAAATTGATAGCTTAAGTTGTATTTATTAACATATTTTATCTGCTTGCTTTTTAGTGAATCTTCAAAGTTATTTATGCTATCAACTTCTCTAGATATTCTTGATTGATAATCTTCTAGAATCTTAGAAATGTTTTTAGTTTTATTAATCTCATATTCAAATAGGTCTTTAGCTTCTTTTTCCATTGAAATATTTTCTTCAGTGAGCTTAGTAATTAAGCAATTTATTTTCTTAATATTTTTTTCATGTGCTAAGATTGATTCTTGATATTTAATTTCATCTGAATTGAATTTACCATTTCGTTCATAAGCTTTTCTTCTATTTGTTTCATAGCCACGAATTTCTTCTCTAATATTCTCGTATTCTAGACGTAATTCTGATAGGTCTTCTTGTTTAAGTGATTCTTTTCTTTTTAATAAAGATTTTCTTCTTTCTTTTAATGTATTAACTGAATAATAAGATTCCAATAATTTTATGATACCTTCGACATCCAAGGTATTTATTTCATTAATTTCTTCATTTATTACAGTTATATTGTCTTGAACTTTATTAAATTTTTTCTTCATTTCATTTGCTTTTTTACGCCATTTTTCTAATTGTTTTTCTCTTGCATTATGTCCTATAAATGGTTTCTCTTGATTTTTATTTAAAGATCTAACTGTATAGCTTCTATAAACCATACCGTCTTTTGTAATACCTTGTGGATAATTTTCTAAATTTCTAACTTCATCAACCATTATTAGATTACCACAAATCATATTTATATAATGAGTCGCATCTACATTATCTGATTTTATAATTGAGGCTAATGATTTATCTCTATAGTTTTTAAAGTGTTGAATCTTCTTAGTATTTACTAAACCAATTCCATATATATTTAAACTGTCTTTAACTTCATTATATACTTCTAGTGCTACGTCGAAATATCTTGGTTCAACTATTAAATTAAAGCGTTGAAATCCTAAATAATCTTCAACTGTATCTTGCCAAGAAAAATCAGTTACTTCTAATAATTCACATAAAATATGAACATTTATATCAACATCATATCTATTTTTAACTCCATTTATTATTCTTGATTGAAGTTTCTTAATCATTGGATTATAGCGTAATTTATGGTTTTCAAGATCCTTTAAGACATTATAAATATCGTTTATTTCTCTTATTAGATTATTTTTAATATGTGTTTGTTTACCTAGTTCTTCCTTATTTTCATCTAAAACAATATCTAAATCTTTTTTTATCTTGAGCAATTTTAGTTTGTTGTCTTCAAAATTACTTTCATCAATCTTAGTTAATTCTATTTTATCTAGGTCTTTATAAACCGGTCTCTTATATTCTGTTTTTAAGTCAACTATAATCTTCTTTGCCTTGCGCAGTTTCTTATGGGCGTATTGCCTTATACTCATTTGTTCTTCTATTTTTTTATCAAGTTCTTCTAATTCTTTTTCAAAAATCCTTGCGGCCTTAAAGGTATCACTACTTGAAAGCATTGTATATATTTCTTTACTGCGTTCATCTAGAATGCTTATTTGTGTGTTGATTTCTTCGATTAATTTTTGGTTTTGTTCTTTTTCTACTGATATTTTTTCTAATTTTACTTTTTGTTTTTCTATTTCTTTTTTGTAATTTTTAATTTCTATAATTTTTAGGAAAAATTCATAGAATGATTTTTGGCTTTGAGTCTTTTTAATTTCTTCATAAATAACTTTTATATCTTCTAAATCTCTTACTTTTTTTCTGATTACCTTTAACGTAGCTTCTAAATCTCTATAAGCAGTTATAGATCCTTTAATAGAATCTACATCTAGTATCTTTTCTTCTAAAAGATACCTATAAATAAAGTCTTTAACATCTGGAATTGGGTGAAAAGCTAAGGCTTTAGGGATTAAAGAAAAATATGTTTCATTAATCGATCCAAACAATGAACGAAAAGCTAGTTTCGCCTCTCTTCTAGTCAGATATACCTTATCTGCTTGTTTTGTCTTTTTGAATTGAGAAGTAGTAAGAATTTTATCTTCTTCATCTATAAAAAAACTTTCTTCCATCTTTTTATTTATATGATAGAAAATCACTTTAGGAGGAAGTATTTCTCCAAATACATCTATTACAGTTCCTACGGTAAAAAATTCATCCTTGCTTTCATCATAGAATTCTAATGCTACATGTCCTGTAGTATCGTTGTCTCTTAAATATTCTTGGTTGTCTATTCCCAGTTTACATTTAACATAACCCCGAAGATCACGTTTGCTTTTTTCATTTGCAGCTAGATTAAAGATTTGATCTCCAGCAGTAATCACAAAAGCTATCGCATCAACTATAGTTGATTTTCCTGTAGCGTTTTTACCTGTAACTAACATGTTATTTTTAACATTGATAGTTTCATTAGCAAAATAATGCCAATTAATAAGCCGTATTTTAGTCAGTTTTTTCATCTGTATCACTTCCTTGTTGGTACTCTATTCTAGAAATCAAATCATAAACATCATTAATAGCTGTAGTATTAATAGCTAACAAGATTGTTGGAAATATTATTATCTTAGAATTTGATTTTGTAATGTCACCTATCGGTTCAATTAAATTAAATTTTTTATACATTCTCAATATTCTTACTAAATCAGTTTTATTTATTTTTTTCTTCAATTCTAAGGATTCATAGTATTGATGAAGCTCATCAATTTTTATTATTATATTATCATTAACTGATGTATCTGCTAAATGTTGATGATAAAGAATACGTAAGATTAATAAAATTATTGTTTCTTCCTTCTTTAAACGAAGCAAATTAGAATTGTCCGCATGCGTTAGCTGAATAGCTCCGTTTTCTCTGTCTAAATTAATTTCATAGTTTATGATACCAAAGTACTCATCAAAGTACTTCTTATAACTTAAAAGAAAATAGTACATCTCTTTATTATCCATTTTATCTCTGGCTAAAAAACCTGTGGATAATAATTTTAAACATGTTCTGGTAAATAAATTACGCTGGCTGGTATTTAAATTCTCAAAATTTTCTAGTATCATACTTCATACCCCCTTATTATTTCAAAATCAGCTAATTTAAATTTAGTGTGGTTAATATATTCGTTTAATGGTTGAATATAATAATCTAGTTCATCTCCGGCATAAACTAATATATAGAGGAGTTTCATAACTGCTTCTTCAGACATATCTCCTTTAATTATCTCTGAAGCTTTTATTGATTTATTTTTAGCAAAGAATTTCATCAAGAAATCACGAATGAGTTCTTCACTGTAATTTTGTTCAAATTCTTTATAAAATTCTTCTTGTATTTTAATTCCTGGTCCACCGTTATTTACAGTGAGAAACTGAGAATCAACTCTTTTATAGAAACCTCTAGGTGTAAATAATGAAGAACTTCCTATTTGATAATAGTTCGCAAGTGTAAATAAAGGTTCAATGTTCGCTAAAGCTTTTTTTGTTCTCTTATTTTTAATTTCGGAGGCTGTATATCGAAGAATCTTAGACAGTTTAGAAATTACATTCTCATCATCAGATAATAAAAATTTAATCTTAGCTATAGTTGAATTTACATAGACTTTATTTTTTTGATCTATTTCATCGATAATATAATTTAAAGAATTATATATATCAATCATATCATCTATTCTTTTATTTGCTTTGATCAAAGCAAGTTCTTTATTATTATGAGTTTTTAACATGAATTCTTTTGCTATTAATTCCATAATAATAGGATCTTGTTGGTAACTCTCTAACTTTTTTATTATTTCTAATTTGTATTTGTTTATATTATCACTTGTTTTAAGTCTTCTATAAGCTCTATCGACTAATTCTACTTTGTAATTCACTAACAATGTAATCAAATCTTTGATTTCGGTATTATCAACTATTGTACGGATATAGTATTTTAAACGAGAATCTAATTTTCTTATTTCTCTTACAAAAGCAGCTGTATTTTTATATACTTGTTCAATAACCATCCCATACTCACCATCTTTATTATTTAACAGTGAATAAACAGTATAAATATATCCTCTAAATTCATGTCCTTCGGCTTCTTCTCCATATATTGAATCATTTCCTATTTCTCTTAATGATTCAATAATAGTAATTGCATAATCTCTAAAATTGATAATTTCATCATAATCATTGTTAATATCAACATCAATCCATTCACATTCTTCAAAGCGTTTCAAGACATAATTTGCGATATCTCTATGCATTATTTCTTGATCAGATTCATCTACTTCAAACTCTTTTTCTAAAGGATTCATTTCAAGGTAATCCATAATCACCTGTTTAGCAAGTGATTTATCTAATCCTAAAATGGACCCTTGTTCATATGCTTTATATACTTCCATTAAACAAGCGATATAAAGAGATTGATTTTTTCCTGATAGTAAGCTAAAAAATTGTTTCGGTATAATGTTTTTTAAGTTCATAATATCACTTCCTAGTTCTTTCTATTATATTTAAAATAACCACCAACTAGCGAGGACAAGGTATTTTCTATCACAACCCAATCCTTTCTAAATGATTTAAGTTCTTTTTTTCCTTTTTGGGTGATTCGATAATAACGTCTGTTCATACCTTTTTTATTCTTACTTGTATATGAAACTATCTTTTCTTCAGCCTTTAATCTTTTTAGAGCTGTATAAAGAGTAGCTTCTGTCAACTGAATATTATGTTCACTAACCGATTCTATTATTTTTGTCATTTCATAACCATAGCTATCAAATTTTGCAAGTATTGACAAAATAATATAATTTGTGAAACCTCTAATATATTCGCCTGAATTTGTCATTATCTCACCTCCTTATATAACGTGTTTATGTATATTGTATTTATGCATAACATGTTTATATTATATCAAATTTCAAATGGTTTGTAAATGACCATTTGAATATTTATATACAATTTTGTATAAAGAGTGTTTTTATAAAATAAAAAAGCCAAAATTGATTGGCTTTTACATTTTAAAACTATCTTTAATTTTATTCCAAAAACTCTTATTTATTTTAGGGGGGTCTTCAATTTTTGCAAGTCTCTCGAAGAGACGTTTTTGTTCTAGGGTTAGTTTAGTTGGAGTTATTACAGAAACGATTACATGTTGGTCACCTTTCACTTTTGTCCTCACATTTGGAGCTCCTTTTCCTTTAATTCGAAATTTTGATCCTGATTGCGTTCCACTTGGTATTTTCAATAATACTTTTCCATAAACTGTAGGAACCTCAATTTCAGTTCCAAGTGCTGCCTGTGAAAATGTTATTGGCACATTGATTACTATATCATCACCTTGTCGAATAAAAGTATTTGATGGTTTAACTTCAAAAATAATATAAAGATCTCCATTAGGTCCACCATTCGCGCCTTTGTTTCCAAAACCTTCTAAGCGTATCTGTTGACCAGTTTCAATACCAGCTGGTACTTTAATTTCAATTTCTTTATTAACTCTTTCTACGCCTTCACCGTTACAATTGCGACATTTTTTTAGAACCTCTTTACCTGTTCCATGACATGTTGGACAAGTCCTACGAGTTTGTGTTCTTCCAAATAGTGTTTGAGTTTCAACAATAATAGTCCCCGTTCCATGGCATTGATGGCAGGCTCTAATATCTTTCTTTGATTCCGCACCTAGGCCATGACATACATGGCATTCATCATAAATAGGTATAGTTTTCTTTTCTTTTTTTCCAAAAATCGATTCTTCGAAAGTGATTACCATTCTACGCTGAATATCAGATCCTTTTCTCGGTTTGTTTCTAGAACCTGATGAAAAACGAGAACTTCCTCCTCCAAAAAAGGAACTGAAAATATCGCTAAAATCAAAATCAGTTTGACCGAAGCCCCCACCATTAAATCCACCAGTTCCATCAAAGGCTTGATGACCAAATTGATCATATTGTGCTCTTTTGGTTTTATCACCTAATATATCATATGCTTCTTGAACTTCTTTAAATTTAGCTTCTGCATTTGTCTCGCTTGATACATCAGGATGATATTTTTTCGCTAATCTACGGTATGCTTTCTTTATTTCATCTTCTGATGCATTCTTGCTAATGCCCAATACTTCATAGTAATCTCTTTTGCTCATATTATCCACCCCTAGACAAAGTTAAATTGCAGAATTGACTGCAATTTAACTTATTACATTTCTTTATAATCCGCATCAATCACATCGTCATCATTATTTTTGTCTGATTCATCTGTTTGCGTATCACTTACATCAGGACCAGGATTAGATTGAGATGCTTGTTGCTCTTTGTATACTCTCTCAGAAAATGCTTGTGCTGTTTTTTCTAATGCAGCTTTAGCTACTTTGATTTCTTCAGCGTTTGTTCCTTGTAAAGCTGTTTCTAATTCTTTAATTTTAGCTTCTGCTTCTTGCTTTTCTATATCAGTTACTTTATCGCCTAAGTCTTCTAATGATTGTTTAGTTACAAAGATTAATTGGTCAGCTTCATTTCTTAAATTAGCTTCATCCCGTTTTTGTTTATCTGCTTCTGCATTTTCTTCTGCTTCTCTAACCATACGTTGAATTTCTTCTTCAGTTAATGAAGTATTTGATTGAATTGTAATTGAATTTTCTTTTCCAGTAGCCACATTTTTGGCTGATACATTTACAATACCATTAGCATCAATATCAAATTTAACTTCGATTTGAGGAACTCCACGTCTTGCTGGTGGAATATCTGTCAATTGAAAATGTCCTAATGTTTTATTATCTCTTGCCATTGGACGTTCACCTTGTAGTACATGAATATCAACTGTAGGTTGATTGTCTTGTGCAGTTGAGAATATTTGAGATTTTGATGTTGGAATTGTTGTGTTGCGTTCTATTAGTTTAGTAAACACACCACCTAGTGTTTCAATACCTAAAGAAAGTGGAGTAACATCTAATAATAATACATCTTTTACATCGCCTTGTAATACACCAGCTTGAATAGCAGCTCCCATAGCCACAACTTCATCTGGGTTAATAGAGCGGTTAGGTTCTTTCTTAAGTATTTTCTTAACTGCTTCTTGAACTGCTGGAATACGTGTAGAGCCACCAACTAATAATACTTCATCTATGTCTTTTGAAGTCATTTTTGCATCACGTAAAGCTCGGTTAACAGGTTCTACTGTTTTTTGAACTAAATCATGAGTTAATTCATTGAATTTGGCTCTTGTTAATTCTTTTTCTAAATGTACAGGACCACCATTACTCATTGAGATAAATGGTAATGAAATTTGTGATTTTGTGATTGAAGATAATTCTTTTTTAGCTTTTTCAGCTGCATCACGTAATCTTTGATATGCCATTTTATCTTTTGACAAATCAATTCCTGTTTCTTTTTTGAATTCAGTAATTAACCATTGAACAATTCTTTGGTCAAAATCATCTCCACCTAAATGATTATTACCACTGGTTGAAATAACTTCAAATGTTCCATCTGATAATTCAAGGATTGAAACATCAAATGTTCCACCACCAAGGTCAAAAACTAATACTGTTTGATCTTTTCCACCTTTATCAATTCCATAAGCTAAAGCCGCAGCTGTTGGTTCGTTGATAATTCTTTTAACTTCAAGCCCAGCAATTTTACCTGCATCTTTAGTTGCTTGTCTTTGAGCATCATTAAAGTATGCTGGCACAGTTATAACTGCTTCTGTAACTTTTCCACCAAGGTAAGCTTCAGCTGATTCCTTTAAGTTTCTTAAAATCATTGCGCTTATTTCTTGTGGTGTATACATTTTACCATTCGCTTTTACTTTTTCTGATGTTCCCATCTTTCTTTTAATCGAATAAATTGTATTCGGATTTGTTATTACTTGTCTTTTTGCAACTTCTCCCACTTGTGTTTCATTATCTTTAAATGCAACAACTGATGGGGTTGTTCTGTTTCCATCTAAGTTTGGAATAACTTTTGCTTCTTTACCTTCCATTACTGCTACACATGAGTTTGTAGTACCTAAATCAATACCTATAATTTTCATATTTAATCACCCTTTCTTATTCCTTATTCTCTTCATTTTTTTCTTCATTATTTTCTTCATTATTTTCTTCTTCAAAATCTTTTTCTTCTTTTGGTTTAATATTAATAACAACCATACTTGGTCTTAATATTCTATCTTTAAATAAATACCCCTTTTTTCTTACTTGTAAAACAGTATTTTCAGGTTTTTCGGGATCATATTCAATATCCACAGCTTCCTGTTTTGTAGGATCAAAAGCATCTCCCACCTTTGTATCTATAACTGAAACTCCTTCATCTTTCATTGCATTAAAGATCATTTCGTCAATCATCTTAAATCCATAGAGGAAATTTTTAAGATTTTTATCATCGGTATCCATATTTAATGCTTGATTAAATATTTCAATTGAATCAATCAATCTATTCGCCAACGAGAATCCTGCATATTTTCTTTCTTTTTTTAAGTCTTCATTTACTCTTTTTTTATAGTTTTCCATTTCTGCTAGATTTCTAAAATATTTCTCTTTTAACTCTTCTAATTCATCCTGAATTTCTAACAATAATTCTTCAGATGTTGGTTTCTTTTTCTTTTTATTTTTTTTACTTTTTGTTTTAGAAGTGTTTTCTACTTTAATTTCTTTTTCCTTTGTTTCTTGTTTTACTTCTTCTTTTTTAATCTCTTCCTTCTTTTCTGGCGCTTTTCTTGTATTTTCAGCGCCTAATCCTTTATCAAGTTCTTCATTCATAGCATTTACTCCTCTTCATATAATTTAGCAATATGGTTAGCTATATATTTAATTAACGGTATAACTCTTCTATAATCCATTCTCTTTGGACCAACAAGTGAAATTGTTCCTTTTTCTCCATCATGCGTATTATATGTAGAAGAAATAACAGTACAATCACTCATAGAAGTAATTTTATTTTCGCTACCTATTTTAACAGAAATACCTTCTTCATCTTGTTCAACGATTTTAAATATTTCATTATTTTCAATTGTTGAAATAAATTCTCTTAATTTTTCTATATCATTAAACTCAGGTTGATATAACATATTGCTTGAACCCGTTAAATAATATCTTGATTGGGCAAATCTTGAGAACGCTTCAATAAATGAATCAACTATTGTTTCGCGATATTTTAATAGTTCTCTAATATGACTGTGTTGGATTTCATAATGCAATTTTTCTGATACTTTAGAAATCGGTGTATCAACCAACATTTCATTTAAGAGATCTATAACCTTAGAAAGTTCAGCTTGATTCATATCTTCAGATATATTTATCTGTTTTGATTCAACATGCCCAAAATTTGTAATTACTAAAATTAATGCTTGATGTGTTGTAAGTGGGACTAATTGAATCTTTTTAACTTTAGAATGATATGCATTAGGTCCAAGTGCTATAGCCGTACAATTAGTTGCTTCTGATAATAGATTAATTGCCTCATGGATAATTTCATCTCTATCCATACCTTTATTAAATATTTGGTCAAATTCAAAATACCCATCAGTTTCCTCGTCTAGATTTTTAATTATATTCTCTATATAATAACGATATCCTTGTTCAGAAGGAATCCTTCCAGATGAAGTATGAGTTTTTTCTATATAACCTAAATCTTCTAAAATACTCATTTCATTTCGAATAGTCGCAGAAGAAACTTTTAATATATCAGCTAATATTTTCGAACCAATTGGCTCAGCGGATTTTACATATTCATCAACAATAAGTTTTAGTATAATTGTTTGTCGCTTAGTCAATTAAATCACCCCTTTAGCACTCCGTTATTATGATTGCTAAATGTATTATACTGAAACTTGTTAGCAATGTCAAGGATTGAGTGCTAATTTTTTTAATTTTTTTTTGAATTCTTAAAAAAAGAGTCTACGACTCTTTTATTTTATATAAGGATTAACTCTTTTTACATCTTTCCATTTACTATATCTTCCATGTCCCGGATAAATAATTGTTTGATTGCTTAACTTTTTCTTTAAATATTCTAATGATTTTTGCATATCACTTGAATTTCCTGAAAATAAATCTGTTCTTCCTATACTATCAATAAAAATCGTGTCTCCTGAAAAAAACCATTGATTATATTTAATACAGATAGAACCCTTCGTGTGTCCAGGAGTTAAAATTAATTTAAAACTTTCATTAAAAAAAGTAAGTTCTTCTTTATCTTTAATTGACACAATTTCAATATCTTTGGGAAAATTAAATTTGGCCCCAAAGGCA
>Ga0190303_1000348_pt1 | contig 19126 bp, 14 predicted proteins | sample 48700701_MG_FD_161672 | JGI IMG/M metagenome (GOLD analysis project Ga0190303, IMG submission 161672) | Hydrothermal vent sediment bacterial communities from Southern Trench, Guaymas Basin, Mexico - 4870-07-0-1_MG | ecosystem: Environmental > Aquatic > Marine > Hydrothermal vents > Sediment ... | reverse complement strand
TATTGGAAGAAAGCGCATGTGATAAGTTCACACCAAATGCATAACTCCAGTCCTTCTCCTCTGGGAATCCGTCCAGATTGAACTTCCACCTTGCTGAGTACCACTTGGGATATTCCACATTATATAGGCCATGGAGTGTTAGCTTAATGTTAGGTGTTGGATGAATAGTAACCTTTCCATTGAAGGTTTTTCTGTCAACTTTACTATAATTAATAACATGTCCATCTGACTTTGTTATCTCACCAGAGAAAGCCACTGCGAGTTTTTTCTTGATTATGGGAAATCCAATAAACCAGTCAAATCTTTTGTACTTTTCAGGCCTGATTTCATGGACAGAATCTGCAGGAAATGAATCCACAATTGCACCAGTAGTATCCTTTATATATTCCCATCTGTATGCCCACTCATCATTTGCATCCAGAATTTTCTGGAGAGCGGAAAAACCCAATGCATCATTTGTTCTACCTGTGAGATTAACAGTAACCCTTGAAGGTGCCTCCTTTGTAACTATGTTGATAACACCTGACTGTGCACTACCATACTCTGCACCAAATCCACCCGTAAACACCGCTGTTTCCTGAACACTGATCTGGGGAATGTGAGAATCATATCCACCAGTATATGGGTCCCTCATCTCTATACCATCAACAATATACACAACCTCTGTTGCCCTACCACCCCTGACATGAAGACCACGAGCGGCAACAACACCAGCAGACTGAACAACTGCACCAGTAACCGTATTTACTGGCATTGCATTCATCTGCTCTGCATCCATGATTGCCACAGAGGTTGTAACATCCTTCTTGATGATTTTCCTCTTTGCAACCTTAACGACACCTTTCTTAATCTCAACCGCTGTTTGCTGAAGAGGAAATTCAAGGGTGACAGTCAGGTCCGCAATCACCTGGACACCCTTGATTGTCATCTTCTGATAACCAATCATCTGGGCTGTAACATCATAAGTTCCGGGAGGAACATTCAGTATCACGAAGTAACCATCCAGGTCCGTAGCAGCACCCATTGTTGTTCCTTCAATAATAACATTAACACCCGGTAATCCCTGCTTGGTTGAGGCATCATAGACACGTCCCACAATCTTACCCGTAGTACCAGCAAACATGGATAATGCCACAATAAACAATAGTGCAAGGAAAACCTTACGCATATAGCACCCCCTTCTTTGGTTTTTTCAACATACACATATTAAAAGTATAAACAAAAGTATTTCTTTTGTCAAGCACTTTCACAGTCGATCTGGTTGGGGTATCAACCCATTGTCCATCAACAATTTGAGGGATTCCCTTGCCTCTTTAATCTTCTTTTCAGCCATTGATTTCAGGTCATTATAGGTGTATCCATCTATTCTAGCGACACCCTGCTTTATTGCCGTTTCACCGACGGCAGCCGCTTCTCTTGGGAATACCTCCCATTCTTCCATATCGGGGATTATATAATCCTCTTTCAGACCATTATCCCTTGCTATCTTCGCAAGTTCCTCTGCGGCAGCAATGCACATCTCATCGGTGATTGTCTTTGCTCTCACATCAAGGGCACCCCTGAAGATACCAGGGAATCCGAGAGAATTGTTTATCTGGTTGGGAAAATCGGACCTACCCGTAGCAACAATAGCTGCACCCGCTTCCTTTGCCTCCCATGGCCAGATCTCTGGAACTGGGTTAGCACATGCAAACACAATGGGGTCTTTCGCCATATCTTTTATCCATTCAGGACTTATCACACCTGGTTTTGAAGCGCCAACTATTACATCTGCATCCACCATTGCCTCCCTGATACCACCCTTCCTGTTCTCTTTGTTTGTCATCTGTGTAATCTCCCACTTCTGAGGGTATCTCTCTGCAAGGTCCTCCCTGTCCCTGTGAAGTATACCCTTTGAATCCACAACAATCATGGATTCAGGATTGAAACCTGCCTTTATCAGGATGTGGGCTGTTCTTATGTTTGCAGCCCCAGCACCAAGTAGAACAACACGCACATCCTCCCTCTTCTTCCCAACATACTCAATTGCATTGAGAAGGCCAGCAAGGATAACGGTTGCTGTTCCCTGCTGGTCGTCATGCCACACAGGGATAGGCATCTCTTCCCGTAGGGTATTCAGAATTGTGAAACATTTGGGCTGAGCAATATCCTCAAGATTAATACCACCAAAGGATGGTTCTATCCACTTAACTGCCTGGATGATTTCCTCTGTGGTTCTTGTTCCTATCACAACCGGGAAGGCATCAACACCACCAAGATACTTAAAAATCAAAGCCTTCCCCTCCATCACGGGAAGCGCTCCGTATGGGCCAATATCACCAAGCCCGAGCACCCTTGTTCCATCAGATACAATAGCAACCATATTACCTTTATTTGTATACTCCCAGACCTTCTCAGGGGCTTTCTCAATCTCTCTGCAGGGTGCAGCAACCCCCGGTGTATACCAGACTGCAAAATCATCAAGGTTCCTCACCACACACTTTGGCATCACCTGAATCTTGCCCCTGTAAAATGGATGGAGTTTGAGTGCATCCTGACCTGGTTTTTCCGCCTTTCTTAAAAGTTCTTCAACATCCTTCCCTTCACCCATGTGCCACCCCCTGTTTATATTTTCCGTGTAATTCAACAAACTCCTCTGGATTTGGAGAGGCATTTTTTGCCTCATGATACGAGACAAGCCCCCTCCTTACTAGTTCCACAAGGGACATATTCAGGGTCTTCATCCCCTCCTTTGTCCTTGTCTGCATGATTGAACCCAACTGGTGGGTTTTCGCCTCCCTTATCAACTTTCTTACTGCTGCTATGGAAACCATGATCTCAAATGCTGCAATCAGCCCTTTTCCGTCCTTCCTCTTCAGGAGAACCTGCGAAATGATACCAACAAGGTTCGCACTCAACTGGAGTCTAATCTGTCTCTGCTGGAATGGAGGATAAACATCAATTATCCTGTCAATAGTCTCAACTGCATTATTGGTATGCAGTGTTGAAAGAACAAGATGGCCTGTTTCAGCAGCGGTTATTGCAAGTGATATGGTCTCAAGGTCCCTCATCTCACCAACAACAATCACATCGGGATCCTGCCTCAATGAGTATTTTAGTGCATTTGCAAAAGAACGGGTATCCCTTCCAACCTCCCTCTGGTCAATGATTGCCTTTTCATCCTTATAAATAAACTCAACAGGGTCCTCCACCGTAATGATGTGGCATGCATCCCTCTTATTCCTGTAATCAATCATTGCAGCAATGGTGGTGGACTTACCACAACCAGAAGGACCTGTTACCAGAATCAGACCCCTTGGCCTCATTGCAAACTCTTTCAAAATTGGAGGAAAATTGAATCTTTTATCATCCAGTCTGGGTATCTCGTGGGGAATCCTTCTGAATACCAGACCGATCGTTTTTCTCTGCTTGAGTAGATTCACCCTGAACCTTGAAAGATTTGGGACATTGACGGCAACATCCATCTCATTTGAAGAAATGAATTTCTTGAACTGTTCCTCTGTTAAAACACTCTTCGCAACATTAAGGGTATCCTCTGCCTCAACCACAGGTTTATCACTGAGTTTTACAAGGTCACCATAGATTCTCATCACGGGTGGTGAACCCACCTTGAGGATGAGGTCAGAGGCATCTTTGTTCGCCATCATCTTTAAAAGTTCACTTATATTAACCATCACATCCTCGCAATGGATGCCTCAAAATCAGAAGGATTAGATGCCTTGGAAAGTGCATCCTCATAGTTTACAAGCCCTCTCAAATACAGTTCTTTCAATGACTGATCCAGGAGCCTCATACCGTGTCTTCCACCAGACTGGATGAGGTTGTATATCTGGTCAACCTTTCCTTCCCTTATTGCATTCTTAATAGCAGGTGTCCCAATCAGTATCTCAAATGCTGCAATCCTCCCCTTTCCAGTGGCAAGGGGAAGGAGTGTCTGGGATATAACAGCCCTGATTGTATTTGAAAGTTGGAGCCTCACCTGATGCTGCTGTTCTGGAGGGAAGACATCAACGACTCTGTCAACGGTCTGTGCAGCGTCTGTTGTATGGAGTGTTGCAAGAACGAGTGCGCCCATCTCAGCAGCTGTGAGGGCACGGGATATGGTCTCAAGGTCCCTCATCTCTCCCACCATAATCACATCGGGTGACTGCCTCACAACCCTCTTCAATGCCTCAGAAAAGGAAAAAGTATCAACCCCAATCTCCCTCTGTTCTATCACACACATCTTATCCTCAAAAACGAATTCAACAGGGTCCTCAATTGTAACAATGTGCCTCTTAACCCTGTTGTTCATCTCCTCAATCATTGCGGCAAGTGTTGTTGATTTACCACTGCCTGTTGGACCAGTAACAAGGACAAAGCCCCTGTTGTACATTGCAATGTCTTTCAGTTGTGGAGGCAATCCCCAATCATCAATAGTCTTAACCTTTAGTGGTATCTGCCTTATTGCCGCTCCAATGTACCCCTTTTGAAGGAATACATTTATTCTGAAACGGGACATACCTGGAATCTCATAAGAAAGGTCAAGTTCCAGATCCCTTTTGAAACGCTCAACCTGTTTCTCTGTCATAAGGCTGAACATGGTCTCCTTCATGAATTCAGGAGTAATAACATCAAATTCAGTGGCGCGCACAAGCCTCCCATCTATACGGAAAATGGGGGGCTCCTCCACTTTCAGGTGAAGGTCTGACCCCCCTCTTTTAACCAGTTCTTTCAAAAGGTTTACAAATTCATCCATATATTAATATATCTCTTTTCTGGTGCACCCGAAAGGACTCGAACCTTCAACCTTCCCGTCCGGAGCGGGATGCTCTATCCGGTTGAGCTACGGGTGCTATTTCTTTTTGTGCCTGTTCTTCTTTCTTCTCTTTTTTAACTTATGTGTCCTTATCTTCTGTAATTTTCTTTTTCTACCGCAGGGCAAGTTACCTCCCTATTGGACCTTTATTCTCCGTTCAATCTCCTTCCTGAATTCCCGTGAGGGCTTGAATGTGGGTTGATACCTGTCAGGAATCCTCACCTCAACCTTGTTCCTGGGATTCCTACCAATCTTTCCTCTTCTCAATTTGTTCACAAAAACACCAAAACCACGAATCTCCACCCTGTCGTTGTTCCTCAGGGTTTCCTTAATCTCCTCAAGAAACTCCTCAATGAGAATCTTTACCTGATTCCTCGGCAGACCGGTCCTCTCCGAGATCTTCTCTACAAAATAGGCCTTGGTCCTGGTCATCTCTCCTCCTTTAATTTAATTAAATTTACAGCACCGTCTTGTCAAGTGTCACCACTGCTCTAACACAAGCCTTATTATCTCTGAGGCAAGTTTCTTTGAGACCTCTCTTATGCCCTCTGTTTCGTCTCTGTCACCTGTTAAGGTTATAACCGATTGTATCCTTCTGTCAAGAACCTTTGTTGTATCGGATGATTTTTTTAGAAGCACATGCGCAGACAGGGTGTATCTGTACTCCTTTACCTCTCCTGTTGTTTCAAAAGAGGATGGCTCCCTTTTATAATCGTTTGCCACTATCTTCAAAATGTAATCACCTCTGTCCGAAGGTCTGAGCCTTCCGTCCTCATTAAAGGCATCAATGATTGCAGAGGTTATGAGCCCCTCAATCCCATATGCATTGCTTTCATTCTCCACAGGTGGAATTTCAATACTGCCTTTTATACCACCACCTGTGAATGATATAACACAGGAACTGATGCTAAATAGAAAGCTCAGACCTATAATCCTGAATCCTGTATTTTTCAACAAGTTCAGAATACAATTCATTCATCACTTCCTGTCTTTTTATCTGGAACACAACCTGCATATAGTTCCTGTAATAGGATTGTATCTTGTTCTGGTCAATATCCTTCCTTTTTTTCACACGGATGATATAGACACCATTAACATCCCTTATGGGCTGGGAAATCCTTCCAGGAGTAAGGTTGAATGCAGCACCGTAAACACTGCTCCTGAAAGGTATGTCTGGAACCTCGGTTGTCATTGAGAAATAACCTGTTGAACCGTATCGGGCACCATCTGCAGCAAGTTTATCCTTCATCCTCAATCTTGCATCCATTGCCCTGTTGTAAGCAACATCAATACCCTTATCAAGAAGGTAATCAGCCCTCACCTTCTCCTTCAAAACCTCAAAATCCAGTTTCTCCATCATGTTCTTCTTCATGAGAAACACATAGAATCCATCATTCCCAAGAAGGGGTGGGAGGAATTCACCCTCCTTTGCAGTCTTCAAAAGAAACCCAAAGTTTACACCCATAGGGTTTTGCTGGAACCTGTTGAAAAGAAAGTCCTTCATCTCAACGCCGTATGTTTTCAAGGCACCCTGTGGGTCTTCCTTGTAAGCCTTGATAAAATCCTCTGCCTTCTTTTTTATTGACGTGTAAGTTTCATACGAGGGTTTATACCTGATGAAAATCTCCCTTAAATGGTACAGGTTTCCCTTCCTGGACTCCACATAGAGCACATAAACCCCCTCATCCATCTTTATGGGCCGGGTAATTCCACCAACCTTCACCCCCCTCAATGCCTTCTGCATTTCCACAGGGAGTTTGGTGATATTAATCTCACCTGCATCACCACCCTTCTTTCCCGTTGGGCTCTCTGAATAGATGTATGCAAGCGTGTCAAATGCAATACCTGCATTGAACTGGCTTATAATATTGAGTGCATTCTCATAGGCCCTTTCTTTGTCTGCCCCAACCACTGGGACGGGGAAAACCGCATAGGACATCAGTGCACCATACTCATCATATTTATATATGTTCTCCTCAAAGTACTTTTTGAGTTCTTCGTCTGTAGGCTTGATTGTTGTATCCACCTCAGGAGGGAAATACAGGTATTCAATCTTCACCATAAGACTATCCTCAATATACTCTCTGAGAATCTCCATCCCTGAAACCCGAACAAAATTCATCAGGTCAAAGTTCAAAACCTGGTCTGGTATTACTTTCTGGAGTCTATGCTGATAAGAGAGGAAGAACTGCTGCATCCTTGGGTCTTTCATTATGTTCTGATACTTCTGTAAATCAAATTGCCCATTGGTATAGAAAACCGTGTCTCTAAGGAATTCCTGCGGTGGCATGAGCATAGCGAGTCTGGAGTAAAAGTTGTTTGGAAATGTGATCCCCAACCTCTGTCTCACATCAGAGAGTATCTGATTTATGATTATCTGATTCAGCACCTGGTCTGATAATTTCCTCTGGTCCCTGGGGTCTATCTCCGGCCTCTGGCCAAATGCCCTCTGCTGGGCATCCTGGTATTCTGAACTGAAAAGATTGTAACTCACATACCTCCTTCCAACCTTTGCAATTATCCCTCTCTGGAGCATACTTCCTGAACGCCTCACATTGGCACCAAAGTCAAAGAATATGAAGAGAACAAAGATGATGGCAATCACCCAGAGGAATATTCCCATGCTCTTTCTCAGTTTCTGCATAAACACAATAACCTCCCTTGTTAATGGTCTTCTTCTCTTTTTCTTAAAAATTCAACAAATCTTTTCAACCTGTTTATAACCCTGGCCTTTCCAAGCAGTTCCATGAGTTCAAACAGACCGGGCCCAAATGTCATACCACTTATACCAAGCCTTATGGGATGTATAATCTCACCCGCCTTGCATCCCTCTTCCTCAGCAATTCTTCTCACAACATCCTCACATGCCTTTTCATCCCATTCATCAATCTTTTCAAGTTCTTCAATCACCATTTCAAGCCTCTTTTCAACACCAGGATAAATCCTCTTCTTTAAACCCTTTGGGTCATAGTCAAAGTCATCCTTAAAATAATAATATCCTATTTTCTCAAGGTCTCTCAGGGTCTGGAGCCTCTCCTTCATAAGGTGAACAACCTTTAAAAGGTAATCCCTCTCAAATTCTGCACCAATCAGGCCCGATCTTTTCAGGTAGGGAACAATCCTTTCCACAAGTTCCTCATTATCCAGTTTTCTGATATACTCCTGATTCATCCAGAGGAGTTTGTTTATATCAAATATTGCGGGTTTTTTACCAACCCTCTCCAGTGAAAATACCTTTATTAATTCATCCATTGAGAATATCTCCCTATCCTCACCGGGTGACCAGCCAAGAAGTGCAAGGAAATTAACAAATGCCTCAGGGAGTATGCCCTGGTCCCTGTAATAAGAAACTGCAACTGCACCATGCCTCTTTGAGAGTTTACTCCTGTCCTGACCAAGGATAAGGGGAACATGGGCAAATGCGGGTTCATCCCATCCAAGTGCCTTGTAAACAAGTATCTGCTTTGGGGTGTTTGATATATGATCATCACCCCTTATCACATGGGTTATCTCCATTTCATGGTCATCAATCACAACAGAGAAATTGTATCCTGGTGTTCCATCAGACTTGATCAGAACAAAGTCCTCAATATCCTGATTCTCCCTCTCAATTCTTCCGTGTATAAGGTCATCAAAATCCGTCTTACCATCAGGAACATGAAACCTGATTGCCTTTGGTCTTCCCTCTCCCTCAAACCTCTTCCTCTCTTCATCAGTGAGGTAAAGGCATCTTCTATCATACTTCCAGACCTTCCCCTGCTTCTGCACCTTCTCCTTCCTCTCCTTTATTTCCTCTGGTGTGCAGTAGCAGTAATACGCCTTACCTTCAGAAACAAGTTTTTCAGCGTACTTTCTGTAAATATCAAACCTCTCTGACTGGAAGTAAGGACCCTCATCCCAATCAAGACCAAGCCATGTGAGGGAATCAAGGATAACATCCACCATCTCCTGCGAAGACCTTTTAATATCTGTATCCTCTATCCTGAGGATAAAAATGCCCCCCTCTTTTCTGGCAAAAAGATAGTTAAAGAGGGCAGTTCTTGCAGTCCCCACATGGAGGTATCCTGTTGGTGAGGGTGCAATCCTGACACGAATCATATTGTTGGGATCTGTCTCTCTTCGGTTAACCTATTCAGTGCCTCAAGAAGTTTATCCAGGTCCGCACCAACCCTCTCTGCCTCGTCCTTTATTGTGCCCCATATAACATCACCGCAAACAATGGCACGAATCCCGAACTCAAGGAAAACAGAAACTGACTTAGGATAAGCCCTCACCACATCCTCTATGAGCGTATCACCAGTGATTGGCAGTTTCATAGTGGAATATTAGTGCAAAGAGATGGATAGTCAAGATATAATTTAGCGATTTTGGGGTTAAAAACCAACGGGCAATATCTTTTTAAGCACCAAGATTTTGCTGTTTAAGCATTTGTATAGATGATGATTCTTTGTCCATCTCTCTTCTTTTTTGTTTCAACCCCGTAATTATGCTAACCTCAATACATTAACTTCATCATTTCAATGGCAGTTTATTACAAAAAGAGAGCTGGTAGAATTTTAATTTTTCAGAGCTATTTTTTGAATTTCAACCAGATTAACTTACACTATAAAAGATAGATGGGTGAAAGTTACTTGTTAATGGCTGACCCAAATTTTACCTCTCCAGAGAGGAGAAGGTGGTATTCGCTGTCGTATGGAAGGATTGAAAGTGCCTTTAAAAGGTAATCCCTGTAACCTTTGAAATTCCCCCTGTTTTTTTCAATAAGCCCTCTGTAGTAATAATCCGAAGCCAATCTGTACAGGTTCACTGAATCCCTGTCAATCTCACCTGTAAAAATCCCTGGATAGTCCTCCCTGTTTTCAAGGAGAAGATTCATATTTATCTCCCAGTTCTCAAGCCTTCCACTCTCAAATCCAAAGAACTCAAGCAGAGGATGGTTGTCTGAATTCACCATCCCATCACCCGTCATCCTCTGAATCCCCTCCTGATCAAGGAAGAATGATTTGCCCAGTTTATAGATTGTCTCCGAGTATATTGAAGCAAGGTCATCCATTACATCTTTTTCCTCCATTCGGATCTTCAGGGAATCAGGATCTATGAGTAATGGTTTTTCTGAACCCATCATGACACCGTGCGCTCCACCAATCCATATAAGTGCGTATGGGAATGCCCTCCTGAATGTTCTCAGCATTGTGAGGAATTCCCTCTTACCAAGTTTGTGTAGTGGGAAATACTCTGCAAATATTCCCCTTCTTTTGAGCCTTGACCTTACAAGTGAGTAAAATTCCACTGTGTATAAACTTCCACTCCCAAGTGCAGGATGGGTTGGGTCGCATGTGATAACATCGTATGTTTTATCTGTTTGGAGAAGGTAATTCCTTCCATCGTTCACAATGTAATTCACCCTTTTGTCTGATGTAACACCCCTGTTGTATTTCAAAAACAGAGAGGATGCTGTATCAAGTCCCTGTGCTATTTCAACACAATCTATTGACTTGACACTCCTGTGGAGTGCAATTGAGGAGGTGGTGATGCCGGTTCCAAAACCTATGACAAGCACCTCCTGAGGGTTTTGACTAAACAGAAGTGGAAGGTTGCCAAGAAGTTTTACAGTCTTCAAAGCATCATACGCAGTTCCCATGACCACACTGTTATCAACATAGCACGCCTTTATCCCCGTGTTCATGTCCTCTACCACAACAACCGTGCCCGATGGAAATTCCCTGTAGAAAAGCACCCTATCATTCCTATTCTTCGCCCTTTTAATGGAAGGTGGGAGTATCATCGGTGGCGTTCTGATGTACAGGGCACCCATAAGCAGGAAAACAATGATGGGGAAAATCAATTTTTTTCTGTCTTTGAAGAAGAACAGAGAACCTAGGATAAGGTAAATCCATCCAAGAAGAACAATAGACCTGTATGTGCCTATTGATTTAATCAGAAGAAAACCTGCAAAGAGTGGTCCAATGGTGCTCCCAATTGTATTAAAAAGATAAAGCATCCCTGTGCTTTCACCGGGGCTCTTTTCACTGGTGTAAACCTTTAAGAATAAAGGAAAGGTTATTCCCATGAGCACCGTGGCAGGTAAAAAGAGAAAAATGGACATCATAATTGCCGGAAAGATGTATCTCAATTCAGGACTCTTTACAAATGGCACCTTCAGTACTATGTCCGGTAGATGGGGGAGCAACAGGAGAGAAATCACTATAAACACGGAGATGGATGTGAGTGTTGTTCCAGCAACAGTTAGTGGATTAAATCTCTTCAGTCGTTTATAGTAAATGTAAGAACCTGTTGAAAGCCCTATAAGATAAAGCACAAGTATGGTTGAAAAGGTGTATGTCGTGTTTGGAAGGTATATACCGAGAATCCTGTTCCACAGAACCTCAAGACCAAGCCCTGAAAAACCCGTGAGGAACGCTGCAAGGGGAATTAAAATCCTTCCAATCTTCTCAATTCTATCATGTTCCTTTATACCAATTTCAAGTCTTATGAATGGAATTATAATCATGCCAGATATGAGACTCACAAGCACTGCTATAGCATAGGTAAAATTCATTCCAAGGTACTTTATCAGAAAGAATCCTGTTATGAGTGCGCCAGAGACACCACCAGCAGTATTGATGAAGTAAAGAGCACCAGGCATAACCCCCTTCTCCTTTGACACGGGTTCAAGCGCCCTTGAAAGCACCGGAAATGTTCCACCCATGAGTGCTGATGGAAAAAGCAGCAGGGGAGAAATAAAAAGGAGTGTGAAGAACCACGAGTGAAGGCCTGATGTGGCCTTTAATATTATGGGGTAAAAAACAGGAACCAGGATTGCTGTTGCCCCAATGGACAACTGGAGAAGGAAATAAAGAAAGAATGGTCTGTTCTGCCTGTCACAGAACCGACCAAACCAAATGCTTCCAATACCAATCCCCACCATGAAGACTGCTATAACAGAGGAAATGGCATAAACCGTCGAGCCGAGGGCGAGACTCAGGTATCTCTTCCATAAAACCTGATATGATAGTGCTGAAAAACCTGAAAGGAAAAATGATAAAAAGGATAACTTTCTAATGTCTGGCATCAATCATTCATGATTTAGCAGAGGCTGATTTCATCAATTGGTTGCTTAGCTGTTTAATCTTCTCCTTCACATCACCAAAATCAGGGTCTATTTCAACTATTTCCTTGAACTCCTTTATTGCCTCCTTCAACTTACCCTGTCTTGCATATATATCCCCAAGGTGATAATGAAATGCAAGCATTTTCACAGGGTCATTCTGAGCCTCCTTCTCTATTGCCCTTTTGTAGATCAGTTCAGCGGTTTTTAGATCGCCCTTGTCCTCATAGCACAGCCCAAGCATCTCAAGGGATTTCAACCTCTCCCTCTCTCCTCTCATTGCAATCTTGAATTGATTTATTGCCTCGTCAATCTCGCCCATCTCCTTATAAGCCACACCAAGGTCATAGTGGCTTGAAAAGTCCTCGGTTGAAATGTTCTCAAAAATCTTCTCCTTGAATTGTTCAAGAAGGTATTCAATGTTTTCTTCCCCTGGTGTGGGCTCCTGGAGTTTGATTGTTATTGCCTCTTCCTCTTCCCTGAGGAGTTCTTCAAAGTTTATCCCGGCAACCTCTTCTATTTTCTCCTTCTTTGCCGTTGCTGGCTTCTCTGCAACCTTTTCTTTCCCGGCCACTTCTTTAACCTCTTCCTGTACTGCCAGTTCAGGGAAGTATTCCTGCAATGCAGGATGGTGGGGATCTATCTTCAATGCCTTTTCAAGAGCCTTTTGTGCCTCTTCCTCTGCACCCCTCTTTTTCAAACAGATATGAAGGGAGATATAGGCCTCAACTGCCTTTGATTTGTCATTTGTTTCCAGGGCTATCTGTATGAGTTTTTGAATTGGTCGCAATTCAAATGGTTTGAGTTTTGAAATCTTTGCATACAACTCCTCAGCCTTTTCATAATCCCCCGTCTCAAAAAAATAATCTGCTGCCTTGGTGTAATACTCAACAGCATCATCCATTGATTGGACAGATTCATATAGTTCTGCAAGTGTCACCCAGTCCATCCAGTCACTAACTGCCTTTTCAACATTCGCAGTCTCTGGCTCAAGAACACCCGTAATCTCATCCCCTTCTTCTAAGGCTGAAATTAGTTCCTCTTCAATGTTTTCTGCTATCTCCTCCTCAATCAGTGGTTCTTCCCCTTCTACAGGTGCACTTTCTTCCTTTTCTTCAAACACAGGTTTTGACTGTTCAAAAACAATTTCCTCTTTTTCCGCCTCAGGAGCCTGGGTAGGTGTCTTCCCTTCCATTTTTCCCCTTAGTTCCGCAATCTTCATCTTTATCTGATCTGCATCATCCACCCTACCCTGCTCCCTGTATATCTTTTCCACTTCATGGTATTGTTCAATCGCCTCATCAATTTTACCCTGGGATACAAAGATGTCGGCAAGTTTGAGCCTTATATCCGCCTTCTTTGGAGTGAGTTCAACAATCTTTTTATAGGTGGTGAGAACCCCGTCATAGTCCTTTTCCTTCATGAATTTTTCCGCAAGCCCATAATATGCACTTATTGCATCACCAATGAGACCCTGCTTTGAATAGAGGTCTGCCATTATCTCCATTATCTCAAGTTCGTCCTCGCCCAGGTTGAGAAGTTTCCTGGCAATTGCAGTGGCATTGGGATAGTATTCAAGGTTTCTGTATGCCTCAAGTGCATCCCATAGATACTTTTTCGCATTGTTCAGGTCACCCTTCTTTTTGTATGCCTCTGCGATTTCATTCATTGTAACGGGATCCTCTGGGTTAAGTGAGAGTGCCTTCTCATATAGCTGGATTGCCTCATCCAGCTTGTTCCTTGTCATTGCATTCTTCGCCTTAATTTTTAGTTCAGTAATCTTCTCGGTTTTTCCCATTATCCAAGACCCATTTCCTCACAAACCCTGTTCACAATATCTGCATCAACGGGGTTTTTCCTGAACATTGCACCTTCAAGAAGGGCATTATCACAGATAACATTGATAAGCCTTGGTACACCCCTGCTGTGATTGTAGATGGAATCCACAGCATTCTGGGTGAAGACATCTTTGTCAACACCAGCCTGTTTCACCCTGAACCTTATGTACTCCCTTGTTGAGTTGAGAGAGAGTTTTGAGAGCCTTATGATTGAGGACACCCTCTGATTAAGGGAAGGATTCGTTCTTAAGTTATTTATAAGCTCAGGCATTCCACTGAGTATAATTGTTATGAGCCTTGAGCCTGTGAGTTCAAGGTTAAGAAGCCCCCTTATCTCCTCCATCACACCGGGATCTGTTATGTTGTTTGCTTCGTCTATAATCACAATAGTATGCTTACCTTTCTGATGAAGTCTGAAGAGATTGTTTGTAATCTCGCCAATTATTTCCGAGTGTGAATGTGAAAAACTGTTTATCTCAACATCCAAAAGTTGTGCAAGCCTTGTAAGGAACCAGTCAATATCAAAACCAGGATGTGTGAGTATCATGAGACCAGCATGTATATTTTCGTCCTTCTTCAATTCATTAAGAATCTTCCTTGAAAGTGTGGTCTTACCACAACCAATCTCACCCGTGAGAATCCCCAGTGCTCTCTTTTTCCTTATGATATGTAAAAGTTTTATAAATGCCCTTGAATGTTCAGGACCACTGTAGAAGAAATCTGGGTCCGGTGTATCTGAAAATGGCTCTCTCCTGAAACCATAGAAAGATTCGTATTCCATTCTACCTCCTACACGAAGATTATGTTTTCGTCATCGAGTTTAACTGCCCTGACCTTCTTCGTTTTCTTCACCACCTTCTCAGGTTTTGCCTCCTGAACCATTACTGGTTCCTCTATCTTTGCAGGTGCAGGTTCAACTTTCTGGACAGGTTCAGGGATTGGCATGGATGGGGCTTCAACCTCTTCAGGCTTCTCCTCAGGTGGAGCAGGTGGCATAACCTTTGCCTTCACATCCTTGAATTCTGGATTAACATTGTATATAGTCTTGTAAATCTCTATTGCCCTATCTTTATTACCAGCATTCTCAAACCCTGAGGCAATCCTGTAGAGATAATCAAGCCTTACCTCACCAGCAAGATACTCATCAACAAGTGGAAGGGCATTCTCCAGTTCACCCTTTGAAATGTAGAAGTCTAAAAGTGCCTTGCCCGCCTCTTCTCCAAAGAAACCACCAACCATTGAGGCCTTTTTCAGTTCTGATATACCCTGTTCAATAATGCCGTCCTCAAGCAGTGCCTTACCAAGGTTGAGCCTGAGTTCCCCTTCCTTCTCTGATGGAATGTCAAAGTGCATTGACTGGAGGGATTTCAAAATATCCTGGCCTGATGGAGCCACTGCGATCTGGAGATTCTGAATTTCAGGGTCATCAGGGTATCTCTCCTTAACCGTGGCAAGTATCTCATTCGCCCTGTCAACATCACCCTTTGCAGCAAGCCCCTGTATTGCCCTGACATAGTTCTGTTTTGCATCATCAGGTGAACCAATGTCCCAGAGAAGGTCAGCCATCTCAAGGTATGACTGGGCATCAAAGTCCTCCTCACCCTCTCCCCCTGTCTCTGCCCTTTTGAAAAGGTCCTTCACCTGCTGGGGGAATGGTTCAATAATGTTTGGAACCTTACCTGGGTCACCGCCCTCTGTGAGGTATCTTATGAGGAGTACCACTGCATCATTCACAAGCCCATACTCAGCAAGATTTTTTGAAAGAAAAAGAATATTTTCTCCGCTTGATTCCTCCAGAAACATCCTGTAAGAGAGAACAAGACCTTTCAATATATCATTTCCGTTCAATCCATTTACCTCCTTTTATAATCCTGTACACAGGATTGGCTCCTATCCAGTAGAGGAGTTCTCTATAGTCTGTGTATCTACTAATAATTATATCAGCAACTTTCCCAATTTCAAGACTTCCTTTATTTTTTCCAATGCCGAGTGAACGAGCAGCATTTATCGTTATACCTGCTATTGCCTCCTCAATTGTAAGACCATAGTGTATGCATCCAATAGATGCTGCGAGCGTCAGGTGAATTACAGGGGAAGAGCCTGGATTGAAGTCTGTTCCAATGGCGATGGGTATGCCCATGTCCCTGAATTTATCAACCGGAGGTCTATCCGAACCCAGATAGAATGAGCATGCGGGGAGGAATACAGCGATAGTCCCTGCACTCTTCATCTTTTTCAAACCATCATCAGAAGGTTTTAACAGGTGGTCTGCACTGATGGCACCCACCTCACCCGCCACCTCTGCACCGCCTGAACTCTTTATCTCATCTGCGTGTATTTTGGGTATCAACCCATGCTTCTTTCCCTCAAGCAGTATTCTTCTGGACTCGTCAGGGGTAAAAACGCCCTCTTCACAGAATACATCTATGAATCGGGCAAGTTTCTTTTCTGAGATTTCCGGGATCATCTGGATGACTTCCTCAATGTATTCATCTTTTGACCTTCCGTGTGGTATATCGTGGGCACCAAGGAATGTGGGTAAAACATCAAACCTATCCTTCACATCATTTATCACCTGGAGCATCTTCAACTCTGTTTCCCTGTTAAGCCCGTATCCAGATTTAACCTCAACCGTTAGGACGCCCCAGTTTTTCATCTCTTCAAGCCTGTTTATAAGAATGGACCTTAACTCATCTGAAGAAGCCTTCCTTGTTGCACTCACACTCGCATTTATCCCACCACCCATCGCTCTTATCTCCATGTAGGACTTTCCCTGGAGCCTCATCGCAAACTCATTTGACCTTTGTCCCCCAAAAACAGCATGGGTATGTGGGTCAATAAAACCGGGGAAGATAGCTTTGCCCTCTGCATCAAAAATATCTTCCGCTTCATCAGGGCAATCACCAACACATACTATTTTACCATCCTTTACACCGATTGCCCCTTTCTCAATTATACCCAGGTCCACATCCCTCCCCCTCCTCACCCCCCCTGCAAGGGTTATGAGGGTTCCATTCTTTATGAGAATGTCAATCATTTTAGCATTGGCATCCAGATACCCTTCTTCTTTGCCGTATCTATGGCTATCTCATACCCCGCATCTGCATGCCTCACAACACCGCTTCCAGGGTCGTTATTCAAAACCCTTAGTAGTTTCTTTCTCTGTTCATCTGTTCCATCAGCAACAACAACCATGCCAGCATGTATTGAATAACCTATTCCAACACCACCACCATGATGCACAGATACCCATGTGGCACCGGAGGCCACATTGAGAAGTGCATTCAGTATGGGCCAGTCAGCAATGGCATCAGAGCCATCCTTCATTGCCTCTGTTTCCCTGTACGGAGAGGCAACTGCACCTGTATCATGATGGTCTCTTCCAATCACGATGGGCGCCTTAAGTTCACCCTTCTTCACCATGTCATTCACAATTTCCCCGAACTTCGCCCTGTCTCCATACTCAAGCCAGCAAATCCTCGCAGGAAGCCCCTGGAATTTCACCTTCTCATGGGCCATCTTAATCCACTTTCTCAGATGTTCATCCTCGGGAAAGGCCTTCAAAAGCATATCGTCTGTTTTATAAATATCCTCTGGTTCACCAGAGAGTGCAGCCCACCTGAATGGGCCACTTCCCTTTGAGAACAATGGTCTTATATACTTTGGCACATAACCGGGAATATCAAAGGCATTCTCAACACCTGCTTCCTGTGCCCTTCTCCTTATGTTGTTCCCATACTCAAAGCATTTTGCACCTTTCTTCTGGAGTTCAAGCCAGCCTCTCACATGGACAGCAATTGAGTCATATGCCCTTTTCATATACCCATCAGGGTCCTTCTTTCTAAGTTCTGCTGCCTCTTCAACAGTTAGTCCCTGTGGGATGTACCCATTGAGCGGGTCATGAGCAGCAGTCTGGTCCGTAACCACATCGGGAACAATATCCCTTTTTGCAAGTTCAGGAACAATATCTGCTGCATTGGCAAGGAGACCTATTGAAAGTGGCTTTCCCTGCTTCAATGCCTCATCCTTCATCCTCAATGCTTCATCAAGGTCATCTGTCCATGTATCAAGATACTTTGTTTTGAGCCTTCTATCAATTGCCCGCTTATCCACCTCTATGACAATAGTAACACCTTCATTCATTGTGAATGCAAGTGGCTGTGCACCGCCCATTTCTCCAAGTCCAGAGGAAAGAACCCACTTCCCCTTCAGGCTCCCACCAAACTCCTCATTTGCAAGTGAACCCACTGTTTCATAGGTTCCCTGAAGGATTCCCTGTGTTCCGATGTAGATCCAGGAACCCGCGGTCATCTGGCCATACATGGTGAGACCCATTGACTCAAGTCTCAGGAACTCTTCAAGGGTAGCCCACTTTGGAACGAGGAGTGAATTTGCAATGAGAACCCTTGGTGCCCAGGGATGAGTTTTGAACACAGCAACAGGCTTTCCTGACTGTATCAGGAGTGTATCATCCTCGTCCATATTCTGGAGGGTCTCAACAATCTTATGGAAACACTCCCAGCTCCTTGCTGCCCTTCCTGTTCCACCATAAACAATCAAATGTTCAGGGTCCTTTGCCACTTCAGGGTCAAGGTTGTTCATGAGCATTCTCAGGGGAGCCTCAAGAAGCCAGGATTTACAGGAGATACTTGTTCCTCTCGGTGCCTTCACTGGCTTATATTCCATCTAAAACCTCCTTTTTTCAAACTATAAACAACAAATGTGTTTAAGTCAAGTAAAATTCAGGGATAAAGCAAATAAAAGCGGAGAATAATTATGATTTCTTCCAGAGCTTATTAAGGTTTCTACTTGCGAACAGAAAGATAGTTTCAATTCCTCATAGGTAGGATGTGAATCAAGGCGTGTTGTGGGGTATAAAGGGGTTGCACCTGGTTTCAATTCCTCATAGGTAGGATGTGAATTTTTCTACTCCTTTTCCTCTTACATCTCTTTTTATGTTTCAATTCCTCATAGGTAGGATGTGAATAAAATTAAAAAAGGAGGTATGATATGAAAAAAGAAGGTTTCAATTCCTCATAGGTAGGATGTGAATTATAATATCGTTTAATAGTTTCTCCTAAAAATTTATCAGTTTCAATTCCTCATAGGTAGGATGTGAATACGGATGGGTGAGGCTCGGATTAGGAAAGCTATTAGGTTTCAATTCCTCATAGGTAGGATGTGAATTTCTGTATATGTTGATGAAGTTGAAATCACAAGTGAGTTTCAATTCCTCATAGGTAGGATGTGAATGACTTGCACCCTGCATTAGGTTCTCCAAAACCGCCTGTTTCAATTCCTCATAGGTAGGATGTGAATTTGAGAAAAACAGGGAGAGAGAATGGCGGACAATGAAGGTTTCAATTCCTCATAGGTAGGATG
>Ga0190303_1000346_pt1 | contig 19133 bp, 21 predicted proteins | sample 48700701_MG_FD_161672 | JGI IMG/M metagenome (GOLD analysis project Ga0190303, IMG submission 161672) | Hydrothermal vent sediment bacterial communities from Southern Trench, Guaymas Basin, Mexico - 4870-07-0-1_MG | ecosystem: Environmental > Aquatic > Marine > Hydrothermal vents > Sediment ... | reverse complement strand
ACTCGAAACCCGGCGCTTGCAACACCGCAAGATCGCCGCATAATGAAACCAAACAGATGAGCCAGATACTCGCTTAAATTACGCGCCCTCTGGAACCAAAAACTCTGACGACGGACAGCAGCGGGGTTTGGCGGGTTCGGATTTGCCTTTGCTGATCTTCTATACCCCCGTGAAATTCAAATCATCATCGGTGGAATTGTTGCATCGCTCTTTGCTGGTGTCTGGTTGGGGCAATTGAAATTGCTCAGCCGTGATCTGCGCAACAGTGAATTGTCTGATGCGATATTTGGGTCGTACAGCCACCTTAATCGAATTCGCCGCGAGATCATTACCGCCATGCGTAGCACTGGGGAGGATCAGATATGAATCCACGTAAATCGAGCCGGGGAACGGTTTTCAAAATCAACATGTATCTGCTGGGCGCATTTTCTTACGCCGTTGGCGCGTGGCTGATCTGGCCTGATAGCCTCAAATGGTGGGGTTTTGGGCTGATGAGCATCATGCTTGGCATTACCGCACCGGCAATGTTGATCAAAGCCATCATGATTATGTTCAAGCTTCATGCTCGCGACAAAGAATTCGCTGAATTTGAAGAAGCGAACCGCGCGGCTGAACCGTCAGAACTGGCAAATGTTATTGATCTGAAAAAAGCGGGGATGATCAAATGAGCGTACCGTATGAACGCCTGCTTGGCACATCCCTTGAAGATAGCACATCGATTATTGCTTCAAAGCCCAGTCATAGCCTGTTGATGGCATCGGCTGGCTCGTGGAAAACCACGGCGGGCGCGGTGCCTTGGTTGCTGTCCTTGATGGGTGATCATAATCGGGCCATCATTGTAAACGATTGTAAGAATGGTGAAATTGCAGCCCAGTGCGCTGATGCCTGCGCCCGATACGGGCGCAAGGTCGCGATTATTGATGATTTTGGCGTTCTCGGAAAGGATAACCCGTACCGCGTTTCCATCAACCCGTTTGGTGGAATAATTGCCGCACATAAAAGCAATAATGGCGAACTGGTCTTTGCCACGGAAACCGCAAATCACGCTTTGATTTCTGAACCGGATAACGATGCACGTAACCAATATTGGCGTGATGAACCGCGCACGCTTCAGGAATTTGCCGAACTGGCTTTGCTGAAACGTCACCCAAAACTCGCCGTGCCGGGCGGGGTTTGGGCAATGTTGGCAAACCCAGATATTTTGCTCAGTGCCGCCAAGGTCGAAAAAGAAGAAGGCAATGAAGTGCTTTCTGCCCTCGGTGCGCATATCGTCGATATGGCGAAAAATAACAAAGAACATTTCGGTCAACACCGTGGTTCGGCGATCAAATCTCTCCGCATTTACAGTGCTGGCAGTCCTTTGCATCAAGCAGGCGTGGATGCCGATATTATCCATTCCCTGTTGTTGCGTGGAAAATATATCGTGTTCATTGTTGGCCCGCAGCGGCACATGTCGCGCCTTGGAGCACATTACGCATCGCACCTGCAAAGTTTTGTAGAATCCCTGCTGTCAGATGCCCAAGGTCAAGTTGATTTCATCCTAGATGAAGCAACAAATGCTCCATTAAAAGCGCTAGTTTCGGCTCTGACCACCATGCGTGGATTTGGTGGTAACTGCCACTTTATTGTACAAAGTCTCTCGGAGCTTCAGCGTGCCTATGGCGAAAAAGAAACCGCCACGATTCAGGAGAACTCCCTGATAAAACAGTGGTTCGGGTTCTCATCTTTTGAGGAAGCGGAGCGAGTGAGTCGCGCTATGGGAGATTTGCAGGTTATCAATAAAAGCCTTGGGTATAATTCCGGGCAACTGGATTACACCGGCAATATTGGCACCAGCAAAGACCGAATGTTTTCTGCCGAACGGTTGATGCGCCTGAAACCGGATGAACAAATCTTGCACATTAAAGATGTTGGGTTTTTCCATTGTCGCAAAATCCAGCAACACCAGATTGCGCCGTTTTGCCATGGCGAGTTGGCCGACAATCCACTCGAAGGCCCGCAACGCGCGGCTGATCCACGCATAAGCCTTGATATCAAAAAAGGAGACCGCAAATGAAACCTCGTTTCTTTCGCCTGAGCTTCTTCTATTGGGTTTTGGTGCCTTTAGCCCTTTACGGCGGCTTCGTCGCTGTCGGGCTTCCTCACACAATCTGGTCGTATGAATTTGTAAATAACGGCAACGCATATGATCCATTTCGTCCGCGTTATTACACATCATGCACGTTCTGGGGGCCGTTTGGAATGTTCACAATTCCTGCCTCAAACGGGCGTTGCGGCTATGTCGCATTCTTCAAGGAAGGCGGACGTTGATGTTATTTCACCAACTGCACCCAAGGCGTGATCGGTCGGCGTTTAAGACCAAGTTCATTGGTCAACTCGATACGCATCAAGCTTTTTATGACCGAAAGCACCGTGGCCTGCGATCCACCATTGGCAACGCTTATCTCGCAATCCGCCCGTATTTCTGCGTCGACGCCATAAGGGCAGAGTTTAACAAAAAACTCGTCCCAATTCATTGGCTCAAGCCACTCTTCAACGTCCTGCACATGTTCAAAATCTCTCATGAACACAGAGTATCACAAGCAGATTCTGCGACGCAAATTTGGCCGTAAACCTGCCCGAAAAACAAAGGAGACTGCGATGTCCAGCATCACAGAAGACCTGAAACGAACCTTCGATCTGGCGAGTTTTCGCCAAAGAGCCAAAAATCTGACACGCCCTGCTGATCTGGAGAAAATGAGTGAGATCACCAAGCGGTATGAACGCGAGGTCAACAAACAGGAAAAGCTCTACAAACGCGATTACAAAACCCGCGTTGAAAAAGCCCTGCAAGCGCGAATTGACAAGGCCGGGGCAAAGAACTTGACGCTGAAACACCGTCTGTTTGGTTCAGATAACTTCGACAAATCCGCGCTGACACGGCAAGCGCACCGCGATGTGCAACATGATCACAGTCGCCGCATGTCTCAACTGGCAAGCGGTGAAACGCGTGAGCTTGATGCGTTGGACTACGCCCGAATGATTGAGCCTCTCATCCGTGATGGCAATACGATGCCGTTTTATCGCGCCTATGACTATGTCGGCGGCGCTTTGTCTGAAAAGCTAAACATTACCGAAACCGGTGCCAAAGAGCTGATGACAACTGCCTATCGTGAAACCGAGGGTCGTGAATTGTACGAATTCGGCAAGGCTCTGGAGAAAAAGTTCATTGTTCCTGATCGTGAGCCTGAGCAACAGGCGCGTGAGATGAAGCGTGATCAAGCGCAGTTCCGAAAGCGGGCGTAGTCACCACCTAACCATATGGAAATACAATATTTATTGTATTTCTAGGAATAAATGTCTATCCAGTTCTGCTTATGTTCACAATGTGTGAGCGTTAAAATGGAGAAGACAAGAAACGGAGACAGAATGACAGAGGATAAAACAGGCAAGATGAAATCAGAAGTGGGTGGGGCAAAGAATGCTCCGCCAACGCTGACCATTGATTGGGAACTTTACGGCAAATATCTGGAGGAAAGTGACATTTCGGATGCTGAAAAGCGCGAGTTTCTTGAAACCCTCTGGTCTATCGTTGTCAGCTTTGTTGATCTTGGTTTTGGCGTGCATCCAGTCCAGCAGGTGACGAGTGATAATTGTGAGAATCAGGATGAAATCCGTAAATTTATCGCTGCACAATCGTCTTCTGTGGTACGCTCGTCAGAACCTTCCATAACTGAATTTAATGCTGCTGCTGATCGGCAATCCGGCCTGTCGCAGGAAAGGAGTCCTAAATGAAATCAAGCACAAACGAGCCGATTAAGGCTGTAATCTACTGTAGAATCTCATCCAAAACGCAAGAGATAGAAGGTCATGGCCTTGAATCTCAAGAATCACGATGTCGAGAATACGCTGATTCAAAGGGATATTCTGTTGTGGGCATGTTCCCTGATACCATTACTGGCGGAGGTGATTTTATGAACCGCCCCGGCATGGTTGCTTTATTATCCTTTCTCGATGCTCAGCCTGATCAAAGATTTGTGGTGATCTTTGATGATCTTAAGCGCTTTGCCCGTGACACACGGTTCCACCTTGATTTACGTGATGCGTTTCGTCAGCGTGGTGCGCTAATTGAATGCCTGAATTTCAAGTTTGAGGACACACCTGAAGGTGAATTCATTGAAACGATTATGGCCGCTCAGGGGGCATTGGAACGTGAGCAAAACAAGCGGCAGGTTGTTCAAAAGATGCAGGCACGGATGAAGAATGGCTATTGGGTATTTCGTCCACCTGTCGGGTATCATTACGCCAAGGAAACTAGCCATGGTAAGATATTGGTTCGTAACGAGCCTCTGGCTTCGATTGTACAGGAAGCGTTGGAGGGATACGCATCGGGCCGGTTCGAAACTCAGATTGAAGTTGCTAGGTTTTTGCAACAACAGCCTGCATTCCCAAAATCAGATGCGGGCACCGTTCGCCAGTTTGAAGTAACGAGGATGATTTCTCGCCCTATTTATGCAGGTTATATCTGCCACGATGACTGGAATCTTAGCTGGATTGAAGGGCACCATGAACCATTGATCAGCTTGGCGACCTACGAACGTATTCAAAAGCGCCGGACGGAAGGCGCACGTGCGCCTGCTCGGAAAGACATAAACGAAGATTTTCCACTACGTGGATTTGTTGAGTGTGGCGACTGTGGGAAGCCATTTACTGCCTGCTGGTCCAAGGGTAAGTATAAAAAGTATCCATACTACCTGTGCGGTACAAAGGGCTGTAAGAGCGAAAGAAAATCGATTCCTCGCGCAAAGATAGAAGAACCGTTTGATAAGATTGTGCAAAGCCTACAACCGACGCAAAAGTTATTTAATCTGGTAAAGCAGATGTTCCGCGACGCGTGGACACAACGCGAAAAACAAGCGGTCGCTATTTCTGATACTTATAAGACAGATGTGAAAGCAATCGACACACAAATCGAAAGATTATTGGATAGAATTATCGCGACAAATAACTCCGTAATCGTATCTGCCTATGAAGGTAAGATTGAAAAAATTGGATCAGGATCGCCGAATTATTGCTGAAAAAATGAAGAATGGGGCTGTTCCCATGGGTAGGTTCGAAGATTTTATCGAACTCCCATTGAATTTCCTCGCAAACCTTTGGAATCTATGGAAATCAGGGCAATCCATACTACGGCAAACAGTGCTTAGGTTGGCTCTTTTCAGAGCGGATAGCTTACTGCCGCGAGACAGGCTATCGAACACCAAAAACTACCTTACCTTTCAAAGTGTTAGAGGTATTTAACACAGGTAAAAAGGAATTGGTGGAGCCTAGGAGGATCGAACTCCTGACCTCCTCGCTGCCAGCGAGGCGCTCTCCCAGCTGAGCTAAGGCCCCATCATTGGGTCGACGTGTAGTGTTTCGTCGTGAAACGGTATTTAGGCAAGCGCGGGGGTCAGTTCAAGCGAAAAACCCCCGCACCCTGATTAATTGTCGTCGTCGTTGGCCGCTACGTCTGCGACTTCTTCCAACGGGACGGTAACACCACCATCGTCGTCATCGTCATCCAGAACGTCATCGCCCAAATCGACATCGGATGTGTCGTCATCATCCAGAACCTCGTCGCCTTCAACTTTGTCTTCTTCTTTGGGCTTGTTGCTGGCATCTTCTTTGTCGGCAACCATGGTGCGGGATTTGTTGCCGGTATCAATTTCGACAACCTCGCCGGTGTATGGGCTGATCACGGGTGATTTGTTCAGATCGTAAAACCGTTTGCCGGTTTCTGGGCAGACGCGCTTAACGCCCCATTCTTCTTTGGGCATGTAATTTCCCTTCACACTTGTCGCTGTTGTCATGAGTTCTGGGCCAATTGACACAATGGGGCGGGGGTGTCAAAGGCTTTTGCAATTTTCGGGGTGAATCCGGCCTGCTGGCGCGTTATGTTGCAGGCACAGGTTTTACGCGGGCATGAATACATGGAGCAGATCGAATTAACCGGACCCCCGATGGTCAGGATTACTGTGCGCCGCACGCAGCGGGCAAAGCGATTATCATTGCGGGTATCGCAGCTGGACGGGCGTGTCACGATGAGCCTGCCGATGCGCACCCCATTGCGCGAGGCCCGCGTTTTTGCCATTGAAAAAGAGGGCTGGATCAGGCGCACATTGGCGGCCCACCCCGAGGTGGCCCGCCCGATGATCGGCGGGCAGGTCATGTTCGAGGGGCGCGAGGTGGATGTGGTTGCGGGCATAGGCCGCGTGGCGCGATATGTCGACGGGCAGATCACGGTGCCGGACAATCCTGCCCGCGTGCCTCTGCGGGTTGCCGCGTTGTTGAAATTGACAGCGCGAGGCAGGTTGCAAGAGGCATCAGACCGGTATGCGGCGGCGTTAGGCGTGTCTTATGGGCGCTTGTCGTTGCGCGATACCCGCTCGCGCTGGGGATCCTGTTCCAGCGAGGGTAATCTGATGTATTCATGGCGTCTGATCATGGCCCCGCCCGAGGTTCTGGATTACGTCGCGGCGCATGAGGTGTCGCATTTGATCGAGATGAACCACTCACAAGACTACTGGCGCGTGGTGACCGGCATTTATCCGCATTACAAAGCCCAGCGCGCGTGGTTGCGCAAGAACGGGCAGCAGTTACACCGCTATCAGTTCAGGGATTGACCTGCCGCGTCGTTTTGTGATCACATAAGACATGTTAAACCAAAACCGCCCCACTGAAAAAACCGCCCCGTCGCATGACCGGCTATATCGCCAGATGCGCACCCGCATCATGCACGGTGAACTTGCCCCTGGCACAGCGCTAACATTGCGCGGGTTGGGGCGGGAATTTGGCGTTTCAATGACGCCCGCCCGCGAGGCAATCCGCCGATTGGCAGCCGAGGGGGCGTTGACGCTGTCCAGCTCGGGCCGTGTTAGCACTCCGGAGCTGAGCAACGAGCGGATCGAGGAGTTGGCAGCGTTGCGCGGGCTGTTGGAGCCGGAACTGGCAAGCCGTGCTTTGCCCCGCGCCCACATCGCGCTGATTGACCGTTTGCAGGCGATCAACCAGACCATCGCCGAGGCGATCGCCAAACAAGATGCCGTGGCCTATATCCGCACCAATCTGGAGTTTCACCGCACGTTATATCTGCGGGCCCAAGCGCCCGCGATGCTGGCGATGACAGAAACTGTTTGGCTGCAATTGGGACCGACCATGTGCGCGCTCTATGGCCGTTTACGCCGGACTGAGCCGCCACAAAACCACCGCTTGATCATCGCGGCCTTGCGGGCCGGAGACGAGCCAAGCCTGCGTCTGGCAATGCGCACAGACGTTACGCAGGGGTTGAAGCTGTTGGTCGGTTAGCGGGACGCGCGAGGTTTGACGAGCCACGGGCCAACCCTGAAGGTAAACAATCCAAACGCGATAATCCACGCCAGCGCTGATCCGGTGATCGCCCAGTCATATTCGGGCCAGATCGCGCCAATCACCCGCATGGTGACGCTTAAGATCACAGCAACCATCACGACGTTCAGCAGCCTGTCGGTGGCCAGCATCCGCCCCGTGTGGCCCAGGCTGGCACGGATCATCACCGCAAGGGTCAAGCCGCCGGTCGCGCCAATGCCAAACACATGCAGCGCGCCGGTGTTTATGGCTGGGCTGTCCATCAACATGCCCGTAGCGAGGGTTAGAAACCCGATTGGCACAAAGGCATAAAAGATGTGCAGCACCAGTAACAGTGGATTGGACAGGGTGCGCAATCCGGCCCACCGCGACAGGCGGATGATGTGGGCAACGCCAAGCACCCCAAAGGCGGCCCCGAGGATCGGGGCGGTGTCGATTGCTGTCCAGACGGCCAGCGCGATGGCCGATGCGGCAACGGTGATGGTGTCGTAGCGATCAAAGGGTTTGGGCAATTTTCCAGGCTCGCGCCGCGCCAGCCAGTTGCGAGTAAAGCTGGGGATCACCCGTCCGCCAATCAGCATTAGCAGCACCAGAATCGAGGCAAAGCCAAGCCGGATTGGGGCCGTTCCCAGCCCGCCATTCGCTATGTCGATATGGAACCAAATGTTGGCTGCCCCCAGCATTAGGACAGGGGCCAGCACCCGCAGGTTTCGCCAGTTCTTGCCCGAGATGATTTCGCGGGCAATCACAGTGCCAAGGATCGGCAGGAATGCGGCGTCAATAATTGCAGTGATACTGTATGGTACCCCGTCACCCATCAGCATCGCAACGCGCCCCGCCAGCCACAGAACAAAGATCGCAATCAGCGGCCAGCCCACCACGGGAAAGCGCCCAGTCCAGTTTGGCACCGCGGTAAACAGGAACCCCGCAATCACCGCCGACGTATAACCAAACAGCATTTCGTGTTTGTGCCAGTCAACGGGGGCAAGGGTGGTGTCTAGATTGGCACACCCCAGAAGGTCGGCGAGCCAGATCGCAATGGACAGGATAGCAAACAGCGCACCAAACAGGAAAAACGGCCGAAACCCGCCACTGAAAAAGGCATGACCCTTCCAGCTGCGTTCACGTTTGGAGCCGTGCTTTTTTAGGATGGGTGGGTTCATTTTAGGTCTCGCCGCTGCGCATTTCCGATTCTTTTGCTAGGGTATGTTTTGCGGCGCGTCTTGCCAATGGCAAATGCTGCGGTATCACGCCGCATCATTGGCGTGTGTCAGGCAGTTGTCGGGAACCCAGCCTTCTTTTCCTTGCTCGTTCCGGCACCATGACCAATCGTTTAGGCCATTGGAAACGAACAACATTTCCCCTTTGGAAACGGTTAGCTCAATTGTGTTGAATTCTTTGGTAGCGGTGTTTGGCTTGCCAATCTTTAGCGCATCAAACACCTGCACGGGTAACCAGCCAGAAAGGCCGCTTGAATCTGTGCACCAAACCCATCCGGCCCATTTACGTTTATCTTCTTTGATTACACGCAGCTCATCTCCCCGCGCTACTTTTAGCGCGGGGTCATAGCTTTGTTTCCAGTCGCTGATGACCTTAACTCGGGTCACGCGTGGATTGCGCCGTCACCACAGGCCAGTGCGGCTTCGCGCACCGCTTCCGAGCAGGTCGGATGCGCGTGGCAGGTCAGGGCGATGTCTTGGGCCGAGGCGCCAAATTCCATCGCCACGCAAATCTCGTGGATCATTTCGCCAGCGCTCGGGCCAATGATGTGAGCGCCCAGAATGCGGTCAGTGGCTTGATCTACAAGGATTTTTACGAACCCATCGCCAGCAAACATTGCTTTGGCGCGGCCATTTCCCATGAAGGGGAATTTGCCAACCTTATAGGCCCGGTCGGCTTCTTTCAGTTGCTCTTCGGTCTGGCCAACACTGGCGACTTCGGGGTGGGTGTAGACCACGCCGGGGATAACGCCGTAGTTTACGTGACCGGATTTACCCGCCATCACTTCGGCCACCGCCATGCCCTCGTCTTCGGCCTTGTGGGCCAGCATCGGGCCGTCGATGGCGTCGCCAATGGCGTAAATGCCAGCGATGTTGGTGGCCCAACGGGCGTTGGTCTGGACTTGACCGCGTGGGGATATTTCAACGCCAAGTGCTTCCAGACCCAGCCCGTCTGTGAAGGGTTTGCGGCCTGTGGCGAGCAGAACGATGTCGGCGTCAAGCGTCGCTTCGGTGTCGTTTTTGCGCAGTTTATAGGTGACTCTGGCCTTGGTTTTGGTGGTGGAAACGGATTGAACAGCCGCCCCCAAAATAAACTTAAGCCCTTGTTTTTTAAGGGTTCTGGCAAACACCTTGGAGACCTCGGCGTCCATGCCGGGGGTGACGTGATCGAGGAACTCGACCACGGTGACCTCGGCACCTAAACGCGCATAAACCGAGCCCATTTCGAGGCCGATGACGCCTGCGCCAATCACCACCATTTTTCGTGGCACCTTGCCCAGTTCCAAAGCGCCAGTGGAGGTGACAACGATCTTCTCGTCGACCTCGACACCCGGCAAGGAGGACGCTTCGGATCCTGTGGCGATGACGATATTCTTGGCGTCATGCACTTCGTCACCGACTTGGACTTTGCCAGCGGACGGGATGGATGCCCAGCCTTTGATCCAGTCTATCTTGTTCTTTTTGAATAGAAATTCGATGCCCTTGGTATTTTGGCCGATCACCTCATCCTTGTAGGCAAGCATCTGTTTCCAGTCGACCGAGGGGGATTTTCCCTTCAGGCCCATCTTGACAAAATTATGCTCGGCCTCGTGCAGCATGTGGCTGGCGTGCAGCAATGCTTTGGACGGGATACAGCCGACATTCAGGCAGGTGCCGCCGAGGGTTTCACGGCCCTCGACCACAGCGGTTTTCAGACCCAGTTGGGCGCAGCGGATGGCGCAGACATAGCCGCCGGGACCGGCACCGATAATGATTACGTCATAAGATGACATGGGGGGACTCCTTTGGTGAAAAACGGGGATATGAATTGCATATGAATTCCATATGAATCGCATATGAGTTTTTGACGGGGTTGGATAAGAGGTTTTAGGCCTCCGGCGGGGATATTTGTGCGAAAAAGAAACATGGGTCAGATCACCGTTGTGATGAGCATGGTGAGGGTGGCGCCCGTGGCGATGGTCCAGATGGTTGAACGCAGATAGGGGATGCCCGAGATGTAGGCGGGGACGTAAGCGATGCGGGCGATCAGGTAGGTCCATGCGCAGGTTTCGGTCAGCGGGGTGGATTGGTTGCCCAGAGTGACGACGATCACTGCGATGGCGAACAGGGCGAGGGCGGCGTAGTGGTTATCAAGCGCGCGATTTAGACGGCCAGCGAGGCCGGTCAGCGGGCGCGGGGTGTCGCGGGCGGAGGCACCGTATTTGATGCCGAACTGGGCGTCGGCAAAGACGATGGCGAGGGAGAGCTGCACGGCTTGCAGCAGGGCGGCGTAGGTGAGGATGGTGAGTTCTGGGGTCATGAAGTTTCACCTTTCTCGTAAAAAAGAATACCATGTTCCGCAATCGCGAGGTGGACTATTCCATCGTTGCGCTGGCTTACTCTCTGAAGATCAATTGTAGGGTAAGTTCCTACGGCATCCTGAGCTCCTTCACGCCATTTTTTTGCAAACATAATCCAATCGGCCAATACCTTTCCATCGTCAGGCTTTAACTCGACTGCAATATCCAAGTCACTTTCCTCGTTACAGGTATCCTTGACTCTAGAGCCAAAGACCCATGCTTTGTTAATACTTGGAACATTCTGTGCCCAAACTGTAAGGGCATCTATCCAAGTCTGTTCAATTTCGCCAATCACAAATCCATCAACAACCGGCGCGGATCTTCGAGCGCTTCTTTCACCCGCACCAAGAATGTCACAGCCCCTTTGCCATCCACGACCCGGTGGTCATAGCTAAGTGCCAGATACATCATCGGGCGGATCACGACTTCGCCGTTGATTGCCATTGGTCGGTCTTGGATTTTGTGCATTCCCAAGATGCCCGATTGCGGCGGGTTCAGGATGGGCGAGGACATCAGGGAGCCGTAGACGCCGCCGTTGGACAGGGTGAATGTGCCGCCCTGCATTTCGGCCATGGTCAGTTTGCCAGCCACGCCTTTTTGGCCCAATTCGGCGATTTTTTGTTCAATCGCGGCGAATGACATTTCGTGGGCGTTGCGCACTACTGGCACCACGAGGCCGGACGGGGTGCCGACCGCGACGCCCATGTGGACGTAGTTTTTATAGACCACGTCGGTGCCGTCAATTTCGGCGTTCACGTCGGGGATTTCGTTTAGGGCGTGCACGCAGGCCTTGGTGAAGAAGGACATGAAGCCGAGTTTGACGCCGTGTTTTTTCAAAAACAGCTCTTTGTATTCCTTACGGATGTCCATCACGGCACCCATGTCGACCTCGTTATAGGTGGTCAGCATGGCGGCGGTGTTTTGGGATTCTTTCAAACGCCGCGCGATGGTTTGACGCAGGCGGGTCATTTTCACCCGTTCTTCGCGGGATGCGTCATCGGATGATGTGGGCGCGCGCGGGGTTGCGGCGGCGGGGGCTGGGGCCGATGCAATGGGTGTTGCTGCGGGTGCTGGGGCCGGAGCGGTGGCGGCGTTTTGCACGTCTTCTTTCATGATGCGCCCGTCGCGGCCGGTGCCTGTGACTTGGTCAGCTGTGATGCCTTTTTCGGCCATCAGTTTGTTGGCGGAGGGGGCGTTTTCAACGTCTTTGCCTGTGGTCGCGGGTGCGGCAGCAGGGGCCGCTGCGGGGGCGGAGGCTGTGGCGGTTGCGCCGCCCATGATCACTGCGAGTTTACCGCCTGCATTGACGGTTGCGCCGTCTGCGGCGAGGATTTCGGTTAGGGTGCCAGCGGCGGGCGCGGGGACCTCAACCGAGACCTTATCGGTTTCCAACTCGCAGAGCATTTCGTCCTGCGCCACGGTATCACCAACCGCTTTGAACCATGTGGACACAGTGGCTTCAGTCACGGATTCGCCCAAGGTGGGGACCATCACGTCAACGGGTGTCGCGGTGGTTTCGGGTGTGGGGGCAGCGGCTGCGGCAGGTTTGGCGGCGGTGGGTGCAGGCGCAGCACCTTCGCCCTCGGTCAGGGTGGCGAGCAGGGCGTCGACGCCAACGGTTGCGCCCTCGGCTGCGACGATTTCGACCATTGTGCCTGCGGACGGCGAGGGCACTTCGACGGTCACCTTATCGGTTTCCAACTCGCAGAGCATTTCGTCGACGGCGACGGCATCGCCGGGTTTTTTGAACCATGTGGCGACGGTGGCTTCGGTGACGCTTTCGCCCAGTGTGGGTACGCGGATTTCGATGGTCATGGGGTTATCCTTTGATCGTTAGTGCGGCGTCAATCAGCGCGGCTTGTTGTGCTTTGTGAGCTTTGCCAAGGCCTGTGGCAGGGGATGCCGAAGCGGGGCGGCCAGCGTAGGCGGGGCGTTTGGATTTGGTTGTTATGCGGCCCAGAACCCATTCGATGTTGGGCTCCATAAAGGTCCAGCCACCCTGGTTTTTGGGTTCTTCCTGACACCAGACCACATCGGCATTTTTGAAGCGTTCAAGTTCCTTGACCATCGACATGGCGGGGAAGGGGTAGAACTGTTCGAGGCGCATCAGGTAGACGTCTTTCAGGCCGCGCTCATCGCGTTCCTCGAGCAGGTCGTAGTAGACCTTGCCTGAACACATAACCACGCGTTTGATTTTGGCGTCTGTCGCCAGTTTAGTGTCGGACGAGCCTTTTTGCGCGTCATCCCAGAGGACGCGGTGGAAGGATGATCCGGTGGTGAATTCGGCTTTGTTCGACACCGCCTTTTTGTGGCGCAGCAGGGATTTGGGCGTCATCAGGATGAGCGGTTTACGGTAAGAGCGGTGCATCTGGCGGCGCAACAGGTGAAAATAGTTGGCCGGTGTGGTGCAGTTGGCGACGATCCAGTTATCCTCGGCGCTCATTTGCAAGAAGCGTTCCAAACGGGCCGAGGAGTGTTCCGGTCCTTGCCCTTCAAACCCGTGCGGCAGCAGCACCACAAGGCCCGACATACGCAGCCATTTGCGCTCGCCTGACGATATAAACTGATCAAACATGATCTGCGCACCGTTGGCGAAATCGCCGAACTGGGCCTCCCAGAGGGTCAGCGCGTTAGGTTCGGCCAGCGAGTAGCCGTATTCAAACCCGAGCACCGCATATTCGGACAGCAACGAGTCGATCACCTCGTAATTCGCCTGCCCCTCGCGGATGTTGTTGAGCGGGTAATAGCGATCCTCGTTGTCCTGATTGATCATGGCCGAATGGCGATGGGAGAAGGTGCCGCGGGTGGAATCCTGACCCACCAGCCGCACGGGGAAACCCTCGGTCAGGAGCGAGCCAAAGGCCATTGCTTCGCCTGTGGCCCAGTCGATGCCTTTGCCATCATCAATCATGGTTTTCTTGACGCTGAGCATCCGGTTGACGGTTTTATGCACCGGATAACCATCGGGGACATGAGACAGGGCCGCGCCGACTTGGGCATAGGTTTCTTCGGCAACGGCGGTCGCGCCGCGCTGGTAATCATCGTCTTTTTTGGACAGGTGTTTCCAGCGGCCATCGAGCCAGTCGGCCTTGTTCGGTTTATAGTCTTTACCGATTTCGAATTCCTCGTTCAGGTGGGCCTGAAACGCGGTTTTCATTTCCTCGATCTCGCCCTCGGGGATTAGCCCGTCGCGGATCAGACGGTCGGTATACAGCTGCAACGTGGTTTTCTGGGTTTTGATCTTTTTGTACATCAAGGGGTTGGTGAACATCGGCTCATCCCCCTCGTTATGGCCAAAGCGACGGTAGCAGAAGATGTCGATCACCACGTCTTTGTGGAATTTCTGGCGGAACTCGGTGGCGACTTTGGCGGCGTGCACCACGGCCTCGGGGTCATCACCGTTGACGTGGAAAATCGGTGCCTCGACCATCAGCGCGATGTCGGTCGGATAGGGCGACGAGCGGCTGAAATGCGGGGCGGCAGTGAAACCGATCTGATTGTTCACAATGATATGGATGGTGCCGCCAGTGCGGTGGCCGACAAGGCCCGACATGGCGAAACATTCCGAGATCACGCCTTGACCTGCAAAGGCCGCATCGCCGTGCAGCAACAGCGGGATCACCGAGGAGCGTTCCTTGTCAAACTTCTGGTCCTGTTTGGCGCGGGATTTACCCAACACGACGGGGTTCACCGCCTCAAGATGACTGGGGTTGGCGGTGAGTGACAGGTGCACGGAATCACCACCGAATGAACGATCACTGGACGCGCCGAGGTGGTATTTCACATCGCCCGATCCATCCACGTCTTCGGGTTTGAAACTGCCACCCTGAAATTCGTTAAACACGGCGCGGTAGGGTTTGGCCATCACATTGACCAACACCGATAGACGGCCACGGTGCGGCATGCCGATGATGATTTCCTTGGCACCCAGATCGCCACCACGTTTGATGATCTGCTCCATCGCGGGGATCAGCGATTCAGCGCCATCCAGACCGAACCGTTTGGTGCCCATGTATTTGACGTGCAGGAATTTCTCGAACCCTTCGGCCTCGACCAGCTTGTTCAGGATCGCGCGGCGTCCCTCGCGGGTGAACTGGATTTCCTTGCCGTACCCCTCGATCCGTTCCTTTAGCCAACCCGCTTCTTCGGGGTTGGAAATATGCATGTATTGCAGCGCAAAAGTGCCGCAATAGGTGCGCTTGACGATCTCGATGATCTGGCGCAATGAGGCGATTTGCAGGCCCAGCACATTGTCGATGAAGATCGGGCGGTCCATATCGGATTCGGTGAAGCCGTACGATGCCGGGTCCAGCTCGGGATGTGGTTTTTGTTCGGCCAATCCCAGTGGGTCAAGATCGGCGGCCAGATGGCCACGGATGCGGTAAGCGCGGATGATCATCAGGGCGCGGATGGAATCCAGCACAGCGCGTTTGATCGCTTCATCAGAGACTTTGACGCCTTGATCCTCGGCCTTGGCGATGATTTTCTCGGCGGCCTTGGCGGGTTCCAACTCGTCCTTGGGCCATTGCCCGTCCAGCGCATGGGTCAGATCATCATTCGGCACAGGCGGCCAATCGGCGCGTGCCCAAGAAGGGCCAGCGGCGGCGGCTTTAACCTCGATATCGCTCTCGCCCATTTCCTTGAAGAAGGCTTGCCATGCTTCATCAACCGCATTCGGATCATTCGCGTATTGAGCATAAAGCTGTTCGATATATTCAGCGTTATGCCCTTGCAGGAAAGAGGAGTTGTGAAATTCGTCGGTTGTTGGGTGTTCGGTCATGATGGGACCTCGTTGGGGTTGGTATGGATCAGATAAAAAGCAATGAATTTAGGGTTTTGTATGCAGAGCTAGCAAAGGAGGGCAGTGCCCGTCCGCTGGGTGGGCGAGGAGCGCCTGCCCGATAGGGGCTGTCGGGCGCGGCCCAGCGGGCATGATGAGAATGCATGTCTTTGCCCGAATTTTCAGGATGCGGAGTTTGCTGGGTCATCAATTGAACCACCTCATCCAAAGTGGAAATTCCGCCCATTGATAGAGAACATACCAAATCGCAATGAGGCCAATAAAACTCAAGAGTCCAACAAGCGCTGGAAGGGCCTTTCCGTCACCAGAAGCGCTTCCCCAATTATAGGCAAGATAGCCAGCAAAAAATGGAGTGGTTATGGTCAGCCAGTTTAGCGTTTCAACTAAGCCACCAAGAAATGGAATATTTTCCATATTATGTACTCCAAGAACTCCGATGATCCTACCCAATCGCCTCTAGCACAGCCTCGCCCAATCCCGCAGGGCTATCCGCAACGATGATCCCAGCCGAACGCATCGCTTCGATCTTGCTCTCGGCATCCCCCTTGCCGCCCGCGACAATCGCGCCGGCGTGGCCCATGCGGCGGCCGGGGGGGGCGGTGCGACCGGCGATGAAACCGGCGGTGGGTTTCCAGCGGCCTTTCTTTTTCTCGTCAGCCAAAAACTGTGCGGCTTCTTCTTCCGCGCTGCCACCGATTTCACCGATCATGATGATGGATTGGGTTTCGGGGTCGGCGAGGAACATTTCCAACACGTCGATATGTTCGGTGCCCTTGATCGGGTCACCACCAATGCCTACAGCCGTGGATTGGCCCAGCCCCATGTCGGTGGTTTGCTTGACCGCCTCATAGGTCAGCGTGCCCGAGCGCGAGACCACACCGCAAGAGCCGCGCATGTGGATGTGGCCGGGCATGATGCCGATTTTGCAGGCATCTGGGGTGATCACGCCGGGGCAGTTCGGCCCGATCAGGCGGGATTTTGAGCCATCCAGCGCGCGGTAGACTTTCATCATATCCAGCACCGGAATGCCCTCGGTGATGCAGACGATCAGCTCCATTTCAGCATCAATCGCCTCGAGGATTGAATCAGCCGCGAAGGGCGGTGGCACGTAAATCACGCTAGCGTTGGCGCCGGTGACATCAATGGCCTCGTGCACCGAATTGAACACCGGCAGATCAAGGTGGGTTTGCCCGCCCTTGCCCGGGGTCACGCCGCCGACCATTTTGGTGCCATAAGCGATGGCTTGTTCCGAGTGAAAGGTGCCTTGAGAGCCGGTGAGGCCCTGACAGATTACTTTGGTGTTTTCGTCTATTAGAATGGCCATGTGTTTGGCTCCTTAAGTGTTTGTTCGGGTCCGGCGGGGCCGGTGGTTATTCGTCTGGCCGTAATTCAAATGAAATTGCGCCGCCGCCGCCCATGCCCTCTTGCACGGTGATCGCCAGATAGCCGTCGTCCAGATAGAGCTTCCAGTATGGGCCGTAGTCACCTGTGACCACTTCCACATTGCCGGGGAAATACCCCTCCAGGGATTTTTCGAGCACTTGTTTGGCAGCACTCATGGAAACGGCTTCGTCCATCACGGTGCAGCCGGGTTGCATGTCGGGCGCCCCGATCAGTAGAAAGACGTGGCTGGAGCCTTTGGCGTATTCAAACTCGTTTGGTCCAGCGCCTTGATATTCCTCCCAGCCGTTGGCCTTAAAGGCGTCGCGGGCAGGGGCCATTGTCGGCAGGCTTTGCAGGCAGATATTGGCAAAGGCCTGCTCAAAGCTCGCGGTGTCCGCCAGTGCGGGGGTGGCGAGGAGGGTGAGAGCCAAGGTGGAGTATGAGAGTTTCAATATGCTTTCCTTAAATGCGGGCGGGTTGCCCCCGCCGTGATGCTTTCGGGATCGGGATTTACCCCTTTACCGCTTTCACAATCTTCTCGGCAGCATCACTCAGATTATCCGCCGCGATCACGTCCAGACCGGAGCCGTTGATAATCGCTTTGCCCTCTTCCACTTTGGTGCCTTCCAGACGCACCACCAGCGGCACTTTCAGGCCGACTTCTTTCACCGCTGAAACCACGCCCTCGGCGATCACATCACAGCGCATGATGCCGCCGAATATGTTGACGAGGATACCTTTGACTTGCGGGTCCGAGGTGATGATTTTGAACGCCTCGGTGACCTTTTCGGTGGTCGCGCCGCCGCCCACATCGAGGAAATTGGCGGGGGAGGAGCCGTACAGCTTGATGATGTCCATTGTCGCCATCGCCAACCCAGCACCATTGACCATGCAGCCGATTTCACCGTCCAGCGCGATGTAGTTCAGATCGAACTTGGAGGCTGCGAGTTCTTTGGCGTCTTCCTCGGTTTCATCGCGTAATGCCGCGATGTCGGGGTGGCGGTAGGTGGCGTTGGAATCAAATGCCATTTTGGCGTCTAGGCAAACCAGATCGCCGTCATTGGTGACGACCAGCGGGTTGATTTCCAGCATTTCGGCGTCTTTGTCGGTGAACAGTTTATAAAGCGTGCCCATCAGGGCGACGCATTGTTTGACCTGCTTGCCCGATAGCCCCAGCGCAAACGCGATGCGGCGACCGTGGAAGCCCTGATAGCCGGTCACAGGGTCGACGTTGAACGACAGGATTTTTTCGGGGGTCGAGGCGGCGACTTCTTCAATGTCCATGCCACCCTCGGTGGAGCATACGAATGAGATGCGGGACGAGCCACGATCAACCAGCAGGGCGAGGTAGAATTCTTTGTCAATCGCCGCGCCATCCTCGATATAGATGCGGTTGACCTGTTTGCCGGCAGGGCCGGTTTGGTGGGTGACCAATGTGCGGCCCAGCATTTTGCGGGCTTCGTCGGCTGCCTCGGATACCGATTTGGTGATGCGCACGCCGCCTGCATCGCCAGCATCAGCTTCCTTGAATTTACCCTTGCCACGGCCACCTGCGTGAATCTGCGCCTTGACCACCCAGACAGGGCCATCCAATGCGCCCGCAGCGGTTTTGGCGTCTTCGGCTTTTAGAACGGCGCGGCCATCGGCAACGGGGGCACCATAGGTGCGCAGAAGTTCCTTGGCCTGGTATTCATGAATGTTCACTGATTTGTCCCATCATTGTCTACTGTTCAAGAGCAGTAAGCATGAAGGATGTAGGTAAAGAAACGGTTTTTCGTGGTTTTATGGTGAAAAGATCGTGATTAATGGCGTTTGTGATCACACTGATAATAAGTGTGATCACAAACTATTAATTTGATTCGCGCCAATGCTTCTGCCGCGTGTAAATCTGTTGCCGTATTAGGGCTTGTTGAGATTCACCGTGAATTAATGATTGCTGCCGACATATAGATCATTGAGGCGTAGCTTTGATCGGTTTTGCAGGATCGCATGGCTATGCGCTTGAATTCCTTCAGTTTCTGGAAA
>Ga0190303_1000345_pt1 | contig 19148 bp, 26 predicted proteins | sample 48700701_MG_FD_161672 | JGI IMG/M metagenome (GOLD analysis project Ga0190303, IMG submission 161672) | Hydrothermal vent sediment bacterial communities from Southern Trench, Guaymas Basin, Mexico - 4870-07-0-1_MG | ecosystem: Environmental > Aquatic > Marine > Hydrothermal vents > Sediment ... | reverse complement strand
ACACAAAATCCACGCAGTGATTTTGGTCTAAGTGATGGTTTCAAAAACAGTCTATTAAATTAGTTTATATCGAGTGATAGCGAGCAATTTTTAGTAGAAATTGAGGAGAATATTTATGGAAATGTTGTTGAGGAATTTTGGAAGATTTTTAATTTTTTTATAAAGATTTATTACGGAAAACATTTATTAATTCTAAGTGAATAATTATTTCATGGGATTGAACATACGTGAGATTGTTAAAAGAAAAGAAATTGATTTTCCTGATTTGAAAGGTAAAACTGTTTGTGTTGATGCGTTTAATGTTTTGTATCAATTTTTATCTACTATTCGTCAGGCTGATGGAACTCCTTTGCAGGATGAAGATGGAAATATCACTTCTCATTTATCTGGTATTTTGTATCGGAATGTTGCTTTGCTTTCTGAAGGAATTAAATTAGTTTATGTTTTTGATGGTAAGTCTCCAGAATTGAAAGCTAAAATTCATAAGAAAAGAGGGGCAGTTAGAGATATTGCTCGTGAGAAATATGAAGAAGCTAAACAAAGTGAAGATATTGAATCTATGAGGAAGTATGGTCAGCAGTTGACTAGATTGAATGATGATATGATTAAGGAAAGTAAAGAATTGTTGGAAGCATTGGGAGTTTGTGTTTTGCAAGCGCCTTCTGAAGGTGAAGCGCAAGGTGCTTATTTGGCTAGACGAGAAGGAATTTATGGAATTGTTAGTCAAGATTATGATTCTTTGACTTTTGGTGCTCCGAGATTAATTAGGAATTTAACTGTGTCTAGGAAGAAGAAAACTTATTCAGGTTATGTTGAAGTTAAACCTGAAATGATTGTTTTGTCTGATTTATTGGATGAGTTAGGTATTGATAGGGATCAGTTAATTTGTTTGGCTATTTTGGTTGGTACCGATTATAATCCAAAGGGTGTTTTTAGAATTGGACAGAAAAAAGCTTTGAATATTGTTAAAGAGTTTAAGGAACCTGAGAAAATTTTTGAATTTGTTAAGGAGAAAATTGAAGCAATGGATGAGGAAGATCAATTTGATTGGAAAGTTATTTTTAGTTTATTTTATGCTCCTAAAGTTGATGATTTAGAAATTGAATTTCCTCACTTTAATGCGGAGAAGATTAAAGAGATTTTGGTTGAGAGACATGGTTTTAGTGAGGAGAGAATTGATAATCAGTTGGAGAGATTAGAGAAGGTTAAAAAGGCGAAGAATCAAAAAAGTTTGGATAAGTGGTTTTGACCAGTATTAAATAAAATCGACACAGTCATTTTATTCAAAGAAAGCTAAGAATCAGAAGAGTTTAGAGAAAGGGTTTTAGTTTATTTTAATCTATCTAGTTTTTCTTGAACCTTTTTTCATTCCTCTATAAATAGCATTTTTTCTTCTCATTTTTTCTTTTGCTAATTTTCTTTCTTGTTTAATTTTTCGTTTTTCTTTGTAACGGTTTAATTTTTCTCTTGGATCTGTGTAGTATTTGTATTTCTTTTTTGTCCATTTACTTGCTTTATATCCCCACGCAGCAGGTCTTGATGCAACATACCCTGTTCCAGCTAAACCTTTTCCAATGCCTCTTCCTGCCCTATTCCATTTTGCAAGTCTTGCTTTTCTATCTTCTCTTATATAGCTTTTAACTTTGTGTCTATCTACAATTCCTAAGTTTTTCATTTCTCTTCTTAATCTTCTTTTACGTGATTCTTTTTTGTAAATCATAAGTCCGATTAGAGTTGTTATTGCTCCAATAAAAATTGCTGCTCCGCTTTCTGCTGCTACTTTTAATATGCCTAGTGCTAAGAAAATTATTCCAAAAATGATTAAGAGTCTTCCAAATCCCCATTTCCATACGATAAACATAGCTAATCCTAATACGATCCAGGGACCTATTGTTAAAAGAAGTTCTTCATTAAAACCTATTTTATAAAATATATTGTCGATTGGTATGTTTAGTTTTGTTAATCCATATACTGAAAATAATGAAAGGATTAATGCAATTACCCAACCATTCCTCATCCTTGTTCTGTTAATTCCAAAGTTTAATGCCCAGAATATTACAAGAAAAGCAATTGTTATTGGAATGTATTCTAATGTATTTTGAAAAAAGCCTCCAAAACCAAAATTATTGTAATTTCCTGCATAAGCATATGCTGAGACAAAGCTAATACTGATTATTGAAAATAAAGTTAGAATTACTTTTTTCACCCCGTTCATGTTTTTAGTAAGGATTTTATTTTTATAAATGTTGGGAGTGGAAGAATAATTTATTTTGCTTTGCTCAGGATTGATAGAATAAAATTCAAGAACGTGGTTCTTTGAATTTTAAGAATTAAATTAGTGTGGGCAAGGTTTAAGAAATTGTTGGAGAATTGTAGAGTCAAGAAGGGAAGAAAATTTGCTAAACTAAAGTTTAGAAAAAATAAATTAAATTATCGCTATTGGCAAGGACATAGGGTTTTGGATTTATTAAAATTTTGTGAGTGTGATAGTTAATAATTAATACGGAAAAACCTTGAAAAAATTGTTAAGGGATTGTAATAGTGTGTGGGAAAAAAGTCATAAATTTTTTTCTCTAGTTCTTGATTCAACCCTTTTAAAGGCAAAGTCAAAAGAGCAAGCCCAAGAAGATTATATATTATTTTCCTCATAAACCTCCAAAAATTTCAGCTTTTTTAAGTATAACCTTGAAAATCAATAATACCATTTATAACAATAATGCTTAAAAACCCAAATTAAAAAAATAACCCACCAAACTTAAAAACCCCACAATCTTTTTATAATAATGAAAAAGAAAGGTGATACTAAATCTAAATTCAAAAAATTCTGGAAAAAATTTTGGTTTATTGTATGGAAAGATAATTCATTTAAAGGTTGGATTATATCATTAATTTTCTTATTCATCTTAATCAAAGGCATATTTTTTCCATTAATGATCTTAACAACAGGAACAGAGTTACCTTTAGTAATTGTAGAATCATGTTCAATGTATCATGAACACAATTTATTTTCAAATTTTGATGAATGGTTTGAAAAACATGAAATAAAATATTGGGAACAAAAAATATCTAAAGATATGTTTTCAACATATTCTTTCAAAAAAGGATTCAACAAAGGAGATATTTTATTTGTAACAAGTGCAAAACCTAATCAATTAGAAGTGGGAGATGTAATTATCTTTGCAGCAAATTACAAAAGTCCAATAATACATAGAATAATTGATATAAAACAAGAAAATAATGAATACATTTTTTCAACACTAGGAGATAACAATCCAAAACAAATATACTTTGAAACCTCAATAAAAGAAAATCAACTTGTAGGAAAAGCAAGAGCAAATATTGCGCCTTATGTGGGCTGGATAAAATTAATATTTTTTGAATTTAACCAACCTCAAAATAACAAAGGATTTTGCACTGAAAACTAATTATTCTAAATATTTAACAAAACATAAAATATATAAATAGCAAGTCACATAATCACCTATGGAATTTTGTCCAAAATGTGGTGCGGTCTTGATAACTAAATTAAAAAATAGTTATTGCCCTAGATGCTCCTATACAAAAAAAGGAACAGTTGAATTATCAACAAAAGAAAAAATAGACGAAAGTGTTGAAATTGCCGTAGTAAAAAAAGATTTAGGAAGTACGGCTCCAATAGTAAATGAAATATGTCCTAAATGCGGACATAACAAAGCATACTTTTGGATGGTTCAAACAAGATCAAGTGATGAATCTCCAACAAAATTCTTTAAATGCGTAAAATGTAATCATACAAGAAGAGATTACGATTAAAAATATAGATTAAATTACATATTTCTTTAAAAATTAATAATAATTTTATATATTATGAAAAAGGAACTTGAAAAATTAGTTGTTATTGAATCGCCTTTCAAAGGAAAAGGATATCATGAAACAGAATTGAATATTCTTTATGCGAGAGCTTGTATGCATGATTGTTTAACTAAAGGGGAATATCCTTATGCTTCACATTTATTTTACACTCAAGATGGAATTTTAGATGATAAAAATAAAAAAGAAAGAAATTTAGGAATTGATGCAGGAATTGCATGGGGAAATGTAGCACCCAAAAGAGTTATTTATATTGATAGAGGAATTTCAGAAGGGATGAAAAAAGGAATCATAACTGGACAAAAAATAAAACAAAAAATAGAATTTAGAAATCTCCCAAACTATAAAAAATTTCTAGAAGAAGCACAAAAAAAGATTTCTGGAAAAGAATACAACTTTCAAAAATAAATTATAACTAACAAACTTTTTAAATAAAAAACTTCTAACTAAATTATTAATATGGCTTCGTAGCTCAGCCTGGTCAGAGCACTAGACTCTTAATCTAGGTGTCGCGGGTTCAAATCCCGTCGAGGCCATATTTATATTCCACAAAGAGGAATATAATTTATTTCTTTGGAATTGTATGTCTCAAAAATTTTCCTTCAGCGAAGTGGTTAATTAAATATTCCAATCCAAAATTTATTCAGCAATTTTAATCCCCAACAACTCCTTCAATTACACCAAGTTTTCTTCGGCCTCGTTTATGTTTAAAAAATTCAATTTGCTTCATTCGTTTCAAAACCTTATCATATGTGCCTTTTTCAACCAAAACTTCAGATTTATCATGACTAAGAAGTCTAAAATTATAATTTCTAGGATTACCTTCTATTTTACTTTTTCCAGGATAATCTTTCCAATGAGAACTCTTTTTTTCTTTATATTGTAAAACCATTTACTAAATCATTAATACTTCAAATTAAATAAATATTTCTATTTTATCCAACAAATTAATTTGATTCCATTCATAGCCCAACGATTTAAATTTCCCACCAATCTAATAATAATTACATCAAAATTCTCCAACAAACAATGTCCTCGCCAGATGTGATAATTAAACATATTAAATCAAGCGATAGCGAACAATTTGTTCCCATTTTTGCTTTAAATTTTATCTACAAATCACAAAATAATAGAATCAGAAAAACCCTCAAAATGTTTATCTCCCGTCAAAATCTTTGTATTCAAAAATCTAGCAGAATTCATAATAATAATATCTGCAATCCCAATACCTCGGACATCTTTTTTGATTTCATTATACAAATGTCCAAAAGATAAAATAAAATCCTCATCAATTCCAACAATTTTTGATCTTAATTTAATGAACTTCAAAATCTTTTCAAAATTCCAACCTTCCTTATCAGCCTTATAACTCAATTCCAAAAGAACAATCCAAGGCGTATAAACCACATTTTCTTCCAAATAATCCCTTACAATAGCACCTTTCTTAGTTCCAGAAACATATTCAATCCAAGCAAAAGTATCAAAAATCATTTCCATCTTTCATCATCTTTCCAAATTTCTTTTCTTTCCTTTACCGTAAAAGGTTTAACTTTTCCTTTCAAAGCTCCAAACATAGAATACTCTAAACCTTCTTTCTCCAAAACCAATTTTAAAATTAATTTGTCAAAAGAAGAAAATCCCTCTCTTTCCTTAATTCTACTAATTAATTCAAACGTTTTCTCATTCAATGCTATAGTTTTCATAATATAATTTGTAATTTATAATTTATAAATATTTCTATTTTTTTCTAATTAATTTGTTTTCCACACTCCACAAAATTTCTTATAAAATCCTCCAACATTCTATTCTTAGCGAGGCTAGCAATTTATTTTTCTCTCCATGTTTCCAATTTTAATAGACTGTTTTTGAAACCATCACTTAGACCAAAATCACTGCGTGGATTTTGTGTCTCAAAATTTTTCAAAATTTTCTTCAAGTCGTGGATGCTTTTTCAAAAAAGATTGTGCCGGGAGCTTTGGCGAGACGGTATCCCTGAGGCTCATTGTAAAATGAAGTTATCCCTTGTGGAAAAGGTGAGCGTCACATTGTTGAGGGTGAATGCCTGTGTAAACAGGTTCTTGTGCCCTTTAGGTATAAAAATTCGCGCCTCAAAAAGTTTCAATTGAATTCTGTTTTTGAAACTTTTTCTTTAGCAAAATCTGCGGTCAAGCTCACAACTTAAGTTGTGGGGTAGCAGATTTTAGCGAATTTGTGATTTATTTTTTCTCCAGTAAATATTTTGTAAAAATATTTCGAGGTACTCCATGACGAAGTTTAGACTAGGCATTTTCTTTCGTGGCCTGATTTATCAGGTTTTCGTACCAGTTGGTATGCAGCAACTGCTGCACGAGAAAAAAAATAACGGAGTGTAAACCAAAAAGAAACAAAATTATTTCTTAGAAACAATAATTTTTAATTTCCCTTTATGGAAATCAATTTTTGCATCCTTTCCAACAACAGAATGTAAACTAGAAGAATAATCAAAAGTACGTAAAGATTTTTCAAACCACTTAAAATCTTCTTTTTCAAGCTCATTCTCCTCTTTTTTTAGCATTAATATTTATCTTATTATCATTAACTTTAACAGAAATATCTTCCAGCTTAAACTCAGGTAAATCAAATTCCAATACGGCCAAATCATCCGTGCTTTTCATATATTATAAATATTAGAAAAAATAAAAACATAAATCTTATTTAATAATTTTGCACGAAAAAAATAAAATTAGGATAACCAAAATTGTATAACAATATCTAAAAAAGTAGAAATAAGACAAATTCCAAACCAATCTCTAATAAGTCAGTAAAAAAACATGTTTCATACCAATTTCTAATAAGTCAGTAAAAAAGCATATTCCACACTAATCACTAACATATTTATTCATTCAGGGGCCGGGTAGTGATCACCTCTATCCGGTTTACCTTATTAAAGCTTGAATCGCTTCAATAGAATCTGCAACTTGTTTCCCTTTCTCAGTCAATTTGATAAGCTTAATTCTTCCTTTCTTATCAAACTCAACTAATCGGAGAATCTCCAAAGTTTGCAGTATTTTTACCGCATGGCTATAAGTACAATCTATCTCCTTAGCCAAAACACTCCCATACCTCATCCGCGTGTTCTTCTTCAAAGAAACAAGCATTAAAGCAGGCTTTCTTCGAAAGAAGACATCAAAGTTATCTTCCATTTGGACTTGTATAGTTTATTGTATATATTTGAACATGTATTTACTTATAAATATTTTGTGACATATATGTTAGACAACCAGTGACAAAGTTGAGAACAATATTGTTTACAAAATAATTTACAAAAATTAAAAATTTTAAAATGGAGGGAATAAATCTCCTGAAGTAGTTTGAAGATTAAAAAAAAATAATTAATGTAAATTTAATAATCTAATTTGAACATGGTTTGGTAGATAATTATTTATTCCGCAAAAAGCAAATGAAAAGTAATCTTGGCAAAGCTAGATTAATTAAGTAAGCGATTAATGATTTCAAAGATTAAATCATCTCAACAAAATTTTCCATTTTCCAAACCAGTAATATTATTAACCTCCATCTTCCTTTTTATTCTATGAAAATTCTAGCAATTTCAGACATACATGGAGACACAGGTCTTGTAAAAAAAGTTGAAAAACTCGCAAAAAAGGAAAATGTAGATATGATTGTTTTAGCTGGAGATCAAACATGGTTTGAAGAACCAGTTGAAAAAATAATTTTCCCAATAGCAAAAAAACCAACACTAATAATTCATGGAAATCATGAATCAGAAGAATTAATCAACATATGGGAAAAAATGTATCCCCATTTGAAAAATATTCATAAAAAACATTTAGAAAAAGATAAGATAGGATTCTTTGGTTCAGGCACAACAGATTGGGGATTTAAAGAAGATTCAGAACAAATCTTCAAAGAACTAAAACAAGGTCACGAAAAAATAAAACATTTAAAGAAAAAGGTAATGATTCAACATTGTCCTCCTATGGGAAGTGCCGTAGAATTATTAGGTTTTCCAGGATCCTATGGCACAAGAAAAGCTATCGATAAATTCAAACCAGATGTATTGATTTGTGGACATATCCATGAAGGTGGAGGAATCATTGAACAAATAGGAAAAACAAAAGTAATGAATGTTGCAAGAACTCCAACTATTTTTGAGATTTAAAACTAATTTAATTCAAATCATAAGGATTCATTTTTCAAATCCTTCTCCAATTTATTTTCTCGCAAATACCAAATACATTCTTTATAATTTTTCGAATTATATTTATAATAATCAGTAGGCTCACCATACTCTCCTGGTTCTCTCCCATGACAATTCGCCTGGCAACGAAAATAAGCTTCTGGAGTTCTCATCAAATCTTCAGCTAATAATTTAACATAAGGACATTTCATATCATATTTTTCAGTCATTTATCCTTTCCTCCAAACCATTTCCTTTAATCGGGACTTTATCAATTTCATCAAAACCATATTTAACTCCCCCAACAAAAATTCCTTCTTCATTCAATTTTCCCAAATCTGTAATCAAATATCCTTTTTGTTCAAGACCAATAAGAAAAAAATATGGCATATCCGCTAAGATATGTCTTCCACAATGCAAATTATACAAATCGAATTCATTCATTCTATTCTCTCCTCTAAACTATTTTTTTCACAAGCCTTACAACTAGGATTCAATCCAATATACTCTTTTGTCTCGTGATCGAGAGTAAATGCACTAAAAAATTTATCATGATATTCGCATCTTGGACCATATGCTGCTGGGCAATGATATTCAAAATTAGGATTACCTCCAAAATTATAATAATAACAATCTCTATTTGGTTCTTCTTTTATCATTTCTTTTTTTTTCTTTTACCATAACATACCAAAGACTTGCATATTTTATACACTTTTCTTGACAAAAACTGTCAACATAGTTGTACTTCACATAAAAGCTTATAAAAAATATCCCCCAATAACAAATATGCTAGATAATAAAACAATTCAACAAATAGAAAAGTTCGTTTCTTCAGAACCAAGAAGCATAAATGAAATTGCAAATCACTTAAATAAAAACTGGAGAACTATTGATAGATACTTAAAACAAATAGCAGAAGAATACAAAACAATTGAAACAAAAACATTTAGAGGAGGAACAAGAGGAGCATTAAAAATTGCCTACCTTTCAACACCAGAAAGAATTTCTTCAACAAAAGTTCAAGAACAATTAGAAAAAGAAATTTTAAAATTAAAAAGAAAAGAAGATTTTTCAGCATTTGATATTTTCCAACACATTCCAGAAAAAAACAAAATAGCAATTGTAGAAGATGAAATCTCGGAACAATCAACAAATCTCCAAGAATTGATTAAAATATTAAACGGAACAAAAAAAGAATTAAAATTATTTTCAGGAAATCTTTCTTGGATTAACTTAAAAAAAGGAGAAATCGATTTATTCAAAACATTAGAAGAATTAGTAAAAAAAGGAGTAAAAATAAAAGTTTTATGTAGGATTAATTTGGAAGGTGTTGAAAACATAAAAAAAGTTTTACAACTAAATTACAAATACGGAAAAGAATTAATTGAAATAAGACATAGAGAACATCCAATAAGAGCATTTGTAATAGACAATAATTCATTTAGATTAAAAGAAATAAAAGAACCAACAGGGAAAATTAAAGAACTAGATAAAAAGAAATTCATCTTCTATACCATAAAAGATAAAGAATGGACAGAATGGCTTGGAAAAATATTTACAAAAATGTTCAACACTTCAATTGGTTCAGAAAAAAGATTAATTGAATTAAATAGATTGATAAAATAAAAGTGTAGTTAAAGAATTATCCGCAATTTGCTAAACTCAAACAATGTCCGTACAACAGGCGCTAATTTAATTTATCAATTTGAGGCCTTATGCAATAAGGTCATCCCTTTGGGAAGCGTTAGCGAACATTTTGCTCCAAAACACACAAAATGGAAATAGAAAAAAAATACCTAATAAAAAAGAAAAGAAAAACATATCCTTCTTTGTTTGAAATAAAAAATCTAGAAAAAGAAATAATTCAAAAAGGAAATCCCATAATTCAAGATTATCTTCCAATCAAATTAATTCCCTCAAATTTAAAAAATAAAATTAATTTCAAACCAAACGAAATGCGATTAAGAAAAACAAAAAATAAATATTTTCTAACAATAAAATCAAAAGGAAAACTTGCAAGAGAAGAATTTGAAATAAAAATAAAAAAAGAATTCTATGAAAAATATAAAAAACTAAAACAAAAAACATTATATAAAATTAGACTAATACAAAAATACAAAAATAAAATACTTGAATTTGATTATTATCCAAATTACGACATGATAACTATGGAAATAGAATTTAAATCAATTTCTGAAGCTAATAAATTTCATATCAAAGGGAAAGAAATCACAAAAAGAAAAAAATACAAATCTAGAAATTTAGCTAAGTGATTATTCAAAAAAATTATCAAGACTCTTACCAACTTGTTCAACTTTAATTTCTTTCCCATTCATAGAATATTGTTCCCATGCAATATAAAAAACAATTGCTCCAGCAACAAGATGTCCAATTATCCTAAGATAATTAATTTTTTTTCTTCTGCTTTTTTCCAATAGAACAACCACAAAAATTATCTTCACCATAATTAAAATTATAATTTTTCATGTAGTCAGAAAAACAAAAATACTTTAAAAGAATTATTATACTATAAATACATAGTAATTTAAATAAAATGCCAAAAAAACGAGAAAAAACAAGTGAACAAAAAGCTAGCGAAGGGTTTTTTGCAAAAACAACTGATGTAAAAGTTACAACTGAAAAATTTATAAAAGAAAAAACTCCAAGAGAAGAAATTCTAAGAAACACAACAGAAAAAAAAGTCAAACAACCTATCCAAACTGAAACAATAGTTAAAAAAGCTACAAGAAAAAAATTAACTAGAAAAAAAACAACAAAAAAGAAATCAACAAAAAGAGCAAAAAAAACAACAACAAAACAAGTTAAATATATTCCTCCAAAAATACTTCTCAAAGAAAATGGATATGAATTAATAATAACAGAAAAACCACAAGCTGCATTAAAAATTGCTTCTGCACTTGGAGCCTCAACAAAAAGAGAATTTATTAAAGGGGTTGCATATTATGAAGTAGATAGACAAGGGAAAAAAATAATTGTGGGTTGTGCAGTAGGACATCTTTTCACATTAAAACAAAATATTCCCGGTTCAACTGTTCCAATCTTTGAGATTTCATGGGTTCCAAACTATTTAGCAAGAAAAGGAGATTTTTCAAAAAAATATTACGACACTTTACTAAAACTTGCAAAAAACGCAGGATCAATAACTGTCGCAACAGATTATGATGTGGAAGGAGAAGTAATCGGAACAAATATTGTCAAACTAATTTGTAATCAATCCGATGCTAAACGAATGAAATTTTCTACCCTAACAACAAAAGAATTAAATGAAGCATACAATAACAAACAAAATAGTATAAACTGGAAACAAGCAATAGCAGGAGAATCAAGACATTATTTAGATTGGTTCTATGGAATAAATCTCTCAAGAGCATTAATGAATGCAATCAAAACAACAGGCAAATTCAAAATTATGTCAATTGGAAGAGTTCAAGGACCAACATTAAAATTAATTGTAGAAAAAGAAAAAGAAATACAAAAATTCAAACCCGTTCCATATTGGCAAGTTTTCATAACAGTAGAAAAACCAAAAATAGAATTAAAATATACAAAAGATCTTTTTAATAAAAAAGAATTAGAAAATTTTAAAAATCTAACTGGAGAAAAAGGAATAGCAAAAACAAAAAAAACAGAACAAATTATCCCTCCAAATCCCCCCTTCAATTTAACAACACTTCAAACAGAAGCATATAAATTCTATGGAATAACTCCTGCAAATACATTAAAAGCAGCACAATCACTTTATTTAGCAACTTTAATTTCATACCCCAGAACATCTTCACAAAAATTACCTAAATCAATAGATTACAAATCAATATTAGAAATCATGAAAATAAGGTATAAAGTAGCAAAATTAATAACAAAAGAAAAACCAATAGAAGGTAAAAAAACAGATCCTGCACATCCTTCAATTTATCCAACAGGAAACAAGCCTCCAGTTCTTTCAGGAGATGAAGAAAAAATATATGATTTAATTGTAAAAAGATTCCTAGCTTTATTCTGCGATGATGCAATCCTAGACAAAAAAAGAATTTCTACAAAAATAAGAGAATTCACTTTTTCAGCAAATGGTTCACAAACAAGAAAAAAAGCATGGATGGAATTTTATCCAACAAAAGCAAAAGAAATAGAAATTCCAGACCTAGAAGGAGAAATTATTGTAACCGGACAAAGAATAGAAGAAAAAGAAACACAACCGCCAAAAAGATTTTCACCAGCATCCATCCTTTCAGAATTAGAAAAAAGAAATTTGGGAACAAAAGCAACAAGAGCGGCAATCTTAGATACACTTTATAATAGGGGCTACATAAGAGAAAAATCAATAGAAGCAACTCCAATTGGAATTTCATTAATCGAAACTTTAGAAAAATATTCACCAATTATTATAGATGAAAAACTAACAAAAGAATTACAAGATAAACTAGACAAAATTGTTGAAATAGAAAAACCTAAAAAAACTGAATTAAAAGAAAAAGAAAATCAAATTTTAGAGGCAGCAAAAGAAACAATAATTAACATTGCAAAAGATTTTGAAAAAAATGAAAATAAAATAGGAATAGAATTAATGGGGGCACAAGAAAAACAAAGAGAAATTGAAAGAAAAGAAAACACACTAAATAAATGTCCCAAATGTAATAAGGGAAATTTAAGAATAACTTATTCACCAAAAAACAAAAAATTCTTTATTTCCTGTACAAACTATCCAAAATGTACAAACACATACTCTCTTCCACCACATGGATTAATAAAAAAAGTGGGAAAAGAATGTGAAAAATGTGGATTCCCCTTGCTGATGAATCTTCAAAAAGGTAAAAAGCCATGGATATACTGTTTTAATACAGAATGTGAAACAAATAGAGAAAGAGTTGAAGCTTATAGAAAAAAAATGGCTGCATTGAATAATCAATAATTATTTTAAGCACGCAAAAATCTAACCGTTCTAACAAAAAATATCGGCAACAAAACTAAAATAAAAATTATACTCAAAAAAACATCTCCAAATATTTCTAAAGTATATTTATTACTCATAACCGACTAAACAAAAACATCTTTTTAGTTTTTGCTATACTCAAAAAACAAAATAAAAAAAATGCCCAAAGGATACTCCTTCGGAACAAAAAAATCAAACTTATTTAACAGCCTTAACAACTTTCTTTTTACCTTTCAACACTTCCTTGATTTCTTGTTTACTTGGCTCAGGTTTAATAGGTTTACTTTTTTCCATCATTAATTCTGAACCAATTTTATGTCCCCCTAAACCCCTACAAGTTTTTCCTATACAAGTACATCCATATTTAGAAAGATACACAATTCCTTTTAAGAAAATTAAAGCAGCTGCTACAATAATTACACATCTAGAAGCTGTAATTTGCCAAAACGAAAAAACTAAAATTACTGCCGCCAAAAAAACATCTGAACAACCAGACTCTTTATACATTTTATGCCTCCTTTTTTTATTTAGCTATTTAACTAAAAAATAAAAGATAAAACCCTTAATAAAGGCTACTCAAAGACCTTATCCTCCCAATTTCTCTAAAATAAATAATAAAAAAATAATTCATTTTATTCATAATTGATAACTTAAATTATTATTGAGTTTGTTATACATGAGATTTTAATTGCTAAACACAAATTAAAATCTCTTTGCTGAGACATTAAATTAACTAAAAACAAATTCTCGGAAGGATTGCTAGATTTTTATAAATCCTGATAATTAATCTGTGAAAATCTAAACTATTTTCATGCACGTAGAACGATGGATAATTACTAATTAATATAAACGAGAGTTAGCAAATTTTTTATTTTAAAGATTAGATACTATTTAATAAAAATATTATCCGTTTCCGCTGGAAGACATATTCTGTTCAACATTTCCAAAAATCTAACCCTAATTTATGTTCGTGCCACAGCCTGCACAGATGCAGGTTCTCGTGCTGGGAGTGTAACGAGGCAGTAGCAATAATTTAACATATTAATTCTGAACTTATTCAGCAATTCTAAAACCATTCCCTTAAATTCTTCTGAACTCCATACATCTTAACCAACTTACTCCTATCAAAAATTAATTGGCTATCAAAATCATATTTAATTTTTCCAACTTTCTTGCAACCTTCCAAAAATTCTTCCCTAGAATCAAACTTCATTGCCCCATTATTCAAAGCCTTTCTGACACTCTCACGAACAACCCAAACACCCAAAGAAGCCCAATACGAAGGAGTCTCTAATCGAATAGCTAAAACTCCAGCTTGTCTCTTGATAGATTTCAAATATTCAACAATTGGTAATCTCGCAGCATAATAACCTCCCACACAATTATTGGCATATTTAATTCTACCACCAAAACCCTCAGAATCAGTAGAAGCCTTCATCTCAGTTCCAGGATTCCAACTCGAACCAGGATAATACAATTCAAATAATTCATAACTCCAAACATTCGGAAACAACAAAATCAAATACTGATTCCCCATAAATTCACCAAAAAACAATTCATGATTCTCAATCCATTTGTAATCTCTAACTTCCTTCAACAAATTCTTAGTCAAACTATCATCCGTAGCAGTAATACTCCAACGAGTCGGCACCATTTTCTTGTCCTTCTTTAAACCCATAACTCCAACACTCAAAATCTTAGCCAAACTATATTCATTAATTCCAGACTGATACAAATAACTCAAACCCTCATTAGCCTTAACCTCATCATTCATAATCCGATCAACCTTCTGATCAACTTTAACATTAGAAGTGACCTTTGCATTTTTCAAATTAGCATTCATTCCATGCGGAGTTAAAACTCTATCAACCTTTTTCCCAATATTCAACTGATTCTTCAATTCAATCTCAACATCAACAGGTTTAGAAGAAATGGCAATACTCTTGGCAATTTCAACAAATTTATTATTCCGTCTAACATCACTAACCTTTGTTTGAAACCTAGAATTCAATAAACTCTCTCGAAGCTTCAAAACATCAGGAATAGAAAAATCCTCTCGGGCCCATTTCTGCACATCATCAAACAATCCAGCATTATCAACCCTGTCAATAGGCGACAATATCCCAACATTTACATTCGGATACTTTAATTTTGAACCAATAAATACAGAAGGAGGACTAATGCTTTCGAATTTTGATATTTTATTTAAGTTTCTAGTTTTGATTTTGAGTTGACTAATTTTATCTACTACTTCAAATTTTAGGTTTTGCATGAGAGAATAAAGAAGGAAAGATTTATATGGATTTGTTTAAAATCCCATACAAATTTATAAGATAAGTAATTCTTATTTTTATAATAACATAATAAAAAATGAAATCATTATTAAAAAAATATTTCGGATATGAAGAATTTAGACCAATGCAATTGGACATTATTAAAAATGTTCTTCAAAAAAAAGGATTCACTTGTTTTAATGCCCACTGGTGGAGGAAAATCGCTTTGTTATCAAATCCCTGCTCTTAAACTTGAAGGATTAACAATTGTAATTTCCCCGCTTATTTCTTTAATGAAAGATCAAGTGGATAATTTGAAAGCAAATGGAATCAATGCGGAATATATCAACTCCACTCTTTCTTTTAGTGAAATTGAAAATATCGAGAAAAGAATTCAAGAAAAAGAAGTTAAAATTCTTTATATTGCCCCAGAAAGATTGGCATTAGAAAAATTTAAAATATTTTTAACAATACTTCAAATAAGTTTAATTGCAATTGATGAAGCACATTGTATCTCTGAATGGGGACATAATTTTCGTAAAGATTATCGAAATTTAAAATTCTTAAAAACAATTTTCCCAGAGGTTCCAATAATCGCCTTAACTGCAACTGCAACATTAAAAGTAAGGGGAGATATCCTAAAACAATTATCTTTAGAAAATCCACAAATTTTTATTTCTAGTTTTAACAGAGAAAATCTTAATTTAATTGTTATACAAAAAAAGAATACTTTCAATAAAATCTTGAGCCTAGTTAAAAAACATAAAAATGAATCCGCAATCATCTATTGTTTTTCTCGTAAAGATACAGAAAAGATTGCTAAGAGATTAAGAGAGAATGGATTTGAAGCTCTTCCCTATCATGCTGGACTTTCAAATAATGTAAGAAAACAAAATCAAGAATTATTTACCAAAGATAAAGTAAATATTATTGTAGCAACAATTGCTTTTGGTATGGGTATAGATAAACCTGATGTTAGATTAATAATTCACCATACATTTTCAAAATCAATAGAAGGATATTATCAAGAAATAGGAAGAGCTGGACGTGATGGGCTTTCAAGTGATTGTGTTTTATTTTATTCAAAAGGAGACAAAAGAAAGCATGAATTTTTTCTTGATCAAATTCAAGAAGATATACTCCGAAGCAATGGCTTAGATAAATTAAACAAAATGATGATATATTGCGAAAATACCTCCTGTCGAAGAAAAGATATTTTGGGCTATTTTGGAGAATCTTTTTTAGAAAATAATTGTAAAGGATGTGGCATTTGTTTAAATCTCCCAGAAATAAAAGGAGATGTTAAAGATAAAAGTTTAATTTATGATGAAGTAAAAGAAGATATAAATTATGATCTAATTTTATTTAAAAAACTACGAACTTTAAGGAAACAAATTTCTGATGAAAAAAATTTCCCCCCATTTATTATATTTGGGGATGTTTCTCTAAGAGAAATGTCTTTATATTTTCCAAAAAATAGAGACGAGTTTTTAAGAATTAATGGAGTTGGATAACAAAAATTAAATGATTTTGGAGAATCTTTTTTGAAAGTAATAAATGATTATGTAAAAGAAAATAATATTATTCCTGAAAAAAATTTAGAGAAAACAACAAGAAAAAGAACAAGGTCTCTATCTGGAAATTATCAAAGCACAAAAGAAATGATTTTAAAAAAAAGTTCTATAGAAGAAATGGCTAAAGTACAAGAGTTAAAAGAAAGGACAATAATTGATCATATAGAGAAAATTATAGATAGTGGGAAAAAAATAAATATTAATTATCTTATTGCCTCAAGAAAAAACTTTGAAATTATTAAGTCTGCTTTTAAAAAAATAGGAATTGAAAGACTTGCCCCAATTTATAATTATTTTAATGAAGAATATTCTTATGAAGAAATTAGATTAGTTAGAATGATTTTAAAGTCAGAAAAAAATATTATTTATAATATAAAAACGAACTATCATGAAAGATTGGGCCAGATTAAAGAAAAATTTCCAAATGCTTATGAACCTTGGAAAGAGGAAAAAGACAATAAATTAAAAAAATTATATCTTGAGAATATTTTAATAGATGAAATTTCTCAAATTTTAAAACGTCAACCAAATGCCATCAGGTCTAGATTAAGAAAAAAAGAATTATTATAAAAATAAATTAATAAAAAATTTTATTAATCACTTAATTGTATTTCTTTAATTTTTTCTTTAATTTTTTCTTCAATTTCATCTAATTCTACTAAAGCTTCTTGTAATGAAATAATCTCAATAGGATATCCCTTATCTAACCTCATTGATTCAAAATACTTTTTAGTTTCAAAATCACTAACTATTATTTTTACTTGGCCTTCTACATCTCCATCTTTATCTGTTGCATATTGCAATAACTTAAAATTAATATTCCCTCGGATATTTGGATTAAGTTCAGAGTGTACCATATCTTCTCCAATTTCCATTAACCCTTTAAACTTTCCTTCAAATTCAATAGTTTTAGCCCAATCTAAAATATCTTTTGGACAAAATAATACATGTGTTCCAATAAATTTTTTATATCTTGCATGAAAAAGTACAGATTTAAGTAAAAATTTAAATTCAATATTATTTAGATTATTCTTAATTTTTTTAGAAGCATCAGAAAAAACAGAACGAGATAAATAGAAAACAGAAAAGGGATAAACGAAAGTCATTTTTAATTTCCTTAAATGCTTTCAACACCTTGTATCATCAATTGAGTGAAAAATTCTTCACTATCTTCATTTAATATTTTTGCACCTAAAATTTTTAATCCAGAACCAGGAATTACTTTTAATGCTAAAATATCTGTAGGTAGTGCGCCAGCTATAATTGGATTAACTGCATCATTAACAATTCCATATTTACCTTTAACTAATTCAAAATCAGATTTGCTAATTAATTTTAACCTTGGTTGTTTTATTTCTTCCATATAAAATTCAATCATTTTAAGTTTTTAAAGTTATGTTAATAACAAATTAAAGAGTAGCAAGTATTTATATTTATCATTTTTCTTTTGATTTTTTATTAAAAAAATTAAATATAAAAATATATTTAATTTAAATAAAAAATAAAAATAATAAAAATAATTTTCGCTAACCTTTCAGTTAACTAACCTTAACAACAACTACTCTTTTTTCCTTTCAGAAGTTTCTTCCTTTTCTACATCCGAAATTTTTTTTTCTTCAGAAACTTCTTCTTTCTTGTCTTCCGCTTCAGAAAATTCTTCTTCCTTAACCTCAGAACTTCCTCCCACACAACTATCACATTCTTCTGCAGAACAAATTCCAGCATCACAACCACACATAGGATTATGTTCTTTCAATTCTCCTTCCTCAAAAGACACAACTTTAATCTTAAAAATTAAAGTCTTTCCAGCCATAGGATGATTCAAATCAAGAGTAACTTCAGTTTCTCCGATTTCCTTAATCATCGCAGGTATTTGTTGTCCATTAGGCATGGGTAAACCAATCATCATTCCTTCCTTAGCTTCAGGAGGAAATTTATCCTTTGGTACTTTTTGAACATACTCTGGATTCGGTTCGCCATACGCATCTTCAGGTTTAAGAGTAACTTCCTTTTCCTCCTCAGAGTCCATTCCAATCACAGCCTTTTCAAATCCAAGAACAAGCATTCCCGCTCCAACCTGAAATTCCATTGGTTCTCCCCCATGTTTAGCTGTAGAATCGAAAACTTCTCCCTCAGGAAAACGACCTTCATACTCTACCCTAACAATGTCGCCTTGTTTAATTACCATGTAGACTTTTGCAGATTAGGGTTTATAAGAATTTTGGTTGATGACTATTTCTTTTTACTAAATTGATACTAAATGGTTAAAGTCACAAATTCGCTAAAATCTGCTACCCCCCAACTTAAGTTGTGGGCTTGACCGC
>Ga0190303_1000342_pt1 | contig 19207 bp, 18 predicted proteins | sample 48700701_MG_FD_161672 | JGI IMG/M metagenome (GOLD analysis project Ga0190303, IMG submission 161672) | Hydrothermal vent sediment bacterial communities from Southern Trench, Guaymas Basin, Mexico - 4870-07-0-1_MG | ecosystem: Environmental > Aquatic > Marine > Hydrothermal vents > Sediment ... | reverse complement strand
ATTTTATTATTATCTTTGCAAATGAATATGATAATTAAATAAAATAATGAGTATAACAATAGATAAAACAGTGGCTCAAGTAGTGACAGAAAATATGGGAGCAGACCATGTGTTTAGCAAATATAAAATAGATTTTTGTTGCGGAGGTGATGCTACGCTTAAAACAGTGTGTAAAGAAAACGAGATTGAATTTAGCGTTTTAAAAAACGAAATAGAATCAGTTACAGCGATTATAAATAGTGATGTAAATTTTAGTGAAATGGATATGGTTTTATTGATAAATTACTCCAAAAGTGTATATCATAAATATCTAAAGGAAAATATACCAGTGATATCACAATTGGCAGTTAAGGTTGCTGAAGTTCATTGGATGCAGCACGAAGAAGTTGTTTCAATAAACAATTCATTGAGTAAAGCTATTTCTGAAATTGTTGAACAATTATCTGTTGAAGAGAAGATACTTTTTCCTTTTATAAATAAAATAATTGGACAAGAGTATCTAAATTCCAAGCTTGATAAAAATGAATTAGAGACGTTAAAAATCTCAGTTAAAAGTATTGAGAAAGGTTTCAAAACTGCTGGAGATATATTTAAGAATATCTCAAATTTAACATCTAATTACTCTCCTCCAGTAGGGGCTTGCAATACCTTTACTTTATTGTATGAAAAACTACAAGAGTTTGAACAGGAATTACACAAATTTATTCATTTTGAAATAAATATTTTGTTTCCTAAAGTGATAGATAATAGCTAATTATTAAATTAACACCCTAAAAATGAATTCATTTTTACCAACAGTAGAAAAATTACCTGAAGGCCACCCTGTAAAAGTTTATTACGAGGAAGGAGCCTTAATTCAAGAAATATTATTAGAATTGTATGAAGCTGACCCAGTAGAGGATTTTCAAAAATATTATAATGTATTTAACCAACTAACTACAATTGAAAAACGTTTTGCGCGTAAAGAAAATCAATTATTTCCATATTTAGAAAAACATGGTTGGAATGGTCCTAGTCAAGGAATGTGGTCGTTTCACGATACATTGCGAGACCAAATACGATTGCTAAATACTCATAATACTGAAAAAAATACAACTAAAATTATTGAGAATTTGCCTTATTTAATAGAAGGAATTAAGCGTTTAATGAGTATTGAAGATACTAAATTATTTCCCAACGCAATGGATTTATTAACTGAAGATGATTGGAAAGAATTTTATGAAGGCGATGAAGAAATGGGTTGGATGCTAGCTGAAAAACCAGTTCCATATCCAGCAATTGTTAAAGAGGAATATGTGCATCCAAGTGAAGATTTTACGCAAAGAGAATTATCTTTTTCTTTGGATAATACTTTTCATTACGATGAAGGTTATATGACTCCTGAACAAGTAAATTTATTACTTCGGTTTTTACCAATAGATATTACGTATGTTGATGAAAATGACAAAGTAATTTTTTACAATAGAGGAGACGATCGGGTTTTTCCAAGAAGTAAAGGTATTATTGGTAGAGAAGTGCGTTTTTGCCACCCTCCAAAAAGTGTAGATATGGTTTTGCGTATTGTTGATGAATTTAAGGCGGGTACTAAAGATGTAGCTGAGTTTTGGTTTAACTTTAGGGGGAGAATAATTCACATTAGATATTTCGCCATTCGTGATAATGAAAAGAAATATAGAGGGGTTATAGAAATGTCTCAAGATATTACAGAGATTCAAAAATTAGAAGGACAAAAAAGATTGTTAGACTGGGATTAAAACAATACAATGGAAACTACACAACAAGTTAATGACAAAAACATTTATTATCCGCCAGGTGGAATTCTCCTGTGGATAATTATTTTTTTAGAATTAATAACCTTTGGTATTGCCTTAATTGCAATGGTTATTTCTAGTAAGGAAAACCCAACTATTTTTCATGAATCACGGTTGCTTTTAAATACTGCCTTTGGAACAATTAATACGGTATTTTTAATTACAAGTGGTTTTTTTATGGCGTTGTCAGTCAATTATTTAAAGCAAAAAAATACGAATAAGGCATTGCTGTTTTTAACCCTCACCATGCTTGGGGGTTTACTGTTTCTGGTTTTAAAAGGTGTAGAATATTTAGGTAAAATTGAAGCAGGTTTAACCATAGGTTACAATACATTTTTCACCTATTATTGGATGCTTACCCTATTTCATGTCATCCATGTAATAGTAGGTTTGGTAATTTTAGTTTCAGTTTATGTTGGGTTGAAAAAGAAAAAATCAACAACTACTATTGAAGATGTTGAAGCAAGTGCAGCTTTTTGGCATATGTGCGATTTAATTTGGCTATTGTTATTTCCAATAATTTATTTACTTTTTTAATTATGAAGAATCGTACAATTATAGTTTGGGTAATTTTAGTATTATTAACTATCGCAGTTGGGGTTATCTCAAGCTTGTCTTTAAGTAATGCGGCAATTGTAATTATAGTTTTATCTGTGATAAAATTTATTGGGGTGTCATTTTATTTTATGGAACTTAAGAAAGCACATGTATTTTGGAAAGCTTCAGTATTAATTTATCTATTGTTATTTTCAACAATTGTTTTAATTACGATCTAAATAAGAAGTTATTTTAATACCGAAAATTCAATATTAGAAGAAGTAAACACGGTATGTGTTTGTGTTTTAAAATCGTCTTCAGTCGCTTTAAAAATATTATCAACATACGTTTGTGGGTTTAAATCTATTAAAGGAAACCAAGTGCTTTGAACTTGTATTTGTAACTTATGTCCTTTTTTAAATGTGTGAAAAACATCTTGTAATTTTATGTTAACGGCTGTTTTTTTATTAGGGATAAAAGGCTCAGGGTAGGTAAAACTGTTTCTGAACTTTCCACGCATTACTTCGCTACGAACCAGTAAATGATAATTACTCATTTTTAAATGGCCTTGTATATCTTCGTTATTTTCTTCAGTGTCTGTAGGGTGAACATCAATTACTTTTACAATCCAATCGGCAGCTGTTCCAGTAGTTGCAACTTGTAGTTTAGCTAAAATATCTCCGGCTAAGGTAATTTCTTCATTTAAAACCTTAGTTTCGTACACTAAAACATCGCTTCTTCTTGCTGCAAATCGTTGATCGTCTGTCATATATTTTCGTGGTGTAAAAACCATCTTAATATCTTCGGAATAAGGGACAGGTTTTTTAATATTGCTAATAAATTTCACTCCAACTTCTTTTTCTTCGGAAGAAGTTAATTTTTGATTGTCAGATAAATAGAAGTGTTTCTTCTCAATATTTTTTGGAGGCCAAGTGTCATATGTTTTCCATTCTTTTTTTCCAGTGTCAAAAACGTATGCTTCAGGTAAACCTGAATTTTTATCACCTTTTCCTTTTAAGAAATGATTAAAAAATTTAGTTTCAATATTTTCTTGATAAAATAATGAAATGGAATCTCCAAAATAATAATTACCAATAGCATTTTTTGTTTTTGAACTAGCCCACTGCCCATGACTCCAAGGTCCGAAAACAAGTGTGTTGTAATTATCCTTATTGTATGCTTCAATTGTTTTATATGTTTCTAAAGGCCCATATAAATCTTCAGCATCAAACCAACCGCCAACAACCATTGTTGCTACGTGAGAATTTATTTTTTTTAGATGCTGAATAATACCTTTGCTTTGCCAAACTTCATCGTAGTTAGGGTGTTCTTTTAATTCTTCCCAAAAGAAATCATCAGCCTTATCATTTAACTCAAGGTTGGGATTGTCTAATCGTTCATTTTGATAATATTTATTTAAGTTGCTTAAAGGTCCGGCATCTAAAAAGAATTGATATTGGTCTTTTGTGTTAAGTTTAGGCATTTTGTACCAAGCTGTATCAGTTGGTGTATCTTTTGGAGTTCCAAATAGCGGTGTAATTCTAAAATAACTTAACAAATAAGCGCCGTTATGATGAAAATCATCAAAAAAGAAATCACCAATACAAGCTTGTGGTGAAGCTGCTTTTAAAGCAGGATGTGCATCAATTGTAGAGTAGGTACTATAAAAACCAGGATATGAAATTCCCCAAGTACCAACGTTACCATTGTTATTTTCTACATTCTTAACCAACCAATCTATCGTATCATACGTATCGGAACTTTCATCGGTTACAGTACTGTCTTTTTTAGTTGGAATGTATGCACGCATATTATCATAAGTTCCTTCACTCATCCATCGGCCACGAACATCCTGATACACAATAATATTCCCTTCTTTCATTAAATGCTTGTTTGGGCCTATATTTTTTCTGTATGTATCTGCACCATACGGTCTAACACTGTACGGAGTTCTTTGTAATAAAATTGGATGTGTTTTGCTTTTATCTTTTGGAGAATAGATAGTGGTAAATAATTTTACACCATCTCGCATAGTGATAGTGGTTTCTGTTTTGTTGTAATTTAATTGTGGGTAATTTTCTTTTTGTTCAGTAGTTGAATTGGTATTGTTACAACCAAAAGCTATTAAACTTAAGGCAATAACAAAAACTCTAAAAGTGAAGTATTTCATGTAAAGATTGATTTGTTGGTGGGTAAATCTACAAAAAATGAAATTTATGGTGTTGAAGTTTTTGTTAAAAGTAATCCTAAGGATTTGGACTACAAATTTTACAATCTTTTTTATCTTTATGTTCACCTACCAAATAACCGGATTCATTTAATTGATAATCACAACAAGCAATAAACCCTTCTTTAAGTAAATTTCTACCTCGTTGAATTCTAGATTTAGCTCCAGATAAAGAAATGTTTAATATTTTGGCAACTTCAGCCTGTTTTAAACCTTTAATTTCGCTTAGTAGCAATGCTTCTTTATATGCTGAAGGTAACTTATTAATAAGTGGTAGTATACAATCTTTTGCAGTGTGTTCTTTTAAATTGGTCTCTTCAATTTCAAGGTTTTCTTTAGCGGGAATTAATAGTTTCGATTGCTTTTTAAAATAATCATGAATTACATTATTGGTAATTGTATATACCCAAGATTTTATGCTTTCCTCATTTTTTAGGGTGTTAATATTTAAATGAACTTTAATAAAAACCTCTTGTAGCAAATCATTTGTAAGCTCATTGTTTTTTACACGATTGTAAATAAATCGTTTTAATACATCTGAAAATTTGTCCCAAATAGCTGTTGTTTCCATAGGTAAAATTGAAAAACTCTATATTTTAAGTATTAAATATAGAGTTTTAGTTGTTAACAGTTACAATTTGAACAAGAGCAATTTTCGCAAGTGCAGTTTTTACATTGTCCATTCACACAAGATTCACAAGTACACGTGCATTCAGTATTTTTCATAATTTATTATATTTAAAGTTATACTACTAAGACTTCAATCTTTGTAAAAAGACGCAAATTATGACATGAAATTTCAATTACTAATTAATTTCATTAAAATGAAATTAAAAAATTACAAAAAATTACTAAATATCAATTTAAAGTATTAATATGTAACCATATATTGTATATATGTTTTCAAATAAGAATATTTATGGCACATTTGCATTGGAATTAATAATAAAAAGAAGTAACATGTGTGGAATAGTTTGTGCATTTGATTTAAAAGAAAAAGCGGAAGTGCTTAGACCTCAATTATTGGCAATGTCTAAAAAAATACGTCATAGAGGACCAGATTGGAGTGGAATTTATGCTGATGAGAAAGCAATTTTAGCTCATGAACGTTTGGCAATAGTAGACCCTGCATCAGGAAAACAACCCTTATTTAGTGAAGATGGTAAATTGGTGTTAGCTGCCAATGGTGAAATATACAATCATAGAGAATTGCGTAAACAATTTGAAGGAACGTATAATTTTCAAACAGAATCAGACTGTGAAGTTATTTTAGCTTTATACAAAGAAAAAGGCACTAGTTTTATTGATGAAATGAACGGTATTTTTGGTTTTGCTATATATGATGCTGAAAATGACGAGTATTTTATTGCTCGTGACCATATGGGAATTATCCCTTTATATATGGGTTGGGATCAGAACGGGACTTTTTATGTGGCTTCAGAATTAAAAGCATTGGAAGGTGTTTGTACTAAAATAGAATTATTTCCTCCAGGACATTTTTTGCATAGTAAAGATGGTGTATTAACAAAATGGTACAGTAGAGATTGGATGGAATATGATGCTGTAAAAGAAAATCAAACAAGTATTGATGAAATTCATGATGCGTTAGAAGCTGCAGTTCACAGGCAGTTAATGTCTGATGTTCCTTACGGAGTATTACTTTCAGGAGGTTTAGATTCTTCAGTAACTTCAGCTATTGCTAAAAAGTATGCCGAAAAAAGAATAGAATCATACGATACACAAGATGCATGGTGGCCACAATTACATTCATTTTCTGTTGGTTTAGAAGGATCTCCAGATTTAGCGGCAGCTCAATTGGTTGCAGCTCATATTGGGACTGTTCATCACGAAATTAAATTTACAATTCAAGAAGGATTGGATGCGATAAAAGATGTGATTTACAACCTTGAAACATACGATGTTACAACTATCCGTGCATCCACTCCAATGTATTTATTGGCGAGAGTAATTAAATCTATGGGAGTTAAATGGTACTTTCTGGTGAAGGAGCCGATGAGTTATTTGGTGGTTATTTATATTTTCATAAAGCGCCAAACGCTGAAGAATTTCACGAGGAAACTGTACGTAAACTAAGTAAATTACATATGTACGATTGTTTAAGAGCTAATAAATCTTTAGCATCATGGGGAATTGAAGGGCGTGTGCCATTTTTAGATAAAGAGTTTATAGATGTGGCAATGCGTATCAATCCACAAGATAAAATGATCAATGGTGAACGTATGGAAAAATGGGTAGTGAGAAAAGCTTTTGAGAGCTATTTACCTGAAAGTGTTACTTGGAGACAAAAAGAACAATTTTCTGATGGTGTTGGATATAGCTGGATTGATACTTTAAAGGAAGTTGTAGATAAAGAAGTAACAGATGAACAATTGGAAAATGCCAAATATAAGTTTCCAATTCAAACGCCAACAAATAAAGAAGAATTTTATTACCGTACTATATTTACTGAACACTTTCCTTCAGATACAGCGGCACTTTGTGTACCACAAGAAGCGTCTGTAGCATGTAGTACTAAAATAGCTTTAGAATGGGATGAAAGTTTTAAAAACATGAACGATCCATCTGGTAGAGCAGTTGCTAATGTTCATGATGATGCATATTAATAGCAGGCTAACTTAAATTTGAATAAAAGGGAATCTGGTGTGAGCCGGATTTTCTTTATTTTAAACGTTCCTAAAATCTCAAAAAAAAATGTATTTTAGCCATCGGTTCATTTTTTAGTAATAAATGAATCTATTTTAATCTAATCTATAAACATAAAAAATGAAAAAATTAGTAGTAGTATTTGCAGTAATTTTTGCAGTTGTATTAAGTTCATGTAATTGTAATGATGGAAAAAAAGCCGATAAAGATGGTGTGAAAACTGAAGCGGTTGCAAAAAAAGGATGTGAAAAGAAATCTTGCAAAGGAGATAAACCATGTTGTGCTGAAAAAAGCGAAGAAGAAAAAGCAGCTTGTAAAGCAGATTGCAAAAAAGCATGTTGTGCTGATAAAAGTGATGCAGAAAAAATGGAATGTGCTGCAGATTGTACAAAACCTTGTTGTGCTAAAAAAAGTGATACAGAAAAAACAGCTTGTGCAGCAGATTGCAAAAAGGAATGTTGTGCAGATAAAAAAACGATGTAATTAAATTAGAAATAATTTAAATTTATTAACATCAAAGCTTTATATTTAAAACCGTTCTACTTGTAGAACGGTTTTATTTTATCAAAAAACTAATAAATGCTAGAAAAGGAAACGAAAGAAAAATTACTGCCAACATTAAAAAAGTACTTTGGGTACGATAGTTTTCGAGAAGAACAACAAGAAGTTATTGAATCGGTACTTTCCAAAAAAGATAATTTGGTAATTATGCCAACAGGCGGAGGGAAATCTATTTGTTTTCAATTACCCGCATTACTTTTTGAAGGCATAACCTTGGTAATTTCACCTTTAATTGCATTAATGAAAGACCAAGTTGACGGTTTAAATGCAAACGGAATCTCAGCAGATTTTTATAACAGCAGCCAAGAAAAAAATGAGCAACTAGCTATTTTTGATAAAATAATTCAAAAAAAAATAAAATTACTATATGTTGCGCCAGAGAGTTTGTCGCTGTTAGAAACTATTTTAAATGAAACGCATGTAAGTTGTATTGCTATTGACGAAGCACATTGTATTTCTTCTTGGGGTCACGATTTTCGTCCATCGTATCAACAGTTAGGGTTTTTAAAAAGCGCACTACCAAATACACCAATAATAGCATTAACTGCAACTGCAGATAAAGCAACACGACAAGATATAATTCAGCAATTAAATATTCCGAAGGCTTCACAATTTTTAACATCATTCGATAGAAAAAACATTGAGTTAGAAGTGCGTCCTGGAAATGATAGGGTTGTTCAAATACTAAAGTTTATTCAAAAAAAACCTGACGAATCGGGTATTATTTATTGTTTAAGTAGAAAATCTACAGAACAACTGGCTTCAAAATTAAAACAAAACAGAATTAAAGCAGCACCGTACCATGCAGGTTTAAGTTTTGAAGAACGAACCAAAACTCAGGAAAATTTTATTTACGATAAAACTCAGGTAGTTTGCGCAACAATAGCCTTTGGAATGGGAATTGATAAATCTAATGTTCGTTGGGTAATACACTATAATATGCCTAAAAATATTGAAGGTTATTATCAGGAAATTGGGCGTTGCGGTAGAGATGGTTTAAAAGCCAATGCCTTATTATTTCATAGCTATTCAGATGTTATTCAACTTCGTCAGTTTACTGAAGGAGCAAGTAATAAAGAAGTTCAAATTGCAAAATTAGAACGTATGAAACAGTTTTCTGAAGCAACTACATGCAGAAGAAAAATTTTGTTAAGTTATTTTGGAGAATTGTTAGCAAAAAACTGTGGAAATTGTGATGTGTGTAAAAACCCGCCACAAATTTTTGATGGTACAATTATCGCTCAAAAAGCACTTTCAGTAATTACGAGGTTAAAAGAAATTGAAGCTGCAGGAACTGTAATTGATGTGTTAAGAGGTGCTCACAATGCAACTGTTATTGATAAGGGGTACGATGCGTTAAAATCGCATGGTATTGGTAAAGATATTTCTTGGAGAGATTGGCAACAGTACATCATTCAATTAACAAATCAAGGATATTGTGAAATTGCTTTCCATAAAAATAACGCATTACAATTAACCAATTTCTCTAAAAAAGTGTTGTTTGAAAATGAAGTTGTTAATTTAACACGTCCAGTTGAATTTAAAGAACAAGCGATTGCTCAAAAAGCCACGAAAATTAAAAAATCTAAAAAAGATACGTTGTTTGAGCGTTTACGAAAATTACGACAAGAGATAGCGCTTGCAGAGAATATTCCAGCTTATTTAGTGTTTAGTGATGCCGCTTTGAAAGAAATGGAAAGAGCACGTCCAATGTGTGAAAGTGATTTTTTAGAAATAAGTGGTGTTGGGCAACGAAAGCTAGAAGTTTATGGAGAGGATTTTATTACTGAGATTGTTTTATTTTCTAATGAGAAAGTTAAAAAAAAGAATAAGAAGGATACTCATAAAATAACCTTTGAATTGTATAAAACAGGAATGTCTATTGATGAGATTGCTGAAAAAAGAAATTTAACACCAACAACAATTTTTTCACATTTAGCCAAATTATATACAGATGGAGAGGATATTAATATTGATGATTTTGTTACTAAAGAAGAAGTTGAAAAAGTTAGAACAGCTAGAGATGAGTTAGAAAATCCACAAGCATTAAAGCCTTATTTTGAACATTTAAATTCCGAAGTTGAGTATTTTAAAATCCGTTTAGCTTTAACAATTATTGATAAAGAATCTTGATTTAGACTATTTTGTTAAATTTTTCCAAAAAAAGTTACTTATGTAACAAAAAGGCTCTTTTAAAAGTAAGAAAATAGTTATTATTGCAACTTAGTAGAAACAACAACTCCAAGTATTTGATGAATAAACCTAAAAAAAGTAAATTAAAATTGTTACATCAGTATTATTCCTATACGGGTTTTTACACTTTTATTGGCGCTAATTTAAAAAAAGCAATCATCCCTTTGGTTAGCATAGTTTTAGTGATAATATTGTTTAATAAATTTGTATTTAATATTAATGATGCATTGCAAAGTTCAACAGAGATGTTTTCAACTTTAGGGGTTTTAAGCTTGTTTTTTGCTTCTGAATCTTTGTTGGGATTGATACCTCCAGAAATATTTATTGCTTGGACTAAAAAAACCACTGAGCCTATTTTGAATTTAGTTTTCTTAGCTACGTTATCCTATATAGGTGGTATTATTTCTTTTTTTATAGGGAAAGCTATTTTGAATTTAAAAAGTGTGAAGAACTATTTAGAAAATAAAATGGCAAAGCAATTAAAAAACACAAGTAAATGGGGTGGCTTTTTAATTGTAGTAGGAGCCTTGTTGCCAGTGCCTTTTTCAATAACTTGCTTGGCTAGTGGGATGATTAAATATCCACTTAGAGGAGTATTACTATTTGGTTTATTGCGATTTGCACGTTTTGCAATCTATGGCGCTGCTATTTTCCAGGTAGTGAGTTAATTACAAAATTACCTTTTCAACAATAGGGTTGTTTTCGACAATGCTTGAAAGGATAATATGCGTACTCGTTTCGCCATAAGTTATTAGCTGGTCAATAAACTGTTGTAAATGTTTTTGATCATTCAGGACCACTTCCATCACAATATTTTCATTACCAGTAATTCTGTGGCAATTAACAACTTCATTAAACTCTTTTACTTTTTCAATAAACGGTTTTAACCTACCCATAAATGCACGTAACGTTATAATTGCTTTTAATTGATGATCTGTTTCAAAATGTGAAACTTTAGCATAATAACCTTCAATAATACCTAAATCTTCCATTTTTCGAATTCGTTCCGCAACGGCAGGGGATGTAATACCAACTTTTCGAGCAATTTTGGTATTAGACTGTCGAGCATTTTTTTGTAAACATTCTAAAATTTCCCAATTAAGTCTATCTAGTTTCATTTTTAAAGTATTTTACGTAAATGTATTATAATTTTAATTAAAATAACGATTATGCTTTAATAACTTAATGTAAGTTTGATGTTTACGAGTTAAATTTGTGTAATATACTATAAATGATGTTTAGCAATCAGGAACATAATGTAAATCAATTGGTTATCTATAAAAAATCAATAACTATTTTTAAGTTATCTCGCAGTATTGCATCTTATATTACAGATGATAAAGATTTAATTTCAATGCATAGATCTGGTAAAAAATCAGATAATTATGCAGATAATTTAGTGATGAATGCTTACAGGTTGGTACCAAAAATTGTTGAAGCCGAATGTGAAGAAAACCCTACGTTAAGAATTAAATACGCTAAATCTATTCGAGTTTTTATTGATAGAATTTACAACGATTGTCTTCAGTTAAAATCTTTAAAAATAGATGGAATAGATTTTATTGAATTACTTCAAACAGAGTTAAAGAAATTACATAGAATTCATAGTCATTATGTAAAAACTATGTAGTAAAATTTACTGCTTTACGATTACATGTTCCTTCTATATTGACCTCCAACTTCAAATAATGCTTCTGTAATTTGTCCAATAGAACATACTTTACATGCTTCCATTAATTGTTCAAAAATATTTTCATTGTTGATAGATTTTTGTTTCAATAATTCAATTTGTTCTGTAACTTTTTTGTTATTCCCTTTATTAAGTCTCTCAACTACAGTAATTTGATATTGTTTTTCTTCTTCGGTTGCTCTAATAACTTCTTGTGGTAATATTGTTGGTGAACCTTTACTACTTAAAAATGTATTTACGCCAATTATTGGAAATTCACCAGTGTGTTTTAGTGTTTCGTAATACAAACTTTCTTCTTGTATTTTACTGCGTTGATACATTGTTTCCATGGCGCCTAAAACACCACCTCGTTCTGTAATTCTATCAAATTCTACATAAATTGCTTCTTCTACCAAGTCGGTTAATTCTTCAATAATAAAAGCACCTTGAATTGGGTTTTCATTTTTAGTTAGTCCTAATTCTTTATTAATAATTAATTGAATTGCCATTGCTCTTCTAACACTTTCTTCAGTGGGCGTTGTAATAGCTTCGTCGTAGGCATTGGTGTGTAAACTATTACAATTATCATAAATTGCATACAAAGCTTGGAGCGTAGTTCTAATATCATTAAAGTCAATTTCTTGTGCATGTAAACTTCTTCCTGAAGTTTGAATATGATATTTTAACATTTGCGCTCTTGGATTGGCGCCATACTTATTTTTTAACGCTTTAGCCCAAATTTTACGAGCAACTCTACCAATTACAGCATATTCTGGATCAACACCATTTGAGAAAAAGAATGATAAGTTTGGACCAAATTTATTAATGTCCATACCTCTTGATAAATAGTATTCTACATAAGTGAAACCGTTTGCCAAAGTAAATGCTAATTGAGAAATTGGATTTGCGCCAGCTTCAGCAATATGATACCCTGAAATTGATACAGAGTAAAAGTTTCTTATATTATTTGAAATGAAATATTCTTGAACATCACCCATTAAACGTAAGGCAAATTCTGTAGAGAAAATACACGTATTTTGAGCCTGATCTTCTTTTAAAATATCAGCTTGTACAGTTCCTCTAACGCTACAAATAGTTTCTGTTTTAATTTTTTGATACACTTCAGAAGGTAAAACTTCATCACCTGTAACACCTAAAAGAAGTAACCCTAAGCCATTATTTCCTTCAGGAAGTTTCCCTTGGTAAGCAGGTCTAGTAACACCTTTCTTAGTGTAAATTGCTTTTATTTTTTCTTCAATTTCTTTTTCTATATTGTTCTCAAGAATGTATTTTTCACATTCTTGATCAATGGCAGCGTTCATAAAAAATCCAAGCATCATTGGGGCCGGACCGTTAATTGTCATTGAAACTGAAGTTATAGGATTTGTCAATTCAAATCCTGAATATAATTTTTTAGCATCGTCTAAACAGCAAATAGAAACACCAGCATTTCCAATTTTACCGTAAATATCAGGTCTAGTATGTGGGTCGTTTCCGTATAAAGTAACTGAATCAAAAGCGGTAGATAAACGTTTCGCAGGCATTCCTAAACTTACATAATGAAAACGCCTGTTTGTACGTTCTGGACCACCTTCACCTGCAAACATTCTTGTTGGATCTTCACCCGTTCTTTTAAAAGGAAACAGGCCAGCTGTATAAGGGAATTCTCCAGGGACATTCTCTTCTAAAGACCATAATAAAATATCTCCCCAAGCTTCATATTTTGGTAAAGAAATTTTAGGTATTTGAAGATGAGATAGTGATTCGCTGTGTGTTTTTATTTGAATTTCTTTGTTTCTAACTTTGTAGGAGAATAGTTCATTTTTGTACGATTGCTTTTTTGTTTCCCAGTTTAAAATTAGTTGCCAATTGTACGGATTTAAATCCATTTTAACACTTGAAAATTCTTTAAAAAGAAGAATCACTAATTTTTTTGTTTCGTTATTCTGAACTTGTTTCAGAATCTCATCTTCATTTAAACCAATCTCGATTAACTCAACTTTTAAGTTAGAAACTGTTTCAATTGTTTTGTAAATACCATATAATTTTTGAGCGATTTCTTTTTGTTCAATACTAGCTTTGGTATAAGCTCTATTATTTTCGGTAATTTCAGATAAATAACGTGTTCTATTTGGTGGAATAATAAATTGTTTTTTGCTAAGGTTAGCATCAGGAATAAATTTACTATCGAAACTAGCTTTAGTTTTCTCATTAAGTTTTCTGATTAAAACGCAATATAATTCGTTAGTTCCTGGGTCGTTAAATTGCGATGCAATTGTACCATACACAGGCATTGAATCAATTGTGTTTTCCCATAAGTTATGATTGCGTTGGTATTGCTTTTTTACATCACGAAGTGCATCTAAAGCGCCTCTTTTGTCAAACTTATTCAATGCAATAACATCAGCAAAATCAATCATATCAATTTTTTCCAATTGTGTAGCGGCTCCGTATTCAGGAGTCATTACATATAAGGAAATATTAGAGTGGTCTAAAATTTCAGTATCACTTTGTCCAATTCCTGAAGTTTCTAAAATAACCAAATCAAAACCAGCTACTTTTAAAATATCAATAGCATCACTTACATGTTTAGATAAAGCTAAATTAGATTGGCGAGTTGCCAATGAACGCATATAAACGCGATTGTTTTTTATTGAATTCATTCTAATTCTATCACCTAACAATGCGCCACCTGTTCTTCTTTTTGAAGGATCTACAGATACAATTGCTATTGTTTTTTTAGGAAAATCAGTTAAATAACGTCTAACCAATTCATCTACTGTTGAAGATTTTCCAGAACCACCAGTACCTGTAATTCCTAGAACTGGAATGTTGGATATTTCTGATTTTGCTCTTACTTCAGCTATAAATTTTGCATGTTTTTTAGAGAAGTTTTCAGCTGCAGAAATAGCTTTCGCTAATTGCATTGAATTTTTATTGGATAATTCATCCACATTAAAATCTATAATTTCACCTGTTGGAAAGTCAGATTTTTCAATCATATCATTAATCATTCCTTGTAAACCCATACTTCGCCCATCATCTGGTGTGTAAATACGTGTTATCCCATAATCCATCAATTCTTTAATTTCTTCTGGAAGAATCACACCACCACCACCACCAAATATTTTTATTTGAGGGGCTCCTTTTTCTTGCAATAAATCATACATGTATTTAAAATACTCGTTATGACCACCTTGGTAAGATGTCATTGCAATTGCATTTGCATCTTCTTGTATGGCGCAGTTTACAACTTCTTCAACACTTCTGTCATGGCCTAAATGTATCACTTCAACACCTGTTGCCTGAATAATTCTTCGCATAATGTTTATGGCGGCATCATGGCCATCAAAAAGTGAGGCTGCAGTTACAATTCGTACTTTATTTTTAGGTATGTAGGGTGTTATATTTTCCATTTCGTAAAATTATCTTCAAAATCTCCTGCAATTTATGAATTTTTTAAAATTATTCCTGAAAAATTAGTAATTAAGTAACTTTTTGCACTTAAGTAATCCAAGTGCTTTTTTTATATAATTTTGAAGTCTAATTTTTTTAAGATGAAACGGGTTACATTATTAATAAATTGCAGTGATAGTAAAGGAATTATAGCTTCAATAACAAGTTACATTCAGCAACAAAATGGAAACATTGTTTATATTGATCAGCATGTAGATAGAGAAGATGGAATGTTTTTTATGCGTTTAGAGTGTGAGTTTTCTAAAGATATTTTCTCAATTGAAGGTTTTAGAACAGATTTTTCTAAAACTATTGCTGAAAAATTTAAGATGACTTGGCAATTATACAATACAGATTTAAAACCTAAAATGGCATTGTTTGTATCAAAATACGAACATTGTTTGTACGATATTTTAAGTAGATATAGTTCAGGTGAATTAGAAGTTGAAATACCTTTAATTATTAGCAACCACCCAAATTTAGAGCATGTTGCTAAAAGTTTTAAGATACCTTATTATTGCATTAAAGTTGCTAAAGAAACAAAATCTGACGCTGAGGATTTACAATTAAAATTGCTAAAAGAACACCGGGTAGATTTTATTGTGTTGGCGCGTTATATGCAAATCTTGTCAAGTAAATTAATTGAAGATTATCCTAATAAAATCATCAATATTCACCATTCATTTTTGCCTGCTTTTCCAGGTGCAAAACCGTATCATTCAGCTTATAAAAGAGGTGTTAAAATTATTGGAGCAACAAGTCATTACGTTACGGAAGATTTAGATGAAGGACCAATTATTGAGCAGGATATTACGCGAGTATCTCACACACATACCATAAAAGACTTTATTTTAAAAGGAAGAGATTTAGAAAAAATTGTCCTGTCTAGAGCAATTAAATTGCATACAAAACATAAAGTTATGGTGTATAAAAATAAAACGGTAGTGTTTATATAACAACGTCCAAAATTATCTCAATTTAAGTTATATTTGTATTTCAAAATAACTTAAAATATCTTGGATATTTTTTACTTCACATATAAAAGATGTATTGCATTAACTCATTTTAGAGTTGATATTCGCTATCCGTAGTTTAAAATTTTAATTGATACTGATTAAAATAGGAACTAAATTATCTAACACTATGACATTTCAAGAAGACATAAAACAAGGAATTCCAACTGAGTTACCTCCAAAAAAAGCATATAATAGGGATATCAATCATGCGCCAAAACGTAAAGAAATCTTATCAAGAGTTGAAAAAGAACTCGCATTAAGAAATGCTTTGCGTTATTTTGATAAAAAGCAGCATCCAGTTTTAGCGAAAGAATTTTCTGAAGAGTTACAAAAATATGGAAGAATATATATGTATCGTTTTCGTCCAGAGTATAAAATGTATGCTCGCCCTATAAATGAATACCCCGGGAAATGTGAACAGGCGAAAGCAATTATGCTTATGATTCAAAATAATTTGGATTATGCAGTAGCGCAACATCCACATGAGCTAATTACTTATGGAGGTAATGGTGCTGTTTTTCAAAATTGGGCACAGTATTTATTAGCAATGCAATATTTATCTGAATTAGAAGATGATCAAACATTAGTAATATATTCTGGTCATCCTATGGGAATGTTTCCTTCACATAAAAATGCTCCAAGAGTTGTTGTTACAAACGGAATGATGATTCCAAATTATAGCAAGCAAGACGATTGGGAGAAATATAACGCATTAGGTGTTACGCAATATGGGCAAATGACAGCAGGAAGTTATATGTATATTGGACCACAAGGTATTGTTCATGGAACAACTATTACTGTATTAAATGCTGGAAGAAAAATAGCCAAAAATGGGGAAGGTTTAGCAGGAAAGTTATTTTTAACATCAGGTTTGGGAGGTATGAGTGGAGCGCAACCAAAAGCTGGAACAATTGCAGGTTGTATTACAGTTTGTGCTGAAGTAAACCCGAAAATTACTGAAGTTCGCTTATCTCAAGGTTGGATTGATGAAAAAATAACGGATTTAGATGCATTAGTTTCAAGAGTTAAAAAAGCGAAGGGGCAAAAAGAGATTATTTCAATAGCTTATTTAGGGAATATAGTTGAGGTTTGGGAAAAACTTGATGGAGAAAACGTATATGTTGATCTTGGTTCAGATCAAACATCATTGCATAATCCTTGGGCTGGGGGTTATTATCCGGTTGGTATTTCTTTTGAAGAGGCTAACGAAATGATGGCTAACAAACCCGACTTATTTAAAGAGAAAGTTCAAGAAAGTTTACGAAGACAGACAATAGCAATTAATAAGCATACAGCAAAAGGAACTTATTTTTTTGATTATGGAAATGCCTTTTTGTTAGAAGCTAGTAGAGCTGGAGCTGATATTATGGCTAAAAACGGGTTAGATTTTAAATACCCATCGTACGTACAAGATATCATGGGGCCTATGTGTTTTGACTATGGTTTTGGACCATTTCGTTGGGTATGTACTAGTGCAAACCCTTTAGATTTAGAAAAAACAGATACAATTGCTTGTGAAGTATTGGAGGAATTAATAAAAAATTCACCCATAGAAATTCAACAACAAATGCTTGATAATATTCAATGGATTAAAGGAGCGCAAGAAAATAAATTAGTTGTTGGTTCTCAGGCGCGTATTTTATATGCTGATGCAGAAGGAAGAATGAAAATTGCTGAAGCATTTAACAATGCAGTAAAAAATGGAGAAATAACAGCTCCAATTGTGTTAGGAAGAGATCATCACGATGTTTCTGGAACTGATTCACCTTATCGTGAAACGTCAAATATTTATGATGGTTCGCAATTTACAGCTGATATGGCAATTCAAAATGTTATTGGAGATAGTTTTAGAGGAGCAACTTGGGTTTCTATTCATAACGGTGGTGGAGTAGGTTGGGGAGAAGTTATAAATGGTGGTTTTGGTATGGTTCTTGATGGTAGTATAGAAGCAGGAAAGCGCTTAAAAAGTATGCTTTTTTGGGATGTAAATAATGGAATTGCTCGGAGAAATTGGGCACGTAATAAAGGAGCAACTTTCGCAATTGAAAGAGCAATGAAAGTTGAACCAAAATTAAAAGTTACGTTGCCAAATTTAGTTGATGATTCATTATTACAAGATTTGTTTTAATAATTAAAATCGTATTCAAATGAAAGCTTTAAAATTATTTTCGATAGTGCTATTTTTCATGATGGCGTCTTGTAGTTCGGTTAGAGTTACTACAGATTATGATACAAAAACAGATTTTTCCAATTATAAAACATTTGCATTCTATAAAAAGGGAATTGATAAAGTTGATATTTCAGATCTGGATAAGAGAAGGATTTTAAAAGCTATTGAAAGTGAATTGTTAGCAAAAGGATTTACCAAATCTGATAAACCAGATGTTTTGGTAAATATTTTCACAAAATCTCGTCAAAAAGTAGATATTTATAATAACAACATGTATTTTGGTTGGCACCCTTGGTATTACGGTCCAAATTTTGGAATGCATATTTCTAAGCATACAGAAGGAACACTATTTATAGATTTAATTGATGCTAGTAAAAAAGAATTAGCTTGGCAAGGGATTGGTAGTGGAGCGTTAAACACTTCTGGGAATGTAATTAAAAAGGAAGAAAGAATTAAGGAGTTTGTAGCTGAAATTATGGCAAAATATCCACCTGAAATAGTGAATTAAACACGAAAAATTTATTTATTTAAAACGTTCTGAATTTTCAGAACGTTTTTTTATTTTAGCAGTATGGATTTTAAAAAACCAATTTCTCTAGAAGAAGGAGATTTTTATACAAATGAACAAGGTTATCGTGTTTTTACTGCGCAATACCATTTAAAAAGAGGACATTGTTGTAAAAGTGGATGTAAGCATTGCCCGTACGGATATGATAGTAAAACGGATACATTTAAGGAATAAGGCCTCCGATATTTACCAAAAATTAAATAAATTATTTGAGGTCAGTAGTTATGAGCATATAATTTTGGTTTGATAAATTTTATCTGATTTAACCATTCTTTCAATCAGGTTATTAAAAATATTTACTTTACTTCTAGACCTGTTTAAGCGATAGCAAAATT
>Ga0190303_1000340_pt1 | contig 19262 bp, 17 predicted proteins | sample 48700701_MG_FD_161672 | JGI IMG/M metagenome (GOLD analysis project Ga0190303, IMG submission 161672) | Hydrothermal vent sediment bacterial communities from Southern Trench, Guaymas Basin, Mexico - 4870-07-0-1_MG | ecosystem: Environmental > Aquatic > Marine > Hydrothermal vents > Sediment ... | reverse complement strand
GCGAAAGCGCGCTACCTGGGCCTTGGTCGCAATCGTACGCGTTTTGAATTGATGTGCGTGGCGCATAATATCAAACGGGGATTATCGATACAGCAGGCAAGTTGCGACTAAAAAATGGAAATACAGAGGAAAAGTGGGTAATTCGTGAAGAATTTCTCTTCTATAACGAGTTTTTTGGTGTTTTCAGCATTAAAAAACGCTTTAAATTAAAAATAGGGGCCGAGTAGCGTTGTCGTGCAAAGGTCTCAACATAGAATTTACTTTAAGTAATAAGATTAGCATTTTGTTTTGCAAAACCTTCCTGTAAGTAGCCTCGGCTAGACCATTACGAAAATGACGTAACTTATTGTGTTGAAAGGGCAAATTTGATATTTGCAGCCCCAGTTGTCGCTTGACAAATACCCAGTAGCATTCTTATAGTGTGGCTTGGTGGATAAAAGTGGATAAAAGTGGGAATCCTTGGGGGTTTCTTGGGGGCTTGAGTGTTTCGTGGGGTCAACTCAATTAATCTGGATACAAAAGGCCGTATGGCCATGCCGACACGGTATCGTGATCGGCTGGAAGAGCTGTGCCGTGGCCAGATGGTTGTCACCATTGATACAGAAGATCGCTGTTTGCTGATCTACCCCCTGCCCGAATGGGAGCCTATCCAGAAGAAGGTTGAATCTCTGTCCAGTTTCAACCCAGCTTCACGCCGAATCCAAAGACTTTTAATAGGTCATGCAACGGATATTGAGCTCGATGCCAGCGGCCGATTGCTACTCAGCCCGCCGTTGCGAGAGTATGCAAAGCTTGAGAAAAAAACCATTTTACTGGGTCAAGGAAGTAAGTTCGAATTATGGAGCGAGGAGTGCTGGCTTGCGTGTCGTGAGACCTATATGGAAAAAGGTACAGCAACAGAAGAGCTACCGGACGAGCTTCAGACACTCTCACTGTAAATATTACGTTTTGGTATAGATTATGGCTCAGCATCAGACCGTATTATTGGAAGAAGCAGTTGACGTGCTGATGACAGATCAGAACGGATTTTATATCGATGGCACCTATGGTCGAGGAGGGCATAGCCAGGCAATTTTGAATCGACTGGGGCCCGCTGGGAAATTACTGGTAATAGACAAAGACCCACAGGCAATAGCTCATGCACAGTCCCATTTGGCGGCTGATGACCGTGTGATCATCAGGCAGGGCTCATTCGCTTCTGTGGGTAGCCAGGTTGCTGAACTGGGCTGGGCTGGCAAGGTTCAGGGTGTTCTGCTGGATCTTGGGGTTTCCTCTCCACAACTGGATGATGCTGAGCGGGGCTTTAGTTTTTCTCAAAGCGGTCCGCTGGACATGCGTATGGATTACTCAACGGGTATCAGTGCTGCGCAATGGATTGAGACTGCACCTGAACAGGAGTTGGCGGATGTAATCTATCGCTTTGGTGAAGAGCGGTTTTCTCGGCGCATTGCCCGTGCCATTGTCAGAGAGAGGCACGCAGACCCTATTGTGACTACCGGTCGACTGGCAGAGGTGGTTGCAAAGGCTAATCCATCCTGGGAAAGACGCAAACACCCTGCGACACGTACCTTCCAAGCCATTCGTATCTTTTTAAATGGGGAGCTGGACGACCTGTCAAAACTGTTGGCTGTGGTGATTGATCTGCTGGCGGTCGGTGGCCGCCTGGTGACCATAAGTTTTCATTCACTGGAAGATAGGATAGTGAAGCGCTTTATTCGCAGCCAGGTGCAGGGCGATACACTACCTCGGCATCTGCCTGTCAGGGATGACCAGCTTCACCGGCGTATGCGTAGAATTGGTAAGGTGGTCCGGGCTTCTGCTGCTGAAGTATCGATTAACCCCAGGGCGCGCAGTGCGGTGATGCGTGCCGCCGAAAAAATAAGCTGAGATGGCAGAGGATATTGCTCGGTCTTTGGTGCTTCGCAAGTGGCTGGTTGGCAGCTTATTGCTGTTATCTGTTCTGGGGTCAGCGGTTGCCGTTATCAATGTTAGTCATATTAACCGACAGCTTTTCAGCACCTACCAGGGGCTCCTCAATATGAGGGATGAGATGGAGGTGGAATGGGGTCAGTTATTGCTGGAGCACAGTGCCCTGGCGGCACATGCAAGGGTAGAACAGCTTGCAATAAAAAAGCTGGGAATGCGTGTTCCTGAGGCGGATGAAATTGTCATGGTGGTGTGGTGAGTATACAGGACGGTAAAACTATGGACGTGGCGGCCTATCCATGGCGTTTTAAGTTCGTCCTGGGTTTATTGCTGAGCACCTTTGCTTTGATCATCTGGAGAGTGGTCGATCTGCAGATTCTGGACCATGAGTTTTTAAGCATGGAGGGTGATGCCAGAACCCTGCGCACAGAGCCGGTAACAGCTTATCGGGGAATGATTCTGGACCGAAATGGGAAGCCTCTGGCCGTCAGTACGCCCGTGGTATCCATCTGGGTTAATCCTCAAGAAGTGGATGATCCGCAGGTTTTGGCTGCTGCGTTAACAGATCCCCTGATGATGCCGGAAGGGGTGTTATTGCAACGATTACAGACCAACAGTAGTCGTGAGTTTATCTATCTAAAACGTCATCTGACGCCCGTCCAGGCAGCGCATATTCTTGATCTGAAAGTTAAGGGTGTGCATGGTCAAAGAGAATATCGGCGCTACTATCCAGCGGGGGAGGTGGCTGCTCATCTTGTGGGTTTTACTGATATCGATGATTCGGGTCAGGAGGGCATGGAGCTGGCCTATGATGACTGGTTGCAGGGCGTTGCGGGTAGTAAGCTGGTTATGAAGGATCGCTATGGCAGGATCGTTAAAGACATCAGGTCGCTGCGGGAGGATAAGCCAGGCAATAACCTTTATTTGAGTATTGACCTTCGGCTGCAATACCTGGCGTATCGCGAACTGCTGGCAGCGGTCAGGGAGCATAAGGCTAAGTCTGGCACGTTGGTTCTGCTTGATGCGCAGACGGGCGAAGTATTAGCACTGGTTAATCAGCCCTCATATAACCCTAACAAACGCAGCACCATCAATGGATCTAATCTACGTAACCGGGCGCTGACGGATATTTTTGAGCCGGGTTCTACCGTCAAGCCGTTAACCGTGGCAGCAGCACTTGAATCAGGAAAATATAGCCCCGCATCGCGCATTAACACTACGCCCGGTTATCTGCGTATCGGGCGACACACTATCAGGGATCACCGTAACTATGGTGAAATTGATCTGACGACCCTGCTCGTTAAATCCAGCAACGTAGGTGCAGGAAAATTGGCTTTGGCGATGGATGCTGATGCGGTTTGGTCCATGTTCAGCCGGGTGCGTTTTGGACAGGATACCGGTAGCGGTTTTCCGGGAGAGCGAACCGGTCGGCTGCCCTATCATGAAAATTGGCGGGATATTGAACGGGTTACGCTCTCCTATGGTTATGGCGTTTCCGTTACCACACTGCAACTGGCCCAGGCCTATACCGCCTTTGCCGGTCAGGGCGAACTCAAGCCGACGTCTCTTCTAAAGCAGGATGCCCCGGTTGCAGGTGAGCCTGTGATGAGTGCGAGCACGGCCAAATCAATATTGTCCATGCTTGAAGCGGTTACGAGAGAGGGTACAGGTACCCGTGCCCGAGTTCCTTTCTACCAGGTGGCGGGGAAAACTGGCACAGTACACAAGGTGAGTGCAGGTAATTACCAAAGCGATAAATATATGGCTTTGTTTGCCGGGCTTGCTCCGGCTAATGATCCCAAAGTTGTGGCGGTGGTGGTCATTGATGAACCAGGAGGCCGTGAATATTATGGAGGCGAGGTAGCCGCACCGGTATTTTCCCGGGTTGTGGCTGGAGCCTTGCGATTGCTCAATGTACCGCCGACCCCGGAAGCCAGGAAATCTGTTGCCAATTCGCATAGTAAAAGCGGGGGTAATGCTGCGTGAAGCCTATCTCATTATTAGCTGATTACAGCATCTCTTTAGCTGAGTTTCTGCAAGGCTATAGTGTGGTTCCGGAGTCGCAGGGGGCTATTGTCATTCAGGATTTAAAGCTGGATAGCCGCGAGATTGTTAGTGGCGATCTGTTTGTTGCTCTGCAGGGATGCCAGGACAATGGTATCCGTTATATCAATGCAGCTGCGCAAAAGGGTGCCTGTGTAGCACTTGTGGATCAGCTTGACCTGGGTCTGTGTCGTGATTATGAAATTCCGTTAGTAGCTATCAAGGGCTTAAGGCAAAATCTCAGCAAACTCGCCGGACGTTTTTTTCGTGAGCCTTCATCGAGAATGAAAGTTGTGGGTGTAACCGGAACGAATGGTAAAACATCATGTGTACAATTTATCAGTCAAGCATTAAGTGACCTGGGCAGGCCCTGCGGCAGCATTGGTACTCTGGGTTTTGGCAGTGCTAACGAGTTGTTTGAGTCCGAGCGTACCACTCCGGATGCTATCAGTCTGCAGCGGATGCTGGCCTTTCTGGCTGAAGAAGGCGCAACAGCGGCTGCGTTGGAGGTCTCATCTCATGCGATAGATCAGTGCCGGGTAAATGGCATTGAGTTTGACACCCTGGTTTTTACCAATCTCAGTCATGACCATCTTGATTACCACGGCAGCATGGAGGCATACGCTGCCACCAAGAAAAGACTCTTTCTGACGCCGGGTGTCCAGCATGCGGTGATTAATGCCGATGATCGTTTCGGCGAGGAGCTTATACAGCAGCTGTCTGGAAAAATGAAACTGTATCGCTATGGGCTCAATGCATCCGGGGTTGAAGCGCGGGCCTCGGATATTCAAATAACAGAACGGGGTCTCAGAGCAAGGCTCGACTCTGTTTGGGGTCAGGGCATTATCAGCAGCCCGCTTCTGGGTCGCTTTAACCTGAGCAATCTACTGGCTGTTTATGCGGTGCTTTGTGCCTGGGGTGTATCAGTTGATGAAGCTCTGCAGGGAATCAGCAAACTCACTGGAGCCTCGGGGCGGATGCAGCATTACGGCGGGGGCAACTTGCCGCTGGTGGTGGTCGATTATGCGCATACCCCGGAGGCGCTGGCGTTGGTGTTGGAGATTTTGAGTGAGTTTTGTGAAGGTCAGCTCTGGTGTGTTTTTGGTTGTGGCGGTGATCGAGACAGGGGTAAGAGACCCATTATGGGGCAGATAGCGGAATCGATGGCAGATTGCCTGGTGCTTACCAGTGATAACCCGCGGACAGAAAAACCGGCACAGATCATCGAAGAGATTCTATCCGGATTATCCCGGCCTGAACATGCAAAGGTTTATGAGGACAGGTCCAGAGCAATAGCGGCCAGTATTGAATCAGCGCAGGTTGATGATGTCATTCTGATCGCTGGCAAGGGGCATGAAAACTACCAGGAGATGGCTGGGGTGAGAGTTGCATTTAGTGATTCAGAGCAGGCCAGAGGATCACTCAATGCCAGGGCCAGGAAATTTGACGTGGGAGGCACCCTGCAATGATCGGCAGTATGAGCTATGAGCAGATTATGGATAGGCTGGGAGCCAGTCTGCATGGTGTTTCTGTTAGTTTTGATCGCGTCAGCACCGATACCAGGACTCTTCAGCCTGGAGATCTCTTTATCGCTCTTGATGGGCCTCGATTTTATGGTCAGAGCTTTGTTCAGCAGGCTATAGATGCTGGTGCGGTAGGAGTGATGCTTTCGCATAAGCCAGTAGAGCCCGTTTCAGCATTGATTGTGCCCGATACCCGCGAGGCGCTGGGGGAGTTGGGGGCCATTAACAGAGACCGATTTGAAGGCGACCTGCTGGCTATTACCGGCAGCGCCGGAAAGACTACTGTCAAGGAGATGGCTACGTCGATATTAAGACAAAGCCAAAATGTACTGGCAACCCAGGGTAATTTTAATAATGAAATTGGTGTGCCACTGACACTGCTGCGTATTGATGCCACGCATGGCATTGCTGTGATGGAGCTGGGAGCGAGCTCTATAGGGGAGATCGCCTATAGTGCAGCGCTGGTTAGACCCGATGTGGCGGTGATCACCAATGCTGTAGATGCACATATCGAAGGTTTTGGCAGTCTTAACAATATCGTTCAGGCCAAGGGTGAAATTATCGATGCTCTGGATGAAAACGGTATCGTGGTTATTAATATTGATGACCTGAATGCTTACAAATGGATAGAGCGTGCGGGTACAAGGGCGCGGTTGAGTTTTAGCTTAAGGGAGTCATCCGGGGCCGATTATTATGCCAAAAATTGTAGGTGTAACGCCTCTGGTGCTTACCGTTTTCAGCTTGAATCCCCTGCCGGTACTGTAGAGATACAGCTGCCTCATCTGGGTATGCACAATGTGTCCAACGCCTTGGCCGCAGCTGCGGGAGCCATGGCTGTTGGGGCTGAACTTAAGGATGTCAAGGTCGGTCTGGAGCAAGCTGTTCCTGTATCTGGCAGACTCATTACCTGCCGGGGGCAGAGAGGGTCTGTGGTGATTGATGATAGCTATAATGCCAACCCGGAGTCGTTACAAGCAGCGGTCGATGTACTTTGCCAGTGCGACGGGCAAAAGATACTGGTGATGGGCAATATGGCGGAACTGGGTGATGAATCGCTTGCTGCGCATCAGAAATCTGGACGTTACGCCAGAGAGCATGGGGTTGATCGACTGTTGACGGTGGGTAATCTGAGTGCCCATGCAGCCCGTGAATTTGGCGCAAGGGCCTGCGCCTATGAAAACAGGGAGGCGCTCATCCTGGCTTTGCAGCACCTGCTCAATACAGAGACTACTGTTCTGGTAAAAGGTTCGCGCAGTTCCCGGATGGAAGATGTCGTTAGAGCAATCACCTCTGAGGAAAAACAATAATGCTACTCTATCTTGCTGAATCGCTCTCACAGTACGACAGGTTTTTTAGCGTTTTTCAGTACCTTACCTTGAGAGCCATTCTCAGTATTATGACAGCGTTGGCGATCGCTTTGATATTGGGGCCGACAATGATTCGTCGCCTGAACTATCATCAGATTAGTCAGACCGTACGCACCGATGGCCCCCAGTCACATCTTAGCAAATCAGGTACACCCACCATGGGCGGAGCTCTGATTCTAGTGGCTATCATCATCAGCACGCTTTTATGGAGTGATTTAGGTAACCGCTATGTCTGGACAGTGCTGGCGGTTACTTTTGCTTTTGGTGCAGTGGGCTGGGTGGATGATTATCGCAAGGTGGTGGAAAACGATTCGCGCGGCCTGCCTGCCCGGTGGAAATATCTTTGGCAATCGCTGGCCGGGTTTAGTGCAGTGGCTTTTCTTTTCTACAGTGCCACGGTGCCGGCAGAAACCCAGCTGATTGTGCCCTTCTTTAAGGATGTGGTTCTTGAGTTGGGACCGTTTTATCTGCTGTTGGGCTATTTCGTCGTGGTGGGTTCCAGTAATGCGGTGAACCTGACCGATGGCCTGGACGGGCTTGCCATCATGCCGACTGTGATGGTGAGTGCGGGTCTGGGAATCTTTGCCTACTTAAGTGGACACCTGCAATTTTCTGGTTATCTGAATATTCCCTACCTGTCGGGGGCGGGTGAGCTGGTGGTTATCTGCGGTTCAATCATCGGTGCAGGGCTGGGTTTTCTCTGGTTTAACACCTATCCAGCACAGGTTTTTATGGGGGACGTGGGTGCTTTGGCGCTGGGAGCGGCATTGGGCATCATTGCGGTTATTGTCCGTCAAGAGGTGGTTCTTTTTATCATGGGAGGGGTCTTTGTAATGGAAACCCTGTCGGTCATTTTGCAGGTTGCCTCCTTCAAGCTTACGGGAAAAAGAATTTTTCGGATGGCACCTATCCACCATCATTTTGAGTTGAAAGGGTGGCCTGAGCCAAGAGTTATCGTCCGGTTCTGGATCATCAGCCTGTTTCTGGTCCTGATAGGTCTGTCTACGTTGAAACTGCGCTGATGATTGCACTGAGTGAATTAAAAGTATGACTCACGGAGGAAGGGGGATTGTGGTGATCGGTTTGGGTATTACAGGATTGTCATGTGCCCAGCATCTTGCAGCCAAAGGTGTTGAGTTCATGGTGGCCGATACCCGCTTTGAACCCTCGCTACTTCCCCAGCTGCGTGAGCAATTCCCGGATGTCCCGGTGTTGCTGGGTCCTCTGGATGGTGAAAAACTATCAACCGTCGAGCTGCTGATTATGAGCCCGGGCATCAATATCCAGGAGCCTGCGATTCAGCAGGCCCGCATGGCCGGAGTAGCAATTTGCAGTGATATCGATCTGTTTTGCAAGGAGGTATCGGCCCCGATTATTGCGATTACCGGTTCCAATGCAAAAAGCACTGTGACCACACTGGTTGGTGAGATGGCGCATCGGGCGGGAGTCAAGGTGGGTGTTGGAGGCAATATCGGAACCCCGGTACTCGATCTGCTGGAGCAGGGCCCTCACCAGTTATATGTGCTGGAGCTGTCAAGCTTCCAGCTGGAGATTACCCATCGGTTGCAGGCAGAAGTCGCGGTGATCCTGAATGTGAGTGCGGACCACCTTGATCGCCACGCCGGCATGGCTGATTATCTGGCCGCCAAGCAGAAGATCTTCTCCGGCTGTCATCAAGTGATCGAAAATCGAGATGACCCACAAACAGGCTATACGAATGGTGGCACGGTCAGAAAGTACTCGTTCGGGCTTTCTGTACCCACAGAGGGCGAGTTTGGATTGATTCGTAATGGCGAACAGGAGTATCTGGCCACTGCAGGCCAGTGTCTGATGCCGGTGTGTGAGCTCAAGATAAAGGGCCGACAGAATATCAGTAATGCGTTGGCGGCACTTGCCATCGGCAACGCCGTTGATCTGCCGATGCAGGTGATGCTTGATGTCTTGCGAGAGTTCGAAGGGTTGCCGCACCGCTGCCAGTATGTAGCCAACAAAGAGGGTGTGACTTTTTACAATGACTCAAAGGGTACCAACCCGGGTGCGACGATAGCTGCTCTGGAAGGTTTGGGCCAAAATATTGAGGGGCGGGTGGTACTGATAGCGGGCGGTGAAGGCAAGGGTGCCGATTTTTCTGGTTTGGCCGATCCGGTGGGGACCTATTGCCGGGCGGTCATCTTGATCGGGAGAGACGCACCGGCGATTGGCGAGGTTGTTGCGACGCAGTTGGATGACCCTCGAGCGATCAGTAAAGTTGGAAGTATGCAGCAGGCGGTTTTGGAAGCGTTTCGGCAGGCACGCAGTGGTGATGTGGTGCTGCTGTCGCCGGCTTGCGCAAGCTTTGATATGTTCTCTGGTTTTGAAGCGCGCGGTGCTGCTTTTATTCGCTCTGTGGAGAGGCTGTGATGAACCGATTCGGCCAGCGGTGTAACAGGCTTGCTGCGCTGGTGGAGTCGGGTGGTCTGGATAAGCCGTTGTTGCTGATCACTATTGCTCTGCTCAGTATCGGAGTTGTCGTAATCAGTACCGCCTCCATTGAGGTGGCTCAGGCTAAGTATGGTGATCCTTTCTACCATCTGTTTCGCCATCTGGTCTACCTGGTGATTGCACTGCCAGTGGCCGTTATGACTTTTTTTGTGCCGATGCAAGTTTGGGAAAAAGCGGGATGGATAATGTTAGGGGCTGCTATCGTGTTGCTGATTCTGGTGCTTATTCCTGGTATCGGGCGAGAGGTCAATGGCAGTATGCGCTGGATACGGGCTGGCCCTTTTAATCTGCAGGTTTCAGAACTGACCAAGCTTTTTGTGATTATCTATCTTGCGGGATACCTGGTGCGGCGTCTGGGAGAGGTGCGCAGTCAATTATCCGGCTTTATTAAGCCGATGGCGGTGATGGCGCTGATGATCATCCTGCTGCTGCTCGAGCCTGATTTTGGTGCGGTGGTTGTGTTGATGAGTGCAGTGTTGGGAATGATGTTTCTTGGGGGCGTTAAACTGCTGCAGTTTTTAATTTTGATCTGTGTCAGCCTGGTGGCTGTGGTGATTATGGCAGTCTCCCAGCCCTATAGAATGCAGCGGTTGGTGACCTTCATGGACCCCTGGGCGGAGGAGAATGTATTTGATAGCGGCTATCAGCTCACTCAGGCGCTGATCGCCTTTGGGCGTGGTGAATGGCTGGGTGTGGGGTTGGGTAATAGTGTACAGAAGCTATTTTATCTACCTGAGGCGCATACTGATTTTGTTTTTGCAATCATGGCCGAAGAGACCGGTGTGGTTGGGGCCGTGGTGGTTGTTTGTCTGCTGGCCATGTTGGCGCTGCGAACCCTGATAATTGGCAGACGGGCAGAGAAACAGGGGCAGTTTTTCTCAGCCTACCTGGCCTATGGTGTGGGCCTGTTATTTGGGACTCAGGCGCTGATCAATATAGGGGTTAATACCGGATTGCTTCCAACTAAAGGGCTGACTCTGCCACTTTTGAGCTACGGAGGTAGCAGTCTTATCGCAAGTTGCATGGCGATTGCACTGGTACTGCGAGTCAATTATGAGTTCATTATGTCCAGCAATCCGGAAGAGCGGAGAATAAGAGATGCGTCCCAGACTCTGGGAGCCTTCCCATGATGAAAGCTCGCAACCCTGCTCAGAAGACGGTGCTAATTATGGCTGGAGGCACAGGAGGACATGTTTTCCCCGCACTGGCGGTGGCACGCAAGCTGCGCCAGCAAAACCACAGAGTTGAATGGCTTGGCACCGCCCAGGGAATTGAGTCGGAGGTGGTGACTAAGGAAAATATTCCTCTGCACTACATCCGTGTCTCAGGTTTGCGTGGCAAGGGCCGACTGGCAATGTTAGCAGCCCCTTTCCGCTTGTTGATAGCCATCAGCCAGGCGCTGGTTGTTTTATGGCGCCTGCGGCCCTGCTGCGTGCTGGGTATGGGGGGTTTTGCCTCTGGGCCGGGCGGCATCGCTGCCTGGTTGTTGCGCAAGCCTCTTCTGATTCACGAACAAAACGCTATTGCCGGATTGACCAACCGTATCCTCAAGCCTCTGGCAAGTCGGGTTTTTGAAGCATACCCGAATGCGTTTGGGTCGGACAAAAATATAAGCTGTATCGGCAACCCCCTACGAGAATCAGTGCTGAAAATACCACTGCCGGTTGATCGCCTCCCAGGCCGAGAGGGGCCGCTAAGATTGTTGGTGATGGGCGGGAGTTTGGGCGCTGCCACTTTGAACCGGGTCGTTCCTGAAGCCATAGGTCAGTTAAAAGGGCGTGTCGAATTACAGATTTGGCATCAGGCGGGTCGCAGCCAGATACAGTCTGCTGAAGAGGCCTATCGTAACGCGGGGGTTGAGGCGAAAACTGTTCCATTTATTGAAGATATGGATGAAGCCTACGGTTGGGCTGATCTGGTGATCTGTCGCGCCGGCGCGCTGACTATTTCTGAATTAGCCTGTGTCGGTCTGGCCGCGATTCTGATCCCCTACCCCCATGCAGTAGATGACCACCAAACACTCAATGCACGATACCTGGAAGAGGCTGGAGCGGCCGTTGTCATCCCTCAGGCGCAATTAACAGCAACCGGGCTGGCTGGTCTGCTTAAGAGCCACTTCAGTGACAAAGGCAGTTTGCTGGAGATGGCCGATAAAGCACGAATAGCAGCCCATCGGGATGCAGCAGAACAACTTGCCACCCACTGTTTGGAGTATGGCTATGTCTAATAAGTCGAAATCAGTACTAACACAGGCCGAAATTCCTGAAATGCGTCGGATCAAGCAGATCCACTTTGTGGGAGTTGGTGGTGCCGGAATGAGCGGTATCGCAGAGGTATTGCTGAATCAGGGGTACGTTATTACCGGGTCAGATCTCAGGGTGGGGCCGGTAGTCAATCGTCTGAAAAAACTGGGGGTCAAAGTTTTTATTGGCCATCGGGCCGAGCATATTCAGGGGGCCGATGTGGTGGTTATTTCAAGTGCCATCGATGAAACTAATCCTGAAATAGAGTATGCGAGAACCCATCGAATACCTCTGGTACCCAGAGCTGAAATGCTGGGTGAACTGATGCGTTACCGTCACAGCATTGCGGTGGCTGGTACCCACGGTAAAACCACGACAACCAGTCTGCTTGCATCCCTGCTTGCAGAGGGTGGGCTTGACCCCACTTTTGTTATCGGTGGGCTGCTTAACAGTGCCGGAACTAATGCCAAACTGGGTGGCAGCCGCTATCTAGTGGCTGAGGCAGATGAAAGTGATGCTTCGTTTATACATCTTCAGCCCATGTCAGCGGTAGTGACTAATATTGATGCAGACCATATGCAGACCTACGATGGTGATTTTAACCGTCTGAAAGACACCTTTATCAGTTTTTTGCATAACCTGCCATTTTATGGGCTGGCCGTGGTTTGTATTGACGACCCTAATATTCGGGAGATTCTGCCCCAGATCAGCCGACCGATCCTAACCTATGGGTTAAGTGATGAAGCGGATTTTCGGGCAGTTGCTATCAAACACCATAACCTGACGATGAGTTTTGTTGTGAAACGTCCAGAAGGCATGGCTGATCTGAAGATCAAGCTGAATATTCCGGGGCAGCATAATGTATTAAATGCGTTGGCGGCGATCACAATCGCTTCAGATGAAGGTGTGGCCGACGATGCCATCTGTCGGGCGCTGGAGCAGTTTGCCGGGGTAGGTCGCCGTTTTCAGGTCTATGGAGAGTTCCCGGTTGAGCAGGGGCAAATAATGATGGTGGATGATTATGGCCACCACCCGACAGAGGTCAAAGCCACTATCGAGACAGTACGCGCCAGCTGGCCAGATAGAAGGCTGGTGATGGTCTACCAGCCCCACCGATACACCCGTACCCGAGATCTCTATGAGGACTTTGTGCATGTCCTGTCTGAGGTAGACCTGTTGCTGCTAATGGAGGTTTATCCGGCGGATGAGGAGCCTATTGCAGGGGCTGATGGACGTAGTTTGTGCCGCAGCCTGAGGCAGCGAGGCAGGGTGGATCCCATATTTATTGATCATGGGGAGGACGTATTACAAGTGCTGCCCGGCGTACTGCGTGATGGGGATGTGCTATTAACTCAAGGGGCTGGAAATATCGGAGCACTTTCTTCACGGCTTGCAGCGATGGATCTGAAACTGCCTGGTAATCAGAAATAATGTCCCGCACAGTATTTAGTGCTGAAAAACTGGACCCGGTAGAGTTTGGCCGTGTCGCAGTGCTGATGGGCGGGCGATCTGCTGAACGTGAAATTTCTCTCGTTAGCGGAGCGGCTGTGTTACAGGGGCTGCTTGATGCTGGCGTAGATGCTTTTGCCCTTGATGCTTTTGGTGATCAGGGTAGAGAACATATTCTGGAACAGTTGCAGTGCCAGCATATCGATACGGTTTTTAATATGTTGCACGGTGGAGAGGGTGAAAATGGGACTCTGGCCGGGGTGCTAAAAATACTGGAGATCCCCTCAACGGGTAGTGACATGGCGGCCTCAGCACTGGCCATGAACAAGGTGCATTGCAAACTGGCCTGGCAGGGAGCAGGTTTGCCCACAGCGCCCTTCAGGGTGCTTACCGCCAGTTCAGACTGGAAAACCGTAACCCAGGAGCTAGGTTTGCCTCTTATGGTTAAGCCTGGACGCGAAGGGTCCAGTATTGGCATGACGAAAGTTGAATGTGCGGAGGATCTTCAAGCGGCCTACGAGTTGGCGGCAAAATTTGACTCGCTGGTCATTGCAGAAAAATGGCTCAGGGGTCGTGAATTTACTGTGGCCACATTGAGGGGACAGATGTTGCCGGTGATTTGCCTGGAAACGGAACGAGAATTTTATGATTATCAGGCCAAGTACATCGATGATGATACCCGTTACCTGATTCCCAGTGGGTTGAGTATTGAAAAGGAGAGGCAGATTCAGGAAATATCCCTGCAGGCTTTTGAAATTATTGGCTGTTCCGGGTGGGGAAGGGTTGATCTGATGGAGAATGCAGCGGGTGAGTTCCAGCTATTGGAGGTCAATACCGTGCCGGGAATGACAGGACACAGCCTGGTGCCCATGGCGGCCAGGGCGGCAGGTCTGGATTTTAGTAGTCTGACTCTGCAGATATTGAGTACTGCCAGGGTGCCTGGAAATGAGTAAGGTGAGCAATAAACAGAAGGGAGCCACTCGCAGGGGGATGGTTAAAAAGCATCTCTTCAGGTTTCGTATAAAACATCTGTTGGTTCTTGTCAGCTTTGGTGGAGCTGCTTTTCTTATTCAACCTTTGGCCGGGGAGTTGGCTGAATTTTTTGACCGGCCCCTGCAGGGTGTGAAAGTGACAGGTCGCTTTACCCATATTGATGTTGGGCAGATAACGTCACTGGTCGAGCAGCAGATTGCCGAAGGTATTTTGATGACAGATCTTCAACATATACAGGCAACCCTGTTAGCTCACCCCTGGGTGAAGCAGGCTTCTGTCAGACGCCAGTGGCCGGGTCATCTTGAGGTATGGCTGGCAGAGCAGGTGCCGGTTGCCAAATTTAACGATGCGTTGCTGTCATCTCAGATTCATATTTTCAGGCCAGCCGTGGGTTCTCATAGTTTGCAGCTACCACAACTGACCGGAAGTTTTGGCAGTGAATCGGTCATTTGGATGCAGTATCAACGGTTGCAGCAGTCACTGCAGGAAGAGGGGTTGAAAGTTGCGTTGCTGAACCGGGAGGATCGCGGTGCCTGGGATCTCACTCTGAAGGCTGATAGCGAAGTACAGCTTTATCTGGGGAGCGAGGGTCTGGACGAGAAGATTGAACGTTTTCTGGTGCTGTATCGTAACCAGCTCAGGGGGCGGATGAGCGAGATTGAGCGTATCGATATGCGCTACACACACGGAGTGGCGGTTCGCTGGAAACAAGCTGAAACGCGGGAAGAAAATACATAACCAGCCATCATAGGTTTTATAACGAGAAGAGAATAATGACCGGATCAGCGCTAAATAACATGATAGTGGGTTTAGATATAGGGACGACCAAGGTTGTCGCTATTGTTGCTGAACTGCTTCAGGACGGCACTATTGAGGTGATTGGGATCGGTAGTCATCCAGCACGGGGCATGAAAAAAGGTGTGGTGGTGAATATTGAATCGACCGTGCAATCTATTCAGCGTGCAATAGAGGAGGCGGAACTGATGACGGGGTGCCAGATTCACTCAGTTTATTCAGGTATCGCAGGTAGCCATATTCAGGGTATGAATTCACATGGAATTGTGGCTATTCGTGACCGTGAAGTAACCCGTAGTGATATGGACCGGGTGATAGATGCAGCACAGGCGGTAGCTATTCCGGCTGACCAGAAAGTGCTTCATATCCTGCCGCAGGAATACATCATCGACGATCAGGAAGGGATTAAGGAGCCTTTAGGCATGTCTGGGGTGCGCCTGGAATGTAAGGTGCATCTGGTTACCTGTGCTGCCAACGCAGCACAGAATATTGAAAAATGTATCCGTCGCTGCGGATTGGAAGTGGATGATGTGATTCTTGAGCAGCTGGCTTCCAGTTATTCAGTGCTCACTGAAGATGAAAAGGAGTTGGGTGTCTGTATGCTCGATATCGGTGGTGGTACTACCGATATCGCCATCTTTGTCGAGAGTTCTATCCGTCATACGGCGGTAATCCCGATAGCCGGTGACCAGGTAACCAATGATATTGCTATGGCCCTTCGTACGCCGACTCAGCATGCGGAGGAGATAAAAGTTAAATATGCCTGTGCTCTGGCGCAACTGACCAGTGCAGATGAATCTATTAAGGTGCCCGGTGTTGGTGAGCGGCCGGCACGAAATCTGTCGCGTCAGGCGTTGGCGGAGGTGGTTGAACCACGCTATGAGGAGCTTTTTACGCTGGTTCAGGCCGAGTTACGCAAAAGTGGATTTGAGGATATGGTCGCCGCCGGCATTGTGTTGACGGGTGGGACTTCAAAAATGGAGGGAGTAGTAGAGCTGGCAGAGGAGATTTTTCATATGCCGGTTCGACTGGCGTCACCCCAAGGTGTAGAGGGATTGTCAGAAATTGTACAAAACCCAATTTATGCGACGGGGGTAGGTTTGCTTCTCTATGCGCAAAAACAGTTTCGAGAAGGTAGCAGGGAACAAAAAAAAAGGCTGGGTGTTTCGGGGATTTTCGGGCGTATTAAAACCTGGATCAAAAATAATTTTTAATCTGTAAACGTGCAGAATCGTATCAATTTAGAAAGGAGATGGCCATGTTTGAACTGATAGACAGTGTACCGCAGCGCGCGGAAATTAAAGTTGTAGGTGTCGGTGGTGGTGGCGGTAATGCACTTAAACATATGCTCGCCAATAATGTTGAGGGTGTAGAGTTTATCTGTGCCAATACTGATGCCCAGGCACTTGACTCCGTTGACGCTCGCACAATATTGCAGTTGGGTAGCCAGGTGACCAAGGGGCTTGGTGCTGGCGCTAATCCTGAGATTGGTCGCCAGGCAGCCGTGGAAGACTGGGACAGGATCGGAGAGGTCTTGGAGGGTGCGGACATGGTGTTTATTACCGCCGGCATGGGTGGTGGTACCGGTACTGGAGCCGCGCCTGTGTTTGCACAGGTCGCCAAGGAGCTAGGAATACTAACCGTTGCGGTAGTGACCAAACCCTTTCCCTTTGAGGGAAGCAAGCGCATGAAAATTGCGGAAGCAGGTATTAGCGAGCTTGCTGAACATGTGGACTCCCTGATCACTATCCCTAATGAAAAATTGCTGCCTGTATTAGGCGAAAACACCAGCCTGTTGAAGGCGTTTGAGGCTGGTAATGATGTGCTGCTTGGTGCAGTACAGGGTATTGCAGATCTTATTATTCGTCCTGGCTTGATCAATGTGGATTTCGCCGATGTACGCACGGTGATGTCAGAGATGGGAATGGCCATGATGGGTAGCGGCTCGGCTGTTGGTGAAAATAGAGCGCGCGAGGCGGCTGAGGCCGCTGCGCGTAGCCCTCTGCTTGAAGATGTGGACTTGCAGGGCGCGCGAGGTATCCTGGTTAACATTACTTCGGGTCCTAACCTGAGTCTGGGAGAGTTTTCTCAAGTGGGCGATACTATCGAGGATTTTGCCTCCGATAATGCAACGGTTGTGGTAGGTACGGTGATCGATCCTGACTTGGATGATGAGCTTCGGGTAACGGTTGTTGCAACCGGGTTGGGTGGGGTGCAGGAAAAACCAGCCATGACAGTTGTAGCGACGCCTGAGCGCACCCCTGGTGGTGTAGTGGATTATGGTAAACTTGACAGACCTACGGTGATGCGCAATAAGGCTACAAAGTCCGCAGTGGCGGGCGATTTTGGGGCTGTAGCCAAAGACCTGGATTATCTTGATATTCCTGCTTTTCTGCGCAAACAGGCAGACTAGAAAAGAGATAAACCCGGCATCAGAAATGCGGACACAGGTGCTGTCAGCAACGGCCAACTCCCTGGCGCCGGGTTATTCTAAGAGATTTGGCGAAACGAAATAAATTTGGTAGTATTCGCGACTTAATTTTGAAGCTAATTGACTCCTGTCAGGGGTGGTACATAAAATTGATTGGACAGCGAACTCTAAAAAATACCATTCGAGCAACTGGCGTTGGGTTGCATTCTGGGGAGAAGGTCTATCTTGCCCTAAAGCCAGCAGCTCCGGATACAGGTATCGTATTTTGTCGGACAGATCTTGATCCTGTTGTTGAAATTCCTGCTGTTGCCAGCAATGTTGGGGAGACGACACTTTGCACCACTTTGATCAAGGGTGATGCACGGGTTGATACCGTTGAGCACCTGCTTTCTGCGATGGCAGGGTTGGGGATCGATAACGCCTATGTTGAGCTAAGTGCTGCAGAAGTACCTATTATGGATGGCAGCGCAGGGCCCTTTGTTTTTCTAATTCAATCGGCAGGGATTCAGGAGCAGCCAGTCCTGAAAAAATTCATCCGTATCAAGCGTAAAGTCAAGGTAACTGATGGCGATAAATGGGCCAGTTTTGAGCCATTTGATGGCTTTAAAGTAACCTTTTCAATTGATTTTGACCACCCTGTATTTAAAGGGCGGTTGCAGGAAACCAGCATTGATTTCTCATCTACCTCCTTTGTTAAAGAGGTCAGTCGTGCCCGCACCTTTGGTTTTATGCGTGATATCGAGTATTTGCGTTCAAAAAATCTGGCGCTGGGTGGCAGTATGGATAATGCCATTGTTGTGGATGATTATCGTATTCTTAATGAAGATGGTCTTCGATATGAAGATGAATTTGTAAAGCATAAGGTTTTGGATGCGATCGGTGATCTGTATCTGCTGGGTAACAGCTTGATTGGCGAATTCAAGGGGTGCAAGTCGGGGCATGGCCTGAACAATACCCTGTTGCGCAAGCTTATCTCTGAGGAGGACGCCTGGGAAGTGGCTACATTCAGTTCAGTTGAGGATGCTCCAATCTCTTATTCACGGCCAGTTCTTGCTGTTTAGCTGCTCGGCTGATGAGGCGAGATAATAGACAGGCTTACTTATTAGCAGCAAGATGCCTTAACGCCTTAGCGATGGGTGAGTCGCCCATCTGAGCGGCAGTTTCATTAAGATGAGTTGAGCTTGCTTTGGATATGGGGCGGGCATGGTGATGAATTTTGATTTTGCCAAGCCGTGGGCGTATTGATATCTTAATGCGCTTTATGCCGGAAAAATCTCTGCTGGATGAAAGTTGGTTAATAATATCCCTTTGCTGGTATCTTAGGCGTGTTGCCCACGCAGCTGAATCAGCTTGTAGAGAAAGTGTTCCATTACGATATGACACCAGTTGGCAATGTTCGCGGCAGAGGGTGGGGAGTGCTTTTTTTATCAGATGCTCGGTTTGAGTCAGTCTTTCAGAATGGGCCAGCAAGCCACACAGCCTAGACCCTGGTGACTTGAGAAGATTGGAAATAGTGTGGTTTTGGCAGTACTCTTTATAAAGCATAATAGGCTGCATGTTATGCAGCGCTCTGAAAATAAACAAGAGCTGTTTTAATGAATATTATTTTTGTGAGTAGAAAACATGGCAGGGCTAGAGATTTTAGCCCGGGTCATGGGGCTCTGCTGACTCTGTCCATAGTGTTACTCCTGGTGTTCAGCGGGATATTTTATCTGGGTTACCATAGTGCGTTACAGAGTAATGATGTATTTAAAAGTGAGCGTTTTATTCAAGAATGGCAAGCAGAACTCAAGAGCAAGGGCCAGGCAGTTGTTGAAGTTCGCCGGCAGACAGATGAGCAGATCAGAGCCCTGACTGTTCGGGTTGCTCAGTTACAGGCTCGCTTAATTCGATTGGATGCACTTGGCGAGTACCTGGTCAAATCTAGTGATCTGGACCAGGGTGAATTTAACTTCTCCAGTGTGCCAGCTGTGGGCGGTCCCGTAGAGGATAGAGCCCAGACCCAATACGA
>Ga0190303_1000339_pt1 | contig 19319 bp, 20 predicted proteins | sample 48700701_MG_FD_161672 | JGI IMG/M metagenome (GOLD analysis project Ga0190303, IMG submission 161672) | Hydrothermal vent sediment bacterial communities from Southern Trench, Guaymas Basin, Mexico - 4870-07-0-1_MG | ecosystem: Environmental > Aquatic > Marine > Hydrothermal vents > Sediment ... | reverse complement strand
AACCATTTTAAATGACAGTTCAATAAATAATTTTAACGGAACTTTAATTAATTTCGCATTGAGTAGTACTACATCTAATTGGACATTAGGAATAAATTTTAATGCGCTTTCCGTTGATAAAAATGATTTCTCAAATTCTCTATTTTATGTAAACAACAATATTTTATATTTTAAAAACACTCAAAACTTAACTAAAATAAATAACGTTGAAGTTTACAATTTACTTGGACAAAAAGTATTTAAAACTTTAGAAATTACCGAACAAATACAGTTAAACATACTGCAAAAAGGTATTTATATTTTAAAAGTAACTAATAATAGTAGCTACATCCAAACGCTTCGGTTTTTAATTTATTGAATTCCTATAAAAAAATATTATGAAACAAAAAATAACAATAACAAGTATTGCATTTATTATCTTAGGATTAGGAGGATTACAAGCACAAACTGCAACACCTCCTTCAACTGGTAATGGAGCTAGTGGAACTCCGTATGAAATTTCTACATTGGATAATTTGTATTGGTTAACTCAAAATTCATTAGAATGGGATAAGTATTATATTCAAACAGCAAATATAGATGCCACAAGCACGAATGTTTGGGACACAAATGCTGGTTTTACACCAATAGGCAATGTTACAACTCTTTTTTCAGGCTCTTATGATGGTCAGGGAAATACAATCAATAGTTTGTTTATTAACAGACCTTTAGAAGATTTTATCGGATTTATTGGTAGAAAAAATGGGCCCGTTAAAAATTTGGGCATCACCAATGTAAATATTACAGGAAAAAACAGTGTTGGATGTCTTGCAGGATATGCTGCTAGTCTTGTAGATAATTGTTACACTTCTGGGACTGTCACAGGAATTGTGGGAGTAGGTGGTTTAGTCGGAGGAATTCCTGATACCAATAATGGATCGTCAACAACTAGTAATTCTCATAGTACTTGTGATGTAAATGGTTTTCAAAGTGTAGGAGGTTTGGCAGGGTCAAATGGAGATGTAGTTAGTAATTGTTACAGTACTGGAACGGTAACAGGAGGAAGTGGAGGAAAAACAGGTGGCTTAATAGGTTTTACGTGGTATGGAACTACTTCGTCTAGCTATAGCGAAAGTATAGTAACAAGTAGTGGAGATAATACTGGTGGATTAGTAGGATTAAATGGCCAATCCCAAATTCAAAATTGTTACAGTACTGGTTCTGTAAATGGGGCTTCATACGTAGGTGGTTTAGTAGGGAATCATCAACTATACAACATTATAAATAGTTATTGTATTGGTGCTGTAAGTGGTAGTGGTAGTTTTGTAGGTGGACTTGTCGGAGATGGAGCATCTGGAGGCTGGGGTGCTAAGAACTCATTTTGGGATACTGAAACATCTGGACAGGCAACAAGTTCAGGAGGAATTGGGGCAACAACATTAGAAATGAATTTATTATGTACGTATGTTGATGGTGTTGACGCTGCTTGGGATTTTATGCTCGAATCTTTAAATGGTAGCAGTGATATTTGGGGAATGAATGCTACTGTTAATGGTGGTTACCCTTTTTTAGCTTGGCAAGGATTTACCCATACGGCTCCTACTTGCACATTAGGAATTGAGAAAATTGAAAACATAGAAGAAAGTGATTTTTACATTAATAACAATACACTTTATTTTAAAAAAACACAAAATTTAACCGAAATAAATAAAGTTGAAGTTTACAATTTACTTGGACAACAAGTATTTAAAACTTTAGAAGTTGAGAAAGAAATTTCTCTTGAACAATTAAAACAAGGTTTTTATATTTTAAAGGTTAAAAATACAAGTGGAAATTATGATTCTCTTAAGTTTTTAATTAATTAAAATACTTTAACAAACAATTAATACCAAGCCTCAATGCATATTGAGGCTTTTTTTATTATTTTTATCAACTCATATATACCTATCTACAAAAAGTGGCATTTTTTTTGTGGATACTAAGAACTAAAACCTGATAATGAAGAACGATTTAAAATATTTATTTTTAATTTTGCTAATTAGTTTAAGTTCTGTTAGATTATTTTCTCAAAATGATACTAGTAAAACAGTTGTAAAAGACGCTAAAATTAATAGTGAAATTTCCACCAAAGGAAATTATCAATTGAAAGCAACAACTAAGGTTAAACCTACATCAAATTTTGAACTTAAAATTGACAAAAAATTAAACACAACTGCTATTCATAAAAACTTAAGTAAGCAGAAAAAAATAGCAGAAAAAAATCAAAATTTTTTATTAGAAGAGCTACCTGAAGATAGAGATATTATTGGTAAAAAATATTGGAAAGGTAAAGATGTAACACATCAAAAATTAAAAAGTAATGTTAGTTTAGGAACTGTAAATAGTGCAACACAAACTGTAAAAATTGAATGTAGAGACCATAGCTATGTAGATGGAGATAGAATTAAGATTTATGTAAATGAAAAAGTAGTGAGCTCAAATATTGGTTTGAAATCGAACTATTATGTATTATATCTTAATTTAGAAAAAGGCTATAATAGAATAGATTTTCAAGCGTTAAATCAAGGGTTTTCAGGTCCTAACACAGCTGAAGTAATTCTTTATGATGGAAATGGAACTATAATTTCAGCTAAAGAATGGAATATTTCAACAGGTGAAACAGCTACACTAGGCGTAATTATTAAAAATTAATTATGATTTTAGCAGCATCAGGTATTATTTTACAAGACAAAAAAATATTATTACTTCAACGTTCTAATTACACTAAAAACTATCCTGAATTTTGGGGCTGCCCTGGTGGAAGAGCTGAAAAAGATGAAACTGCTAAGCAAAATGTAATTAGAGAAGTTAAAGAAGAATGTAATTTAAACTTTTCTCCTACTTCTATTTTCAAAACAGGTGTTTGGCAAGACAGAAATTATTATCGCTTTTTAGGAAACTGGAAAGGGAATATTGAAATTCAAAAATTGGAAGTATTAGACTATAATTGGTTTACATATAATGAAGCCATCAAACTAAAATTATCTTTTGATTATAAGGAAGTTATACAATTACTTTATAAAAATCAACTTCTATAATATAACCATATTACAATCAGCAATTTAACAGATTATTAGCTAATTTAAGGCAACATAAGTGTAACTTTAAGGTTCTAATATCGTCTTTTAATTAAGCAATATTGATTTTAAAACTAACCAAAAAATAAATTATTAAAACTATCCATTCTCATACTGTACCAAAAGGAATAGCAAAAATTCGTTTACAAGACTATGCTCCAAAAGTTTTCGAAAGTTATATACCTTCAAATAGTGGTATTAAAAAAGCAATTAAACGTGGACAGTTTTTATCGAATGGAGAAATTGCTCAAACAGGTACTTGGGTTAGTTTTGGTCAGGTTTTAGAATTAGTTGAAAATTCAACAATTGAACCTAAAGTATATCCTTTTAATTTAGAAGTTATTTTTGAAGATGAAGAAATGGCTGTAATTAACAAACCTGCTGGGATTACAGTTAGCGGAAATAAATTTAAAACCGTAGCAAATGCTTTACTGTATAATATAAAAAGAAGTTCACAACCAGATTCATTATTTATACCAACTCTAGTTCACAGATTAGACAATCAGACTTCTGGATTATTGTTAGTTGCTAAAACAAAAACTGCACAAATTGAATTAGGAAGTCAATTTACCAATAAAACCATTCAAAAAAAATATTGCGCAATAGTTTTAGGAAAAGTACATACCAATCAACTAATTAATACACCTATTGAAGATAAAGATGCTGAAACAAGATTTGAAATTATAAAGGTTGTGAAATCTTTGAAATACGAAAATTTAAGTTGCTTAAAAGTATCTCCAAAAACAGGAAGAACTCATCAAATTAGAATTCACTTAGCTTCTATTGGACATTCCATTTTAGGTGATAAATTATATGGAAATAAAGAAACGCTACACAAAGGTAAAGGCCTTTTTTTATGTGCTGCTGAAATTACATTTTTACACCCAAAAACATTTAAAACAACTCAAATAAAATTAGAGAAAATACCTCAAAAATTCAATGCAATGCTCATCAGAGAAAAGCGCCGTTGGAATACGTATAATTTGTAATTTATTTAAATAAATCGTTTAAAACTTTCGCTAAACGAATTCCTCCTTTTTGTAATTGAGAACGTACCAATCCAAAATTATCATACATATATTTATACCCTAATTTATCACCAATTTCTGCTGACGCATACACTTTTACAGCAAAGGTTTGTGTTTCATTTGCCCAATCTGAAATTGTTCCTTGCTGCAAGAATTTTACTTGTTTCTTTGAAATTTCATTAACATTTTCAGCAAGTTCAGTATAAGTCATATTAAAATGATTGATCATATTACTATCCCAAACCCTATGTAAATTAGTGCCATTGTTAAACCATTGTACTTGAATAGTATTTCCTCCTTTATCATCTTTTCTACCAACATGCATAGGCTGGTGTAAATCACCTATTAAATGCACCAACATTTTAATATAAAATACTTTATCTTCTTTAGAAACTTTTTCATCTAAAATAACAGCTTTACATTTTTCAATTCCTGTAACTAAATCACCTTTAGGATTCTTTTCTGCATCTTCATATTTAACACCAAAAGGCATATTTACATAATGCCAAGAGTAAAATTCATTGTATCGTCTATCAGATTTAATATCATCACCAAAAGTAGAAACCAACGCTAAACTTTGTCCGTTTAAAAGTTCCTTTATTTTACGTTTTGTTTTTCCTTTTAAATAGTTTTCTGCAATTTCTCCTACGGTTCTGTGTCCAGTTGCTCCCCAATCTGGATTTGTTGCTTTTAAAGGTGAAAAAGTTATTAAAAAAGCTAGTAATATATAAATTGATTTTACTTGTTTCATTATTGTTTATTTTCTGCTAATATAAAATAAAGTTTGTTAAAAATTTGGAAATATCAAAAAATAATACATATCTTTGTGATATCATTTTAATATCATTTTAAATCTAGACATATGAAACAAGAAAAAATAATAAAAGTTAAGAATGGCTATTTTATGTTGTTTATGCTACTCCTATTTATAGCCGCTGGTATTTTCAGCGTTGTTAAATCTTCAGAATGGGGTTTCGCCTTCCTACTTCTAACCTTTATAACCTTACCTGGTTTCTTTTTAGTGAACCCAAATACTTCTAAAGTAATTTTACTATTTGGTAAATATATTGGTACTGTAAAAGAGAATGGTTTTTACTGGGCCAATCCTTTCTACAGAAAAAAAGGTATTTCTTTAAGAGCAAGTAACTTTGATAGCGAACGTGTTAAGGTAAATGACAAATTAGGGAATCCAATTATGATTAGCACCATAGCCGTATGGAAAGTAAAAGATACTTATAAAGCTGCTTTTGACGTTGATAATTACGAAAATTTTGTACGAGTACAATCTGATGCAGCAGTTAGAAAATTAGCAAGTTTATATCCTTATGATAATTTTGAAGATGATGGAAAAGCAGAAGAAGTAACCTTAAGAGCAAGTGTGAATGAAGTTAGTGAAGCTCTAGAAAAAGAACTTGCAGAGCGACTAGAAATGGCTGGAATTGAAGTATTAGAAGCACGAATTGGATATTTAGCTTATGCGCAAGAAATTGCAAGTGCTATGCTAAAACGCCAACAAGCTACTGCAATTATTGCAGCGCGCCATAAAATTGTTGAAGGTGCTGTTAGTATGGTAGAAATGGCTATAAATAAGCTAAGCAAAAATAATATTGTTGATTTAGATGAAGAACGTAAAGCTGCAATGGTAAGCAATTTAATGGTGGTACTTTGTTCGGATAAAGATGCTTCTCCTATTGTAAATACAGGAACTTTAAATCATTAATATGATCTCATTTATAGTTTATATAACACTAACAATATACACAATTATTGTATCAATAATTTTTTAAAATAACATGAAAGAATACAAAATAATTAAGCCCGATAGTGTGTGGTCCTATAAAGATCAAACATTTGAAGATATGTTTAACAAATATGGTTCTCAAGGATGGCGTGTAATTAATGTCTCTTTTGATCAATCTGGAAACATTCGCAAGGCGGTTCTTGAAAGAGATAAAAATAGGTAAATCATAAGCATATGAAAGAATACAAAATAATTAAGAAAAACTTTTGGAAAAAAGATGATGTTTTTGAAGATGTACTTAATCAACTAGCTAGAGAAGGTTGGTCTGTTAAATGCATTACTCATACAGAAGGGAATTTCTCAAAAGCATTATTAGAACGTGATAAAAACAGATAATAGTATGAAGACAAATTATTCTAAAGTTGGAGCTGGAATTGCACTTGGTATAGGAGTTGGTGTTGCTTCTATTCAAACTTCTGAAAAAATATAACATGAAAGTATTTATTGAAGAACAAAAATTCACTCAACCAATTGTAATTATAGGATTATTAGTTGCATTTATTATTGTTTGTATTTCAATAATACAAGAATGGGAAAGTATCTCTAACGGAACTATTGGAGAGAAAATCACTGGTTTAAGCGGCGTTGTAATAATTATATTAGTCGCATTGTTTTTTACAAATTTGAAACTAAAAACTAGGATAGATGAAAGAGGCGTTTATTACCAATATTATCCACTTCATTTTTCTTATAAGCTTATTGAATGGAACACTATTTCAAAATGCCATATAAGAAATTACAATGCAATTTTAGAGTATGGCGGATGGGGACTAAAATTTAGCTTCAAAAAATTAAAAGGAAAATCGTTTACTACAAAAGGAGATATTGGGTTGCAATTAGAATTAAATAGCGGAAGAAAAATTTTAATTGGCACTCAAAAAAAGGAAGAGTTACAAAGAGTTCTTAATAACTATCAACATAAAATCAACTAAAACTTATTTTAGTTTAAATTTGATTTTTTGAAAATGAAATTGATTTATAATGGCAAAGAAAAAAGCATTTGCATTACGTATAAATGAAGATATGCTCAAAGCAGTTGAAAAATGGGCAGCTGATGAATTTAGATCTACTAACGGACAGTTAGAATGGATGTTAAACAAATGCCTGAAAGATGCCAAACGGCAACCAAAAAAAACTACTTCTGAAGATTAACTCATTTTAAATAATAGCATAAAAAAACTCCAAATAAAAATTTGGAGTTTTTTATAAGTCAAATTTACACCAACCTAAATTAAATTCAGAATAACGAATTTCTAAGTTTTAGAAAATTTTATTTCTTTTTTGGATGCACTAAAGTCATTTCATCAATTAAATTCTGAGCTCCAGCAAACTTATCAATTATAAATAATACATAACGAATATCAACCGAAATACTTCTTACAATATCAGCATCAAAGTACAAATCACTCATAGTTCCTTCCCAAGTTGTATCAAAAGCTAAACCAATCATATTACCATGTGCATCAATAATTGGACTTCCTGAATTTCCTCCTGTCATATGATTTGTTGACAAATAATTAACAGGTAATTTTCCATTTTCAGCATATTGTCCATAATCTTTAGTTTCATACAAATCTTGTAATTTTTGAGGTACATCAAACTCATAATCACCTGGCACATATTTTTCCATAACACCTTTTAAATAAGTTTTATTTGTATAATAGATACCATCTTTAGGTTCATAACCTTGTATCATACCATAGTTTACTCTTAATGTACTATTTGCATCTGGCGGAAAACGTTTATTTGGAAACACTTTCATTAGTGCAGTCATATAGTCTTTTTGAACCGCTCCAATTTGCATATTTAACTGTTGAAATTTTGGTTCAATTTTAGTATAAAAAATACTGTGAATCTCTTTTCCAAAGGCATACGCATCATCATCATTCATTTTTTTAATTACCTCCTCTGCACTACCACTTAATAATTCTTCAGCTCCTTCTAAACTTAAAAATTTTGATGTTGCATAAATTGAAGTTGAAAGCGCTTTAAAATCTAATTCATTAAAAGATTCAGGTAAAAATTCTTTTGGCATTTTTTCAGCATACAAACCAACCAATTTTTCAAATACAGGCTGATCTACAGTTGCACTATAATTTTTATAAGTCCCTTTTAACCTCTTTAAAGTAGCAGTTCTAGCTTTTTCAAATGCAGGTGCTCCACCTCTTAAAAAAGCTTGTTCTAGTTGAAATGCTCTAAATGTAATTCCTAATATTTCAACATTTCTGTAAGCAACTTCTATCCAATAATTACGTGCTAAAGAAACACTTTCTATTTCTTTATATAATTTTTCAAAATCAGCTAACAACGTTGTATACCCAACTAAGTCTTTTTCTGCTACTATTTTAGAAAATTCAGCTTCTAATTCTTTCTTTTTTGCAATTGCATTTGTTTGATGAATTCCCTGATTTTCTCCAATCCATTTTTTCCAATAATTGGCAATTGAAGCAAACTTTGATGCATATTTAATTTTAACTGCATCATCTTTTCTCATATAAGAATCCATAATTTTTAATGCATTGTCACGCACTTCAATTTTAGCAGGGTTTAATACATTTACAATTTGATCAACAGCAACAGCTGGTAAATATTCATTGGTTCTTCCTGGGAAACCAAATACCAACGTAAAATCACTTTCTTCAACACCATCTAAAGATATTGGTAAATAATGGTCTGCTTTATAAGGAACATTATCCTTTGAGTAATCAGCCGGGTGATTATTTGCATCTGCGTACACTCTAAACATAGAGAAATCACCTGTGTGGCGTGGCCACATCCAGTTATCTGTATCTGCTCCAAATTTCCCAATTGATGTTGGTGGTGCTCCAACTAAACGTACATCTGTGAATTTTTCAGTAACAAATAATAAATACTGATTTCCTTTAAAAAATGACTTCACATTAGCGTCTTGCCATTCTTTTTTCTGTACAGACTTTATCGCTTTTTGAATATTTTGATTGATTAACTTCATTTTAGAAGCTGCATCCATTTCATCAGTAGCCCCTTCAAAAACTTGACTAGTAACATCATCTATTCTTTTAATAAATGTGGCGCTTAAATTTTCATTTACTTTTTCTTCTTCATAACTCATAGCCCAAAATCCATCTTTTAAATAATCGTATTCTACTGAAGAGTGAGATTGAATTACACCAAAACCACAATGATGATTTGTTAATAATAATCCATTTGGTGAAATAATTTCAGAAGTACAACCTCCACCAAAATGCGCTATGACATCTTTTAAACTTGAATTATTTACTGAGTAAATATCTTCAGCGGTCATTTTACTTCCTAACTGCTGCATTTCTTGTTCATTCATTCCTTCTAATAAGGACGGTATCCACATTCCACCTTGAATGTCTCGTGTATCTTGTGCAGTTATATTTAATGATATAAATGCTATTACTACTAATAAATACTGTTTTATAAATTTCATGTTTCTATTGTTTGATTATTCTATTTCTTTTTTGGGTGAACTAAAGTCATTTCATCTATTAAATTTTGAGCGCCTGCATATTTATCAACTATAAATAATACATAACGAACGTCTACCATAATATTTCTACAAATATCTGGATCGTAATTCATATCACTCATAGTACCTTCCCAAACTCTGTCAAAATTTAATCCAACTAAATTTCCGTGAGCATCTATTGCTGGACTTCCTGAATTTCCACCAGTTGTATGATTTGTACCAATAAAATTTACTGGCATTTTGCCATTATCTCCATATTGTCCAAAATCTTTTGAATCATATAATTCTTGTAGTTTCTTAGGAATATCAAATTCATAATCTCCTGGAACAAATTTTTCAATAACACCCTTTAAATAGGTTGTATTTCCATAACGCATTCCATCTTTTGGAGCGTACCCTTTAACTTGACCATAAGTTACACGTAACGTACTATTAGCATCTGGAAAAAATCGTTTGTTTGGAAATACGTCCATTAATGCTTTCATATATTTTTTCTGAACTGAAGCTAATTGTAAATTTAACTCTTGAAACTTAGGTTCAATTTTATTGTAAAATATTGTGTGTAATTCTTTTCCAAAAGCATAGGCCTTGTCTTCATTTAATTTTTTAACTACTTCTTCAGCAGTACCGTTTAGCAATTCCATTGCACCTTCTAAACTTGTCAACTTAGAGTTTGTATAAATATCATTTGTGATTTTTTCAAAATTTACACCAATCATATTAGTAGGCACATAATCTTTTGGCGCTTTTTCAGCATACAGACTTACTAATTTTTCAAATACTGGTTTATCAACTTTTGCACTATAGTTTTTAAATTTCCCTTTATAACTATTTAATAACGATTTTCTTCTATTTTCAAAAGCCTGTTCTCCTCCTTTTATAAAAGCTTGTTCCAATTGAAATGCTCTAAATGTTGTGTTTAATAATTCAACATTTCTATAAGCTACCTCAATCCAATAATCACGTGCTAAAGAAACACTTTCAATTTCTTTATATAAAGTTTCAAAATCTGATAATAAAGTTTTGTAACCTACTAAATCTTTCTCTTGAACAATTTTAGAAAATTCACTTTCTAAATCTCGCTTATTTTGAATTGCATTTGATTTTTCAATACCTTGATTTTCACCAATCCACTTTTTCCAATAATTAGCAATAGAAGCGTATTTTGAAGCATACTTTATTTTTATACTATTATCATTTCTCATAAAATCATCTACTATTTTTAATGCATTTTCACGTACTTCAATTTTAGCAGGGTTTAAAACGTTTACTATTTGACCTATACCAACTGCTGGTAAATATTCATTGGTTCTACCAGGAAAACCAAAAACTAATGTAAAATCGTTTTCAGCAACTCCATCTATTGAAATAGGTAAATAATGTACTGGTTTGTACGGAACATTATCTTTAGAATATTCGGCTGGTTTGTTATTTGCATCCGCATAAATTCTAAACATTGAAAAATCTCCCGTATGACGAGGCCACATCCAGTTATCTGTATCTGATCCAAACTTCCCAATAGAGGTTGGTGGAGCACCAACTAAACGAACATCTTTAAACTTTTCGGTTATAAATAACACATACTGATTTCCTTTGTAAAAAGATTTAACATTCGCGTCTTGCCAAGTTTCTTTTTGAGCTGCTGCAGTAACTTTGTTAATGTTTTGGCTAATCAATTTCATTTTAGCAGCTTCATCCATTGCTTCAGTTACACCTTCAAAAACTGCTTCAGTTACATCATCAATTCTTTTAATAAATGTTACTGAAAAATTTTCGTTTGGTAATTCTTCTTCATAACTCATTGCCCAAAAACCATCTTTCAAGTAGTTATTTTCAACTGATGAGTGTGATTGAATTACACCATAACCACAATGGTGGTTTGTTAATAACAATCCGTTTGGTGAAATTACTTCAGAAGTACATCCTCCGTTAAAATGCACAATAGCATCTTTTAAACTTGAATTATTTACAGAATAAATATCTTCAGCAGTCATTTTACTGCCTAATAATTTCATTTCATTTTCGTTAACACCTTCTAGTAAAGAAGGAATCCACATACCTCCTTGTATTTCGCGAGTATCAACAACTTGTTCATCACTTTTTACAACTTGTGTTGTTTCTTGAACTGTTTTACAAGAAATTATAAATAATGCAATTAATAAATAGAATTTTATGTATTTCATTTGGTTAAAATTTAGCTAACAAATATACACAACCAATAGCAAATTATTTACTTTCAAATTCTTAAAAAAATGGTAAATTAGCCGAAACTCAAAAAAACACATGGATACTACACCTTATATTACTCAAGACACAATTGTTTTTGGAATTTTAATGCTAACGCTTGGCTTTGTTTTTTACACTTCAACAAGTGAAACTAGCCACTGGAAAAAGTTTTATAAATACATACCTGCCTTATTAATGGCTTATATGATGCCTGCAATGTTCACTACACTAGGAATTATTGCCCCTGAATGGACTACTATAAGTGAAGCTGGTGAAATTACAGAGCATAGTTCACAAGCTTACTATGTAGCAAGCCGATTTTTACTTCCTGCTGCTTTAGTTTTAATGACATTGAGTATTGATTTGAAATCTGTTTTTAACTTAGGACCTAAAGCTTTAATCATGTTTTTAACCGGAACTGTTGGTGTTATTATTGGAGGGCCTCTTGCAATACTTTTAGTTTCAATTGTTTCTCCTGAAACTGTTGGAGGAGCAGGATTTGATGCTGTTTGGCGTGGTTTAGCCACATTAGCAGGAAGTTGGATTGGTGGTGGTGCTAACCAAGCTGCAATGCTTGAAATTTATAAATTTAATACTGCTAACTATGCCAGCTTTGTAATTGTAGATATTGTTGTTGCAAATATTTGGATGGCAATTTTATTATTTGGAATTGGAAAATCTAAAAAAATTGACGCTTGGCTAAAAGCAGACACTTCAGCAATTGAAAAACTTAAAGAGAAGGTATCTAGCTATGCTGCTCAAAATGTTAAAAATCCAACATTAGCCGATTTTATGGTGATACTTTCAATTGCATTTACTGTAGTTGGATTATCTCACTTTGGTGCAAATACAATTTCTGAATTTTTAAAATCAAATTTTGAAGCTGTTAGCGATACAAGTTCAGCTATGTCATCATTTGGCTCTCAGTTCTTTTGGATGATTAGTATTGCAACAATCTTAGGAATTCTATTATCCTTTACCAAACTTAAGAAATATGAAGGTGCTGGAGCTAGTAAAATTGGAAGTGTATTTATTTACATTTTAGTAGCTTCTATTGGTATGAAAATGGATTTAACTAAAATATTAGATAACCCCGGGTTAATTGTAGTTGGTTTAATTTGGATGGTTATTCATGTACTCTTACTTATAATTATGGCCAAATTAATTAAAGCACCTTATTTCTTTTTAGCTATTGGTAGTAAAGCAAATATTGGTGGTGCTGCATCAGCACCTGTTGTAGCTGCAGCCTTTCACCCATCTTTAGCAACTGTAGGAGTTTTATTAGCTGTTTTTGGTTATGTTGTTGGTACTTACGGCGCTATGTTAACTGCTGAATTAATGCGTATTGTTGCTCCATAATTTTATAAATAATTGAAATAAAAATTAGATATTTGTACGCTTAAACTTAACTAAATGAAAAAAATAATTAGCTGTATTATAATAATTAGCCTTTTAATTTCTTGTGGAAAAGAAAAAAACGGAAGTTTAATTGTAAAAGGAAATATTGATGGACTAAAAAAAGGCACACTTTATTTACAAAAATTTAAAGATACTGTACTTGTTTCAGTAGATTCTGTTTTGTTAAAAGGTGAAAGCAATTTTGTATTGGTTGATGAGATTGAAACTCCTGAAATATATTATGTTGCATTAGGCAATAACAACAATCAAAAAATAACTTTCTTTGGTGAAAAAGGTGAAATTACTATTACTTCTAAACTATCAAAATTTATTACTTCAGCTAAAATAATGGGTTCTAAAAATCAAACATTGCTAGAAGAACACGAAGCAATGGCCAAAAAATTTAGTGGAAGACAGTTAGATTTAATAAAAGAAAAGTTTGATGCTCAAAAAAATAATGATACAGAGTTGTTTTCAAAATTAGAAACTGAAGAAACAAGCTTAATAAAACGAAAATATTATTTTACTACAAATTTTGCTGTAATCAACGGCACATATGAAGTGGCTCCATACCTAGCTTTAACTGAACTGTACTATGCAAATATCAGATTGCTAGATACCGTAAACAATTCGTTATCAAAAAAAGTTAAAGCCTCTAAATATGGTGTAGAATTAGAGAAATTTATTAAAGATATAAAGGAAAACGAAAATTAATTTTCCTTATCTTTTAAAATTAAAGCAACTCAATTGAGTTGCTTTTTTTATTTTTATTCTTAAAACTGTAACGTTTTCATTACAAAACATACTTATTAATAGAACGAAACCAAACTTGTGACTAAAGACCTTGAACATAAATTTATTTCTGAATTTCAAGAAAATCAGAATATAATTCATAAGGTGTGTAGAATTTACACATCTAATCAAGATGCACACAATGATTTGTTTCAAGAAATTACCATACAACTTTGGAAAGCATATCCTAAGTTTAGAGGCGATTCAAAATTAAGTACTTGGATGTATAGAATTGGATTAAACACCGCTATTACATTGTACAGAAAATCTAAAAGGAGTATAAAAACTCAAGATTTTGATAGTGTATTGTATAAAATTCAATCAACCGATTATGATGACACCGAAGAAGAACAATTAAAACTAATGTACAAGGCAATTCATCAATTGTCTGATATTGACAAAGCGTTGATATTTTTGTATTTAGAAGATAAAAATTATAAAGAAATATCTGCTACAATAGGTATTTCAGAAGTGAATGCACGGGTGAAAATGAATAGAATAAAAACTAGATTAAGAACAATATTAAATCCGTAAATTATGGATGAACTAGATTTATTAAAAAAAGACTGGAAAAAGCAAAATACTAGCTATCCAAAATTAACATATAAAGAAATTTATAAGTTGATACATAAAAAATCGTCTTCAATTGTAAAGTGGATATTTGTTATTGGTATTGGAGAATTTTTGTTCTGGGCACTGTTAAATTTACTTATCCCTGAAAGCTACCTTGAAATTTATGAAAAGTTACATTTGAAATCATTTCTTTACGTAACTCAAACTATGCACTATCTAATAATTGCAGTATTTATTTACTTGTTTTATAAAAATTATAAAGCAATTTCTGTTACTGATTCTACTAGTTTATTAATGCAGAAAATTTTAAAAACTCGTAAAACTGTTAACTATTATGTGTATTATAATATTGGATTGTATATAATTATATCTATTGTAATAAATTTAATTATGTTTTCACAACCTGATATATTAATTGATGTATTAGGCCCTGAAAATGAAAATTCTATTGACAACAAGCAATTTTTCATTATAATGATGATATCACAAATAGTTACACTTTTTGTGATGTGTGGCCTTTTATGGTTATACTACCGAATTATCTATGGAATTTTGCTAAGAAAATTAACTAAAAATTATAAAGAGCTTGCAACTTTAGAATAATAAAAAAATCGAAGTATAATTACTTCGATTTTTTATTAATTATATTCTATTATCTCCATCAAGAAGATCTCCAATACCTCCTAATAAGCTACCTTCTCCTCTTGTTTTACTTCCTGTTTTAGGAGCTAAAGCCAATACCCTACCTGCTAACCTACTAAACGGCAACGATTGTACATATACTGTCCCTGGTCCTTTTAAGGTCGCAAAAAACAGTCCTTCACCTCCAAATACTGTATTCTTTATACCACCAACAAATTCAACATCATAATCTATATCTTGTGTAAAACCAACCACACAACCTGTATCAACTTTTAAAACTTCACCCGATTGTAATACTTTTTTTGACATATTTCCACCAGCATGTACAAAAGCCAAACCATCTCCTTCTAATTTTTGCATAATAAACCCTTCACCCCCAAACAAACCTCTACCTAAACGTTTTGAAAATTCAATACCAATAGAAACTCCTTTCGCTGCACATAAAAACGCATCTTTTTGACATACAAACTTACCTCCCATTTCACTTAAATCAATTGGAAAAATTTGACCCGGATAAGGAGCTGCAAAAGAAACTTTCTTTTTTCCAACACTTGTATTAGAAAAAACTGTCATAAATAAGCTTTCTCCAGTTAATAGTCTTTTTCCTGCTGAAAAAAGCTTCCCTAAAATACCTTCATCTTGATTAGAGCCATCTCCAAAAATAGTGCTCATACTCACTCCGTCATTCATCATCATAAAACTACCAGACTCTGCAACTACACCCTCTTGAGGATCTAATTCAATTTCAACAAATTGCATTTCCTTACCATGTATTTGATATTCTATTTCGTGTGCATTCATAATTATATTATTTACTCTTTAGTTTTAAACTCCATTCAAATTCATAGCTTGAAACTTGTTCTCCCTGCTCATTAACCCCAATAGATTTCATAATAATTGTTTGGCCTTCTCCAGTTTCAATAGTTCGTTGTAAGGCTTCATCAATTAGATTTCCATTAGTACACGTAAATGTTATTAAACCAATTGCTTTTTTAGTGAAAGAACCTTTATGGTTAGTCACCAACATCGAAATCTTTTTACCGCTTTCTCCTATTTTTTTTATAACAATAGCGCCTGTAGTTAATTCAGCTGCCATAGATTGTACTGCGAAATACATAGAATTAAATGGATTCTGATTTATCCATTTATATTTAACTGTTACAACCGATTTTACAGCATCAATTTCTTGTAACCTTACACCACATAAATAAGCCGATGGCAGTTTAAACATTAAAAAGCGTTTCATTTTTTTTACAGTAACCTCCATATATTAAATTTTGGTGTTAATTTAAAAAAAGCTACTAATATGAGCATTGTTTTATAGCAAAATTTTAATTTATTTTGAAGTGTCTAACGTAAATATAAAGCTGCTACCTGCATTTTTTTTACTTTCTACTCGTATCGTCCCATTATTTTGAGTGATAAACTCCTTACATAAAATTAATCCTAATCCTGTGCCTTTCTCTTTATTAGTCCCTAATGATTTATAATTGGTCTCAATTTTAAAAAGTTTTTTTCTATTTTCTTCAGAAATACCAACCCCAGTATCTTTAATTATTGTTTCAATAACATTTTTATTTTTAATTATTTTTTCTTCAGTAGAAATAATAATTGAATTTCCGTTAGGTGTAAATTTTATTGCATTAGCTAAAAGATTTCTAATAATTGTTGCAATCATTTTAGGATCTGCATGAACATTTAAATCTGAACTGAAATTTATTCTAATTTCGATATCCTTCGCAGTAACTTGAGCCTCAAAGCTTTCAACAATAGTCTTAATTAAATCACTAAGATTAAAGTTTGTTTTGACTGACTTTATACTTCCCGTTTGAATTCTAGACCACTCTAATAAATTTTGAAGTAAATCTAATGTAAACGTAGAGGATTTATTAATGATAGTAGCAAATGACCCTACTTTACTACGCTCTATCTCATTATAATTTTCTTTTAATAACTCTGAAAAACCAATAATACTAGCGATAGGATTTTTTAAATCATGAGAAATTATTGAGAAAAATTTATCCTTCGTTGCATTCTGAAGTTCCAATTCTTCAGCTTGTTTCTTTAATTGAATATGTGTATGAATACGCGCTAAAAGTTCTACCGGATTAAAGGGCTTGGTAACATAATCTACACCTCCAGAGCTAAAAGCCTTTTTTATACTTTCAGAATCTGTATTTGCAGTTAAATAAACTATAGGAATCATTGTATTAGATACATCTACTTTAATTCTTTTACATGTTTCAAAACCATCCATTTCTGGCATTTGAACATCTAATAAAATTAAATCGGGTTTTGTCTTCTCTAAAATATTCAATGCCAATTTTCCACTTTTCGCCATTCTAAAATCATATCCATTTTCTTTAAGAACACCAGCAACAACCTTTAGATTATTAGGATTGTCATCAACTATTAAAATAAGATCTTTTAATTTTTCCATATGGTATATTTAAGATTCAAGCCAGTTAACAATCGCTTCAAATTCCATCTCATCAATATAATCTTCAATTATTTTGAAAGATTTATTCGTTTCTTTTTCAAGCGCTTCCAGTACATCTTGCAATAACATAAAATCACCTTCAGCAGCTGCATTTATTAATTTTGTTTTTAGTACTTCTGGAACATCTTTTGGACTTGCTGCTATACCTTCATTTTTAGTTTCAATTTGATTGCTTTGATAGATGAATTTAACTCCCGCCTTGTCCTTCATTTCAGCAAGTAATTCATCAAATATTACTGGTTTTTTTATAAAAATAGTTGCTCCAAGTTCCATAATCTTTTTTTGTTCAGATTCTAATGCGCTTGCACTTACAACAAATATTTTAACATCATGATTGCCTGCAATATTCAAAATTTGTCTAGTTGCTTCAACACCATTCATGATTGGCATTACCACATCCATTAAAATCATATCCGGTTTCCATTCTTTATATAACTCAACAGCTTCCAACCCATTTTCCGCCATACGGGTAATAAATCCCAATGGGTTTAATTTTTTATATAGTATATCTCTATTTTCAAACCTATCATCAACAATTGCAACTTTATAACCCTTCATTTCTAGGCTTAAAGCTTCGACTTTTAACATTTCAACATTCTCAACTAATGTACTTTCTTCCCCTTCTATATATTTGAAACTAAAAATAAATTCCGATCCCTGATTAAATTCACTTTCAACCTCAATATCACCTTCCATTAAATTTGCCAACTTTTTACTTATTGCCAACCCTAATCCTGTTCCTCCTTTAACTATTGCTCCTTTTTGAGCTTGTTCAAATGGTTTAAAAACAGTTTCTTGCTCTTCCTTTAAAATACCTTTCCCTGAATCTTTAACTTTAACAAACATCAAATTATTTGCCGCTGTTTCAACAGTTACTTTTACAAATCCTGTTGATGTAAATTTTAAAGCGTTCCCTATTAGATTAATTATAACCTGTTTCACTTTAGATTCATCAGCAACTATTGCTTTTGGTATTTTCCCATCTAATTTAAAGGAGAACTCTATGTTTTTTTGTTCTGCCTTTAGTTTAAATAATTGTTCAACTTCTTTCAAAAGTTCTCTAAAACTAAAATTAGTTTCCTTTAATGTAACTCTACCAGCTTCAATTTTAGACATGTCTAAAATATCGTTTATTAATTCTAGTAAATGCTCACCACTTCTATTTATAGTTTTTAAATTTTCTTGCTGTGTTTTAGTTAAATTATCATCATCCTGTAACAATTGAGAATACCCTAAAATAGCATTCATAGGAGTTCTAATTTCATGACTCATATTTGAGAGAAACGTAGATTTAGAAAGATTTGCCGCGTTGGCTTCATCAATTGCTTTTTTAAGTTTTATCTCTGTCTCTTTTTGCTCTGTAATATCATCTGAAGTTCCTACAATACCAATAACATTACCATCCTCATCATAAAATGGCAACTTACTGGTAATATATATTCTTTCTTTACCTTCTTTCATTTGGGTTTCCTGATAGTTAATTTCTGGATCTCCACTTAACATAATAGCTTCTTCATCGGCTTTATACTTCTCTGCATCATTCTTTTCATGGAAATCAAAATCTGATTTTCCAATAACATCTTCTTCATTTTCAATTTTCATTTCTCTTAATGAGGAAGCATTGCAGCCTAAAAACTTAGAATTTCTATCTTTCCAAAAAACTTTTACTGGAATATTATCTAACACATTACGAAGTACTTGCTTTGAAATTGCTATTTCTAACTCTATTTTCTTTCGCTGTACTGATAAACTATGTATTGTCCTGAAATAGGTTGACCTTTTTTGTTAA
>Ga0190303_1000334_pt1 | contig 19435 bp, 16 predicted proteins | sample 48700701_MG_FD_161672 | JGI IMG/M metagenome (GOLD analysis project Ga0190303, IMG submission 161672) | Hydrothermal vent sediment bacterial communities from Southern Trench, Guaymas Basin, Mexico - 4870-07-0-1_MG | ecosystem: Environmental > Aquatic > Marine > Hydrothermal vents > Sediment ... | reverse complement strand
ATTTGGGGAGATCCTTCCAAAGGTCTTCACTCTTAAAAATCCTGAAAAACTGGCACACATCTTCTCACTCCCCCTTTACATCTTTTACTACATCTTTTATCCAATAATCTTCCTTGTAAAATATCCATCCTTTCTTTTCTTAAAACTCATGAGGGTGGATGTTAAAGAAGAAAACATAAGCAGAACTGAAATTGAAGTGGTCCTCAGGGAGAACCTTGTGAAGGGTGTGATGAAAAAATCCGAATACGCAGTTCTGAAGAATGTTATATCCCTGAGTAAAAAGAATGTTGCTGATGTAATGATACCAAGAATAAATATTGTATCATCTGATATAAGGGAAGGAAGAAAGGGCGTAATTGAAGTATTCAGGAAACACAGGTTCACAAGGATTCCTATCTACAGGGAAAATATTGACAATATTCTTGGTATTGTTAATATAAGGGAAGTTTTTCTATATCCTGATAAGGATATACAGGCACTGATAAAACCTGTGAGATTTGTCCCTGAAGACAAGACCTGTGATGTTGTGCTTTTTGAACTTCTATATGATGCAAACAAGGCAGCGATCGTGATCGATGAGTACGGAGGAACTGCGGGATTCATAACCCTTGATGATATTTTCACAAACCTTGTTGGTGAGGTGATTGACATAAAGAAGGAACTATCAGGGGCTTTCATACTCAAAGGTGATACAAGGATAAATGCCCTTGGAATAGAGGATGAGGAGGAAGATACGATTGCTGGATACATTATAAGGCATACAGGAAGGATACCCATAGAAGGAGAGGAGATAGATATTGGAGAGTTAAGGTTCAAGATACTTGATGCTACTGATAGGAAAATCAAAAAGGTGCAGGTGTCAAGGATATGAGAAAGGCAAGAAATATAATCCTCATTGTTTTTGGAAGTTTACTCACCTCCATTGGTTATGATCTTTTCCTCGTTCCCCACAAGATCACACCAGGAGGTGTTGGCGGAATTGCCATTGTCCTTTATAACCTCTTTAAATTCCCATTCGGGCTCTGTTATGCGCTTCTCAATATTCCTATATTCATTCTGGGGATGAAAAATCTTGGGTTCAAGTTTGGAATGAAAACCATTCTTTCAATAATCCTCATATTTCTCTTCTCCGACTTCATACACTATGTGCTGAAACCACCCATTCTCACCCATGACCTTCTGCTTTCTTCCCTATATGGTGCCCTTCTTCTGGGTGCAGGTATAGGATTTGTATTCAGGGGTGGGGGTTCTACCGGTGGCACTGATATACTGGGCAGGATTATGAACAAGTACACAGGTCTATCCACAGGCGTTTCAATACTGATTGTTGACTCTATAGTTATAGCCATAGCAGGGACAACATTCAAGTCCTTTGATATTGTTTTGTTCAGTTACATAGCCCTATTTGTTTCCAGCAAACTTGTGGACATGGTGCTTGAAGGCCGGGACTATGCAAGACAGGCAATCATTACAACCACAAAGGGAGATAAAATTGTGGAGGCCATCACAAAAAAACTTAACAGGGGTTCAACACTCATGAAGGGGATTGGTGGATATACAGGCAGGGAAAAGGATGTTATTTATACGGTAATATCCATAAGGGAGACAGAGGCATTAAGAAATCTTGTCCATGAGATTGACCCCGATGCCTTTGTTGTAATAACGACTGCTCACGAGGTGCTTGGCAAAGGTTTCCGCCCAAGGGCATAAGTGTGCAGGGAACAGACAAAGGAATAATCATTAAGAATACACCATTCAGTGATACAAGCCTTATCTCCATGATTTACACAGAAAAAAAGGGTCTATCCTCTTTCCTTGCAAAGGGAGGCAGAAGGCAAAAAAGCCCGTTTAGAGGAAAACTTGAATCGGGTTTTCTTGTTTCTTTTGTTTACTACAGGGGCCATTCTGCTGAAATGGGGGTACTCAAAGAAGTAGAACCCATAGAAACATATCCTGTAATTCGCGAAAACATATCCCTTATGGATGGCATGTATTCCATTCTCTGGGTGCTTGAACACAGCCCACCAGAGAAAAAAATTTTCACCCTTGCACAGGAGATATTAAAGAGACTGGACACAGAGGGAAGGATTGAAATTCTTCCCTACTTCTTCATGAAGTTCTACAAAATAGAAGGAATCTATCCCGATCTTTTCCGTTGCCATGTGTGTGGTGAAAAAAATGTCTCATGCTTCAGCACAATGGCTGGTGGAACAATGTGCAGAAAACACTGCTCGCGGGGCGACACTCCCCTTGGTGAATGGTTCAATCTATTAAAACTCATAGTCAGGGGGTATTTGCCCGAATTAAATGATACAAACGAGAAAGGATTCAGGGATATGATGAAAGTGATAATTGAATATGGAGAGTTTCACTCAGGTAGCTGGTTCCATCGCCTCAGAGAAATTCTCCCATCCTCAATAAGGCCGTAGTATCTATGTATCATCCAGTCCCCAAGAACAATAAACAGTTTCTCTCCCAACTTAAAAGTGTACTGTTCGTGTATATGCCCGATCACAACCACATCCGCACCTGCTCTGAATCTACTCCGTGCAAACTCAATATACTTCTTTATTCTGGGTTTTTTTCTGCTGGAAGAGATTCTGCTCAATCTTGAAACAACCCTTGCAATCTCAAACCCTATGTCTGGATGAATGTGCCTGAAGAGAAATCTGTTTATATCATTCTTAATAATAAGATTAACAGGATTAAACCTGCCTGTATCATCACCATGAGCAAATAGATAATTCACCCCACCAAGGTTAAACATTTTCTCCTTCCTGTGAACAACCACACCTACGGATTTCAGGAAATCACCATGCCAGAAATCATGGTTTCCTGTCCAGTAATGAACATCCTTACCCATATCCTTTAAATCCCTGAACAGTACATACATGGAAAAAAATGCCTTTGGTATCACATGGTTGTACTCATGGTAGAAATCAAAGATGTCTCCAAGAAGAAAAAGGGCATCACAGGTCTTTATCTGCTTCCTTACAAAGGAAGCGAGTTCTTCCTGAGACTCTGCAGAGTCCCTTAGAGAAAAATGGGTATCAGATACAAGAAGAACCCTTCTATACCTTCTCACCTGCCATTTCCTTTATTACTTCTATTGCCTCAAAGAAATATTTATTTTTAAGGAGTTCAAGAATTAAATTCAAATACCTATCACCTGTATCAAAGGGCACAGGTTCACCACTTTCAGATGCATTAAAATCAAGAAGGTCCTCTCCCTTCTTCTCCTCTTTTTTCTCATGTTTTGAAGAAAAGATTTCCTCAAAGGGGGATTTTGCCTCCATTATATCCTCCTCTCTCTGTATCTGTTTATTGCCTCTTCGACCTCTATAAGGGAACTATCCATTGATAGTGCCTTTTCCCACATCTCAAGGGCTCTGTCAATATTACCCATCTTTTCATAAACAAAACCCAGATTCGCAATCACCAGTGGGTTCTCCTCCACATTCCTCGCCTTCTCCATGAGTGCCAGTGCCTCCTCTTCCTCACCTCTATTAAAACTGATAACACTCATTGTCAGGATTGCGTCAACATCATCAGGGTTCTCATTCAGTATCTCTTCAAGTATCTCCCTTGCCTCTTCGTTCTCTCCACTCTTTGAGAGTGCCATCGCAAGGTTTATCAATATTTCCCTCTTTCTTCCTGCAAGTTCAATGGCCTTCCTGAACTTCTCAATTGCTGATGGAATGTCCCCTGCATAAAAATCAAGCACTCCTTCATCATTCAATCTCATCCCCTGATTCATTCTATCCTTCTCTTCCATTTTTTTCAACTTTTCCCTCAACTCCTGAAGGTATTCAGAGGCCCTCACAGAGAACTCCTCCATCTTTGCTGCCATGCTCTCAAGTTGTGTGGAAAATTCCCTGAACCCGTCCCTCATTCCTTCAAGCCCTTCCTTCAATGAGCTGGAAGAGGTTTCAAGGGAGGACCTGATATTATCATCCATCCTGTTAATGCCATTATTCAGTGTTTCCACCCTGGAAGTTACCTCACCCGATGCCTCTGTAATCTTTTTCATAACAACATCAAAGAGTTCTAACACCTTTTTCATATCAGCATCAAGGGATTCAAAGAATGGGCCCACACTTTCCTTCAATTCGTTCATTGGCTTTCCGATTTTTTCAGGGATCCCTCCTATAACCTCCTCAAATGCCCTTATACTTTCACGGATGGCATCTATCTTTTCAATGACCCTTTCCTTTAAATCACCATTATTCCTGTCCATTGAATTGATGATCTCTTCCCTGACAGAGGAAAGCGCTTCAACAAACCTGTTCCCCGCATCAGTGAGGGAGTTTCCAAGACCCCTTATCTCAGGGATAATCTTCTCATCAATCAATGAATCCATCCTGGTGGTAACCGAATCAAAATCAACCTGAACACTTCCCACAAGTTCTGGAATCTTATCCAGTCTCTCTCCAAGGTCTGATATCCTATCGGAAGTTTCATGCTGTATGTTGTAAAGGTCGTCGTGAAGATTTATACTGATGTTCTGGAGCGCTTTTTTGATCGGGAGAATATCACCAAGGAAGAGAAGACTGCACTTCCCCTCCTCACTGTTATAAAACTCACATTTTTCCTTCTGACATTCTATCTCAATAATTTCATAAACACGCTTCTTTTCAACACTTCCATCCTCCCCCTTCACCTCCTCCTCTTTCAATCCAATTCCTGACAGGTATGGACAGAAACCCATTTTTACCTCCCTGGTAAAGGATGAATCATTTTCCAACCCTCCTTATATCTATCTTCCTTAAAGGCAATCTCGCCCGATTGTGTAAGTGTTATTCTTATCTCCCGCAACAACCTTTTCATTCCAAGCCTTGAGGCGCACACCTCCATCATTCTCAAAACATCGATATCCTTTTCAAGACCATTGAGTAGTTTCAGACCCATTAGGTATCTTCCTTTCTTGATCTCAAATCTGGCAGCTTCCTTAATTCTCTTTTCTTCAGGTAATGCTTTTAACACCTCTGAAATCAATCCCTCATCCCCAAGTTTCAGCGCATTTATGTATTTTTCCTCCGGGGATTCTGCACCCCTGATTCTTTCCATGAGAATCTCCTCCTTCACCTTTTGCAACACATTATAGTCCACATGAATATCCTTTCCAGCAAGATAAAGAAATGCTCTATCCCTTTCATCCTGCTCAACAAGGGATTCTCCAATCTCAAGCACCCTGTCCCAGTGTCCCATTACAGCATAAATTTTCATCAGTTCCTTCCTGTAATCAATCCTGTCTGAATATCTTATAAGTTCCTGTAAATAAGCAACCCTATCTTCATAGTCTAGTAAGGATAGCCCTTTGAATGCCTCGTCGTAATTACCAACCTGTATATTGCAATCAACATAAAGCCTTGCAGATTCAGGAGAATCAACATTTATCAACTCAAGGATTCTTCCCGCAGAATCAGGTGCCTTTTCATATATCGCCCTTAATTCTCTGATAACTTCGTCTTTCTTACCCAAAATCTTCAAAAGTTCAACCCTTAAAAACCTCAATGGAGTTGGATACTCTTCACCAAAATACTCATCAAGAAGGGTTATAATGTCCTTTGCAAGTCCTGGATAATTCTTCACAAGTTTTTCTACAAATTCAACTATCACCCTGTTTCTGCGCTCCTCAAGGATTATCTTCAGTATATCCCTGTAATTTTCAGGAGTAATCTCAATCTTGGGCAATAGCCCCATCATCTCGTTTACAACCTTCTGTCTCTTTTCCGGGAAACCTTCATAAACCTGTATGAGTGCATCCATCACTTCGTTCAGTCTCCCTTCCTGTTTGAGAAAATCTATCTTCAGCAGCATCGCATTGCCTTCAAGGGCGGTTCCCTCAGCAGACTCAAGTGATTCAATCACCATATCCCTGAGGTTTGGGTCAAATCTTACAGCCTTTTGAAGCAGTTCAAGACCACTTCCATTGCCCCTGGAGAGCATAATCTGTCCGAGTCTATAATAGAGGGATGCCTCAATTGGTGCGATATCAATCAGTTTTTTGAAATCCTCAATAATTGCATCACCAATCCCTGGATTCTTTTCATAGGCCATGTAAAGGGCATCAGCAGCCTTACTTATCTCCCTCTCATCCCTGTAAAGTGAATGCAGGAGTAAATAGGTTTCTGAACTTACCTCCTGTTCCTTCATAAATGATTCAATGAGGTCAATTGCCTTCTTCACAAGATTTCTGTCCTCTGCAACTGCGAGTGCAAGATACTTAACAAATTCCTGTTCCCTTCCAGTCTTCCCATAGGCACTGGCAAGATTGAAATACAGGTTTCCCCTCTTCCCTCGCGGGAGTATATCTTCAGCCCTCTCACCGTACTTTATTACTTCTTCGTAATATCCGTGTTCATTAAGTAGATTCAAAAGTATTGAGTATATACCTGGTGATTTCCCAACCCTTTCGACAGAAGTCAGGAGTAGAGTTACAAGTTCTCCTGTAATATCTGGAAACTTTTTGATGCTTATCCGTATCACCTCCTCTGCCTTTTTGAACATCCGAAAGAGAATGAGGAGTTCAATCAACAGAAGAAAGTTCTCCTGTGACTCAGGATGGTTCCTTATTGCTTTTATAATAAAACCAGCCCTGTTTGGATCCTGCTTAACAGCCTTTATATAGAACCGTCTGGCATTCTCAAAATCTCCGTTAAGAGCATATGCCTCGGCGATGGCAAATGGAAGGACAAAGGGAGGAAAGACTTCTGCTGGAAAGGAGGTATATGCTCTAAGGACATACGGGATATAATCAGGCTTTATCCTTATCCATGTATCAAGTTGCTTCATTAAATAAGGGATCGCACCGGGCTCTTCTGAGAGGATTCTGTTCAAATTCTCTATTGAACGTTCTGGATTGGCCTTAAGATTTATTATATTCACGAGTATCGCAGACTTTGAATTCTCCGGGTTGTTTTTGTAAATCTTCAAAAGAACCTCTTTTGCCAGTTCAATGCCTTCGGGCTCATCAAGAACCATTTCAATGGTTTCTATGGCATCATCAAACTCTTTCTTGAATGCAAGGAGTTCTCCCTTAAAGACAACCGCCTCAACAAGGTCAGGGTATTCACTAAGAACATCTTTCAGAGAACCAAGAATATCATCAACAGAGGAGGGAGAAATGGCAAAGGCCTTTTTCAATGACTTAACAGCAAGTTTTGGTTTTCCCATTTTTCTTAAAATCTCGGATGCAATGAAAATGGCATCAGGATTATCTGTAATCTTCTCAACAATTCCCACAACCTCCTGTACATTCAAAGCATCTGGATTCAATTCAAACACCTTCTTAAGGGTTTTCAATGCATCTTCGTATCTCTTCTCATCAAGGTAGGCATATGTCAACTTCCGTAATGCCTCAATACTATCTGGATTGGTTCTGACCAATTCTTCATACTTCTTAATTGCTGCCTTTCCCCTGAATTTATTAAGCACCTGGAGTGCCTTCTCCTTATTACCCGTTTTTATATACAAATCACTTAAAAGGTCCAGGGCTTCAGGAATACTTTCAGAAAATTCTTCCAGTACCTCTATTGCATAGGGTGTAATTTGGGGAGTTCTTTCGGTCGCCTTCTTAAACTGCTCTATGCCCCTCTCAAGGTTACCCCTTCTAATCAAGAGTCTTCCAAGTGTTATCATTATGTAAGGGTCACCAAAGAGATTTCTGTTAATCCTCTCAATTTCATTATAGATTGTATCCTCTTCTTCTGGTGCCTTTTGTAACAACTCCATAAATATTTCCATACTCTTTTTTGTATCCAGTGGTTCATAACACAGAGCAGTCATGTAAAAGTGCATTCTATCCCTTGGTGAAAATCTCTCCTTTTCCCTGATATTTGAAAGGATGGCATTCTCCTTCTGTATAATATCAGCCAGGTGTTCCCTGTCCATACCTTCAATAATCTCCCAGACCCCTTCAAAATCCCTTGCCTCTGTTCTCTTCTCTACAAGATACCCCGCAAGCTCACGGGGCTTATTGGAGCCATAGTAAAGGTCTTCAACCTCTTTTATGATATGCTCTTTTGTCTCCCTTGATATTCCTTCACCCTTCTTTGCCCAGATAATAACCTCTTTGAAATGTCCCAGGGAACTGTAAAGATGCATAATTTCGAGTATCAGGGAAAGGTCTGATTCATCGCCTGTTAAAGCACTTTGGAGAACCTCCAATGCTTTTTCAGTTTTCCCTGATATAACGAGTCTTCTGGCCTTGTCAATTACCTTCTCTTTTCCACCAAAGCCAAACATAGTTTGAGTATATACAAGATTCTATTATAGTCAAGTTAAAAGATATTTAACCATTTCCCTTTTCAAGGATTCTATTGAAATGGGCTTCAATAATACCCTCACTCCCTGTTTCTTTAATTCCCTTAATTCGGGATGCATTGAATCACCCGTTAAAACAATCACCCTTTTCTTCTGTTCGTCATCCATGTGGAGAAACACCCTGTATCCTGACATATCCGGCAAAATCATATCAAGGATTATCACATTGTACATTTTAGAGGCAATCTTATCCAGTGCTTCTTTCCCGGTGTATGCACAATCCACATTATAACCCATACGGGATAGTGCCTTTTCCAGCAACCTGACGTTTTCTACTTCATCATCAATCACGAGTATTTCTGCAATATTCTCTACCTCTGTAACAGGGAATTCAATGAGAAAAGCGGGGTGTTTTGAATCCTCTTTATAAACAATTGAACCATTGCTCCATGCGATAAGCCTCTTTGCAATTCCAAGCCCGAGCCCAAGTTTATCACCGTTTGTGGTATAAAAGTGTTCAAAAATCTGAACAACATTTGATTCATCAATTGGAGAACCTGAGTTTTCAATAAGAACCCTGCCCCCCTTCTCTCCCCTATCCACTGTTATTCTTACCCATCCATCTTTTCCGCTTGAATAAGCAAACTCAATTGCGTTTTCAAGTAATCTGAAAAATGCCTCCTCTATCATCTCTGGTGAGGCACTGATTGTGAAATCTCTCTCAATCACATATGCAACATCTACCTTAGAATAGTATGGATGGGATTTCAAAAGAAGTAAAGAGTCCTCAAGAACTGTGGACATTTTAATCATTTTCTTTCTCTCGTAATTTTTCAAAATATTTGTATAGGCATAAAACTGGCTGATAATTCCTTTTATCCTCATCGCTGAAGAAATTATGCGTTCTGCATATTCAAGCAACTCCCTATCATTTGTTCTTTCTTTCAATAGTTCAGAAAACCCCATTACAGCCTGTAGTGGATTGTTTATCCTGTGCGATATACCTGCTATCACCTCAATCATCTCCACTATCCGGGAAAACTTGTAATGAGCGTAATTTATACAAATTTCAGGTTCCGGGTGGAAAACAAATATCGGGTTGTCTCCATCCATTAAAGTCTCAATCCTGTATCTAACCCTTTTGCCATCAATAACAACATCAATCAGTTTAATATCACCCTTCCTGACCTTCTCTATTTCCTCTTTTTTTAACACCCCAAGAATTTTTCTGGCCTCCTCATTCAAAGGTTTAATTTCTTCCCCTGTATATTGGATAAATCCTATGTTTAATCTATCTATCAAACCCTTCAAGTTTTCCATAATTGGCCTCCATTTTAAACTCGATTTTATCTTCTGCCTCCTTATATTCCACTCCCTTCACAAAATGAATGGATTGAAGAAGTTCTATAATCTCTCTGATACCAGAATGTGAAAGCCCCTCAACATTCAGTGTAAATACACCTGTCTTTTCACCCGGAAGGTTCAAAAGTGATCTTAAAAGATTATCCAATACACGATTAATCTTTTTCTGCTCTTCAAGAACCAATAGAACTTCTTCCACCTGACTTTCCTTGCTTTTTTTAACCTCTTTAAAGGACTTTAAACCAATGGAGATAATCGGTACAAGGGACTCTATAATCCTCTCAGGTTCTGAAGATATGTAGAATACATCAATATCTTTTGTTGAAACCCGATAAACATTCCACTTTGCGAGATTCATCACCCTGAATTTTCCAGCCCTGAGAACATGGTCAACAATTTCAGGGGTAAAATCACCTGAACGATAAAATCGATTTTCATAATAAATACAGAACCCTTTTGCATCTGTGTATTCAATCATCTTATTCATGATGGTGTCAATAACCATGTCCTGATCCCTCCCTGTGGAAAATTCAAAAATTATATCCCTCTGTAATCTCTCCAGCTTTTCAAAAAATTTCAGGCGTTCATCCAAATCTTTAATCCTTTCAAGGAGCGAAACAATCTCCGTGGGCATACCATTGTAAGTATCAAGGTATGGAGCCTTACCCCTTAAAATCTCAAGGGACCTCAAAAAATACCTTTCCATCATGAAAACCACCACCAGAATTAAGACAAACCCTGTTAACATGAGAATCTCTGCAGGAATGTCAATCATTCCCTCATGTATCACCACAAGGAAACAGGAGATTCCAATAATAAAGAGCATTGACCACATAAGGATTCTCAACAGCCTTGTTCCTTCCATGTAATAATTATATATACTTTTCAATGAGTTTTCCAGTGTTATTTTTCATCCCTGAAATAAATTTAATTTTTATGCAGTCATTTCTGAACTCTATATCTCCACCATTCCTCTCAACAATCTCCCTGAAGAATACAAGATTTGCAGAATTCGTATTGGACCTATCAAAAGGATTGTCTATAAGAAAATCCTGTTCCATTCCCCTTTTTAACTCCTCCACAATACTGAAATCAAGAGAATTTATAGTTATAAAAATACATGAATCCTCACCTGAACATCTGACATTGAAATCGGATACTTTATGCTTCAGGGTCTCAAAAAGAACCTCAAAGGCAAGTTCTATGTCCTCACCATTTGCATAAATCTCAAGGGGCTCATCCATAATTGAAACAGAAATTGCTCCATTCCCCAGTCTCTTTAGCATATCCCCAATGTTGAAGCGGTTTCTGCTTCCATGGTCTTCCCTTGAAAGGGATATAAACATCCGGACAAGTTTCCCAAGCCGCTTCCCTTCCTGATTTATCCTCATTGCATACTCCTTTATAACATCATCTGGTAGGTTCTCAGGAGACATCAGAATTTGAGAAAGACCGATTATTGGTGTTAATGGATTCTTAAGATTATGGGAGACCCCCGCGAAAAACCTCTCCTTCACCTCCTTCTGCGCCATCAATTCCGCAAGCATTATCTTATCCGTTATCTCAATAAAAATAAGGGTGGTGTATTCAACCATCCTTCCCACCTCGTTCCTCATATTAAAACTGGATTTTGTAAGGGTGAATGTCTTCTCATAACATGCAATAGTATCACCGTTTTTTTTATCCACTGCCCTTTTTATAAGTTCTTCTTTGAAGGGAAGGTGATTCAAAGCCCTGTTCTTATAAACAATATTACCTTCATTATCAAGGAGAAGTATAGGGTGAGGTATACTATCAATTATCCCATAGAGAAATTTTCGCGACTGCTCAATCCTTTCATAGAGCAATGCCATTTCAAGCACAGAGGAGGCACTCTTTGCAAATCCCTCAAGTATCTGAAGATCATCATCTGTGTACACACCATCCTTCTTGTTCACAAGTTCTATCACCCCTATAATCCTGTCCTTAATCCTTAATGGTGCGGTGAGTAAGGATTCTGTCTTGAACCCTGTCGCCCTGTCAAACTTGCCCTGGAAGTCCTTTCTCTCCTTCACCCTTGTTACTATCTGCCCTTCACCTGTCTGGGCGGTTTTTCCTGCTATGCCCTCCCCCATCTTCAGTCTCCTACCCTTGAGTTCATCTGCCTTTGGCCCATTCACAATCTCAAAAACCAGTTCGTTTCTATCTGTATCAAGCAGGAAGATGGTTCCTGCTTCACTCTTTAGCAGGTCCTGTGCAAGGTCAAGTATATGTTTCAGGGTGTCTCTGAAACCCTTAACCTGCATTTGTCTTCATTCCCAGAAGTTTCTCAACCTTTTCCCAGAGTTTCTGGAGGTCCACGGGCTTCTCAAGGAACTCTACATTCTCTGAAGATGTTATCCTCACATCCTCTTCAAGGTGTTTGTAGGCGGTACAGACAATTACAGGTGTATTGTATCCATGTCTCCTTATATCTTCAAGTAACTCAATACCGTTTTTGAAACCCATTTTTATATCCAGAATCAGAAGGTCGTAATTATCCTTATGGAACTTCTTCAATCCCTCCATACCATTCTCCGCTTCATCGGTGTCAAAACCCTTCATCTTTAAAAATTCTGTGAATAGATACCTTATGGAAGGCTCGTCATCAACGATTAGCACCTTCATAACACACCTCCTTATCCTTTACATTTTTGGACAAAGGGAGTTGAACAGTAAAAGCAGTGCCCTCTCCCCTCTTACTTCTTACGCTTATCCTTCCCCCATGGTTTTCAACAATTTTTTTAACTATAGATAGTCCGAGCCCTGTTCCGTGTTTTTTGCTTGTATAAAATGGCTCAAAAACCCTGTTTATATCCTTTTCATCAATTCCACAACCATTATCACTTATGTCAACATAAACATTGCTCTCATCCCTGTTGAATGAAATCTTTACATATCCACCATCAGGAATGGCATCAAGAGCATTAGAGATAAGATTCTCAAATACCCTGACCAGCCTCATTCTATCCCCATTGATAACCCATTCACCAGTTTCCTCAAAAATAATTGTGGCATTTTTTGAAGAAACTTTCTTTTTTATGGGCATTGAATCAACCAACTCTTTTATTGTTTCACACAGATTGACCCTTTCAATCTCAGGAGGTTTTTTCCTTGCAAAATCAAGGGTATCCTCAATTATCCTGTCAATCATCCCCACGCTTTTTATGATTCTTTCTGTATAGTCGTTTATAACCTCTCCATTAAATTTCATTCTTATCAACTGTGTCATACCCCTTATTACACCCAGTGGATTCCTTACCTCATGTGCTATGTATGAAGCCATTTTTCCTATGTCAGCAAGCCTTCTTGAGTGTTCAAGTTCTTCCTCCATCTTTTTTAGTTCGGTAATATCCCTGACAATACCAATAATAAGGTCCTCTTTTCTGGAAGAGGAAATCACTGCATCAACAAACCTGTCATTCTCCCTTAAGAGAACATTTCCCCTCTTTTCTTCCATAATCTTCTTCAAAAGTTCTTCTTTTATTACCCCGTTTTCAAACATCCTCTTCATCTCCGGATTTTCAAGCATAACCTCTCCCTGAGTATTGATAACAATGATACCAGCATTTACGGAGTTTATAATCCGCTCATAAAAATTCTTTAATCTTAAAATCTTTTCCTTCATGAGTTTTTCTTTCTTTTCAATCTTCTTCCTCATCATATCTGCCCATGCACCACTCATGAATGCAACCAGGAAAAGAAAGGGAAGCCTCAATAGATATGCAGGGTTATTGAACTGTTTTATCACTCCGGTCGTATAACCAATCCACATATATAGAACCGCACTCAGAATGGCCACTGGAAAAGAGGAACGGAGACCAGAACTCATTGCCGCCATCACTATAGTAAGCAGGTAAACTATAAAGAAATTCTCTTCAATCCCCCTTGAAAGATAAAGGGCAACCGAGACAAATCCAATGTCAAACAGGAAAATCAAGAACATGAATCTTTCCTCTTTGAGGAAGTTGAATATCCTGAATCTTATTATAAGATTGAAAATCACATATATCACGGCAATTCTGTAAGCAACGGCCATATACTCAAACCTCGCAGTATTATACCCAATCAGGAACAGGACCAGGAGGATCAATATCCACCTTGAAACAACAAAGAAGTCAACCTCTCCCATCTCCCAGATTCTATCTTTCTTCACCTTACCCACTTTGACCTTTTCCATTTTTCACCTCCAGTACTCCATATAAAATTTTTATTCCAGATTTATACCCCTGATTTTCAAAAGGTTCTATATATGTAAATGTAAAAACCTATTGATTTATGTAAAAAAAGGTTGACAATTTTGATGAGATTGATAATATTAAATAATCATGAAGATTTTGATTGTTGATGATGACAGGGCAATGGGAAAAGGGCTGAAAGGAAACCTTGAAAAACTCGGGCATGAGGTCTCTTATGTGGACAATGGAGAAGAGGCTATGAAATTACTAAAATCCACTATGTATGACCTTGTCCTGCTCGACATAATGATGCCTGAGATGGATGGTATTCAGCTCCTTGGTAAGATAAGGCAAATAGACCCTGATATGACTGTTGTGATGGTAACAGGGCTTAAAGAGTTTGAACTTGTAAGAAAATCTTTACAACTTGGTGCCTTTGACTACATTGTGAAACCCTTTAACCCAAATGACATGGAGTTTATGCTGAATAGGGTAAAGGAAAGGCTGACGATACTGAAACTTAAGAAGGATTATCAGACATTCCTTGAAGAGAAGGTTTACCAGCAGACATTGAAGGTGAAGAGAATCTTCCTTGGTTCAATTGCCTCACTCATAAAAACCATTGAGGCAAAAGACCCCTATCATAAAGACCACTCAGAAAATGTGAGCAAACTCTCTGTTGAAATAGGCAAAAGCATGGGATTATCAAAGAGGGAACTTGATAACCTATCATATTCGGGCTTACTCCACGATATCGGAAAGGTGGGCATTCCAGACAGGATACTGCTCAAGGCGGATAAATTAACACCTGAAGAATATGAAGTTATAAAGAGACACCCGGCCATCGGTTATGAGATCCTCAAGCCCCTTTTTGAAAACAAAAATATCCTTGATGGTGTTCTATATCACCATGAGCGTTACGATGGAACTGGATTCCCTGAGGGCTTGAAAAAAGAGGAAATTCCATTGTTTGGTAGAATCATAGGTGTTGCAGATGCCATAGAGGCAATGACAGCTGAAAGGCCATACAGGGCAAAACTTTCAAAGGAGGAGGTGATTGAAGAACTTAAAAGAAATTCAGGAAAACAGTTTGACCCTGATATTGCAAAACATGGAATAAAAATCATGGAGGATGAAAATGGGTAAAAAGGGAAGGGTATTAATCATAGACGACGACCCCCAAATACTTGAGCTTCTATCAAAGGTATTGAAAAAAAATTACTCTGTTTTCCCTTCCCTCACGGGGAGTGAAGGGCTTGAAATCTTCAAAAATGAAATACTTGATGCTGCACTTGTTGATATAAAACTTCCTGACATAGATGGACTGGATGTTCTTGTTGAAATAAAGAAAACCATTCCCGATTTCCCAGTTATAATCATAACTGGGCATGCCTCTATTCCCCTTGCTGTAAAGGCAATGAAACTCGGTGCATTCTACTTTGTGAAAAAACCATTTGAACTTGAAGAGATTACAGGTCTGCTTGACAGGGCCATTGAACACGGCAGGCTTTTACGGGATTACAGGCGTCTCCAGAACATAGCATCGGAGAAGTACAGTTTCTCAGGCATAATTGGTAGAAGCAAAAAAATGAAGGAGATATTTGAGATAATAAAACTTGTTGCATCAACAGATGTAACTGTTCTGATAGAGGGAGAAAGTGGAACTGGAAAGGAACTGGTTGCAAGGGCAATCCATGTGAATTCACCAAGGAAGGACAAAAACTTTGTTCCAGTGAACTGCTCCGCCCTACCAGAAACACTGCTTGAATCAGAACTGTTTGGATACAAGAAAGGTGCATTCACAGGCGCAGCAACATCAAAGCCGGGTCTCTTTGAAGAGGCCAATGGCGGAACACTCTTTCTGGATGAGATTGGTTCAACAAGCCCAGCATTCCAGTCAAAACTCCTCCGTGTTCTTGAGGATGGAATGTTCTACCACCTGGGTTCAACAAAACCTGTAAAGGTTGATGTAAGGATAATTGCGGCGACCAATGTATCCCTTGAAGAGGCTGTCCAGAAAAACCTCTTCAGGGAGGACCTGTTTTACAGGTTGAATGTTGTGAAGTTAAGACTCCCTCCATTAAGGGAGAGGAGAAACGACATTCCATTACTTGTTAATCACTTCCTTGAATATTATGCAAAAAAGCACAATAAGAATATCAAAGGGGTTTCTGATAAGACACTTGCACTCCTTGTAAACTACCAATGGCCAGGAAATGTAAGGGAACTGGAGAATGTTATTGAGAGGGCAGTTATACTAACAACAACAGATACAATTGATGAACACCTGCTTCCTGACAAGATATATAAGGCAAATATTACCACCACAGAGACAGAGATAATGAATTATGAAAAGGCAAAGGAAATCTTTGAAAGAAATTACCTGACAAACCTCCTGAGGCATACAAAGGGGAATGTAAGCCTTGCAGCAAGGATTGCAGGCCAGGCAAGGCAGAACCTATACATCAAATTCAAACAACTTGGAATAAACCCCAAGGATTTCACCGGAGAAAACGGCTGAACCTTCTCTTTATCTTTTCACTGAGGAAGGGATAGATGTTCTTATTACCAGCAACAACATATCCTGAAAGAACATCTCCACCACCCTTTAAATCGGTTATAATACCCCCTGCCTCCTGTATAAGCAGGGCCCCGGCCCCGACATCCCATGGCTTTAGCCCAAACTGGGCAGACCCATCAATCCTTCCAGCAGCAACATAAGCAAGGTCAAGTGCGGCAGCACCAAGCCATCTCACTGCATTAACATCCCCGACAAGTTCCTCAAGAAGGAGGATAAACTCTTTTTTCATCCTGTATGCAGGTGGTGGAAATCCAAATGAGAAAACCGCCCTGGAAGGATACCTCAATCCACTAACCTCTATTCTTCTGTTGTTGAGATACGCACCCCTCCCCTTCTCTGCATGGAACATCTCATCCCTGATGGGGTCATAGATGACACCAAGAAGGATATTATCTCCATCAACAAGAGAAACAGAGATGCAAAAATAAGGGATGTGGTGGATAAAGTTGTTTGTCCCATCAATGGGGTCAATCAAAAAGATTTTCTCGCCTGAAACATGGGCACCTTCCTCTGCAATTATCCCCATGTCAGGGAAACTTTCCTTCAGTCTCTCAACAAGGAACTTTTCAGCAGCCCTATCTGCCTCACTCACATAATCAAGATTCCCCTTCTTATCCACAGATAGAAACCCCTTGTGATAATAATCAAGCAAAATTTTACCCGCCTCTTCAACTATTCCCTTTATCTCTTCTATCATTCCTCCTCCGCCCTTGGATGTGCAAGTTTATAAATCTCCTTGAGTTTCTCAACAGTGAAATGGGTGTATATCTGGGTTGTTGAAAGGGAACTGTGACCGAGCAGTTCCTGAACCGCCCTCAGGTCAGCACCCCTTGTGAGAAGATGGGTGGCAAATGTATGCCTTAAGGTATGTGGAGACATCCTGTTCAGGGATGCAACCTGTTGGATATACCGTTTAACGATTCTCTGCAGGTCTCTTTGTGTCAATCTTTTGCCTGACTTGCTGATAAATAAAGGTTTAACATCCGCCCATCTGATCTTCAGATAGTCAATCAATGCCTCTTTTGCCCTGGATGGTATTGGAAGTATCCTCATCTTTCTTCTCTTTCCCAACACAGTGAGTTTTTCAGCCCTGATGTCAATGTCATCCACATCAAGACCAACAAGTTCAGATGCCCTCAACCCTGTTCCATATAGAAGTTCAAGTATTGCCCTGTTCCTGATTTCCAGTGGGGTTTTAAGCTCAATAGAATCAAACAGCTCCTCCATCTGTCTCTCACTGAGGAATGATGGAGATTTTTTTCTTCTCTTTGGGGATTTGATACCCGCTGCAGGATTTGATTTTACATACCCCATCCTTGTAAGGTATCTGAAAAAAGTCCTGATTGAAGAACTCTTCCTTGCTATGGAATCAGGTGAGTATCCCCGGTTTATCATTGTTCCAAGAAATGACCTTATATGCAGGGGCTTCACCTGATTAAGATTCTCAACCGCCATATCCTTCAGGAAGATTATGAACTGCTCAATGTCCTTCTTATATGATTTCAAAGTGTGTGGAGACACATCCCTTGAGTTCAGATATTGAACAAAGCCATCAATATAGGTTTTCATGTCTTCAGGTGTTTCTTCCTTGCAGCAGGGAACAATATGTTGTTAAGAATCAATCTGTACCCAGGTGAGTGTTTATGGAGTTCAAGGATGGTGGGTGGGTCACCAATGTAATGGGCATAATCCTCAGGGTCATGACCCCCAAGGAAGGAAAAAGTCCCCTTGCCAAGGGTACCAAACAGATACTTCACCTCATCAGTACCAGGCACATCTGCAAGAATAACTACCCCCGATTTTATCCTGTCCCTTCTGAAGCCAGTATCCTGCCCCAAAAACTCCTTTATAAACCTGGTGTGGTCCTGAACAAGTATTGTGGGAAGGATGTCCCTCTTTGCATAAAATTCCTTCAAAACAAACCTTGTCTTCTTCCCTCTTATTGCCGCCTCTCTGGTCACATCAACATCTGAATGTTCATAAACTGCAATCTGAGGTATGATATTAAAATTTGTGAAGGCAAAGGTTCTTGAAAAATCCACCTTTGACCTGTATGCAGGGTCTATTCCATCACCGTCAATCTGTTCAGGAACTATGTCCACATCAAGATACGCAAGGGCAATATCAAGGGTGATGGGTGCAGAGCACATGGCAAAAAGAAAACCTCCGTTCTCCACATATTCTCTTATTCTCCTTGCAACATCGTGCTTCATCTGCCATACCTTTCTGTAGCCAAGCCTCCTTGCCGTTTTCCTGTTGACCTCTTCAACCTTTTTATACCAGGGTGCATTCCTGTATGATAGATAGAACTTCCCGAACTGGCCAGTAAAATCCTCATGATGCAGATGCAACCAGTCATACTTTCTCAAATCCCCGTTCAGAACCTCGGGGTCCCATATCCTGTCATACGGTATCTCTGCATATTCAAGTGCAAGGGTTACAGCATCATCCCATGGCCCTTCAAACTCCGGTATGTAAACCGCAATCCTCGGTGCCTTTTCAAGGAGCACCCTCTCCATATTCCCTCTCTCTATTTCCGCATAAATATCATTAACCTGGTCCTCTGAAATCTCCTCCCACCTTACACCCATGACATTTGCCCTTCTCTTTATGCCATCCAGTGATGGAAGGAGAAAACTCCCACCACGATAGTTTAAAAGCCACTCTGCATCAAGCCCCTGTTCAAGAACCCAGTATGTTAGACCATATGCCTTCAGATGGTCGGTCTGGGTAGCATCCATGGGTATAAGAAGCCTTGAAAAAAGGAATAAAAGGATCATTTTATGAGGACTGCTGAGGAGAGTGAAACCGTTGTCTGGCTCCAGTCAGGGTCAGGGAACTGGACATTCTCATCCTCAGGGGATGTATCCTGTGCATGGCCGTTCCCTCCCGTGGTGAACACCTCTATATAGATACTGTCAGGACCCCCAAGCCATTCAAGGGGGATGAAAACCTCCATGAAGTCAAGTGATGCATTGTAAATAAAGACATCCCTGCCAATATCTGTATAATTCCAGTCGCCATTGAAGGT
>Ga0190303_1000333_pt1 | contig 19444 bp, 19 predicted proteins | sample 48700701_MG_FD_161672 | JGI IMG/M metagenome (GOLD analysis project Ga0190303, IMG submission 161672) | Hydrothermal vent sediment bacterial communities from Southern Trench, Guaymas Basin, Mexico - 4870-07-0-1_MG | ecosystem: Environmental > Aquatic > Marine > Hydrothermal vents > Sediment ... | reverse complement strand
GTAAGATAATCTATAGTGTGCTCAGAGGTCATGACTTAAAGGGTACCTTGAAAAATTGCCTTTTTCCCCAATTGCTGCGTTGAACTCAAATTTTAATTCTCAAAATACTCAATGTATTCCTGCGGTTAAAATCTTCGTCCGCCTTGCACTAGAATAAAAATTCTAATTTTTCAAGACACCCTAAAGAAATATATCGGAAATTATCTCATCCAAAGTCAGCAGCAGGCCGGGGTCATCGGTCAGAGGTTGGGCGATCGCAATCTTACAGGCCCGGGCCGGAGTGATGCCGCGGCGGATGAGCTGGCCGGCGTATATCAACAACCGGGTTCCGGCCCCCTCGGCCAGACCCTGCTCGCGGGTCTGGCGGATTTTCCCGGCCAAATGCACCAGGCGGGTCGCCAGCACCAATTCAATCTGGCTCTCTTTAGCGACAATTTCACTTTCTGCTTCAGCTTCAGGATAATCAAACTCGAGCGCGACAAAACGCTGCCGGGTACTCTGTTTCAAATCTTTCAAAACTGACTGATAACCGGGATTATAGGAAATCACCAGCTGAAAATCGGGATGGGCCTTAACCACTTCACCGCGCTTATCAATCGGCAACAGGCGCCGGTCATCGGCCAGCGGATGGATGACCACGGTCGTATCCTTACGGGCTTCCACAATCTCGTCAAGATAACAGATCGCCCCACCGCGCACCGCTTGGGTCAACGGCCCGTCCATCCAGACGGTTTCATCACCGGTCAGAAGATAACGCCCGACCAGATCGGCAGCGAACAGATCTTCGTGACAGGAAATTGTAATCAATGGCCGCTTAAGCCGCCAGGCCATATACTCGACAAACCGGGTCTTGCCGCAGCCAGTCGGCCCCTTCAACATTAAAGGCAGACGTTCACTGCAGGCCGCCTGATAGAGTTCAATTTCATCCGCAACCGGCAGATAGAAAGGTTCTTCACTGATCAGATAATCACTTAAAGGTTTTACTTCCAACATGGTTTATTCTCCTCCAACAGCATTCGGCTACAAAACTCCCGGATTTTTGCTCAGACAAAAAATATATACCTCAATAACAGCACCAGAGCGCAGATGTGAATTGCCGGGCCGGTACTGCGAAATTTACCATTAAACAACGATAAAATCGAGTATGAAATAAAACCGAAGGCGATACCATCGGTAATACTGACACTTAACTGCATGACAATAATCGTAAGAAATGCGGGGATGGCCTCCGCCGGTGCCTGCCAGTCTATATCTTTTGCCCCCCGCATCATCATCACGCCGATGATAATCAGGGCCGGTGCGGTGATCGGATAGAGGGTCAAGGTATCAGAAACCTTGATGCCGCCGCCGATCAACTGAATCAAAGGATAAAAGAAAGGGGTCAGCAGAAACAGGCCACCGGTCACAAGTGCGGCCAGGCCGGTTCGGGCGCCGGCCTGAATGCCGGTTGAACTTTCGACATAACTGGTAATCGTCGAGGTGCCAAGTATAGCCCCGACAACGGTTCCACCGGCATCGGCAAGCAGGGCATTGCGCTTGATTTCAAACTTGCCGTTTTTAACCAGTCCCGCCGCCGGAGCCACACCGATCAGGGTTCCCATGGTGTCAAAAACATCGAGAAAGAGAAATGTCGCGATAACGACAATCATCTCGAGACTCATAAAGCCGCTGAAATCAAAATGGCAGAATGTCGGTTCAAGACTCGGTGGAGCCGAAAAAACCCCATGGAAATTAACCATTCCACATGTCAATGCGATAATGGTGGTGGCCGTGATTCCCAACATAGTAGCCCCGGCAATTTTGCGGACATAAAAAATTGCGGTCAGAGTCAATCCCGCCAGAGTCACCAAAACCGGCGGACTGCCGAGATCGCCCAAGCCGACATAGGTACCCGGTTTACTGACAATAATCCCGCCCCACTCAAAGCCCACCAGGGAGATCAAAAGACCGATGCCGCAGCCAATAGCATTACCTAATGATTTCGGAATAGCATTGATAATCTGGTGCCGGATTGAGGTTAAAGAGATAATAAAAAAGATAATACCGGCAATAAACACCGCCGCCAGCGCCTGCTGCCAGCTGACCCCCATTCCTAAAACTACGGCGTAGACAAAATAGAAATTATGACCCATCGCCGGGGCCAGGGCAATCGGATAATTCGCCAGAAGTCCCATTAAAATACAGGCGAAGGCGGAACCGATACAGGTCGCCATCAATACGGCACTAAAATCCATCCCCGCCGCCGCGAGTACCGCCGGCTGAACAAAAACGATATAGACCATACTCAAATAAGTTGTCATACCACCTAAGAGCTCACGATTCAGGGTTGAACCGTGCTCTGACAACTTAAAATAACGCTCAAACATATTTCCATCTTCCTCTATAAATTCTTTTCGACACTGTCATGCATAAATGCTTTCGACAATCTCAAGGTTTTTCCCGCCACCGCCCGGAGATAGTTTTTGATCGAGATGGAAGTGGTGGGGCGCACCGTATCTAAAATGGCGGCGGTTGAGTTTTTCAGTTCACGCTCAATACCGTTTTCGACGGTGGTACACATCAGTGAGTAAATCAGGAAACTTAAAATCAGAAGGGAGAGGATCAGGATAGCTGAATATCCGCCAATTACAACCAGAGGCAGCAGTGCCAGCAGCAGATACTGACTGAGTTTGCGTCCGGAAATCTCTTTGAATCGGACTCCAGTCGGTTTTTTCAATGATTTGAAACCTGCATGACTATTTCTCCGCTTGACTTTTGGCCAGCATACCGGAACTCTGCAAACGCTTAATCATTACCTTGCCAAACTCTTTGATTAATTCATAGGCCGGTTGCACTGCGGTAGTTTTTGAGGCCAACGTCATCACTAAAGCCCGATCTTTGACACTATACAGTTTCGTCTCCAAACTGAAAATCGAGGTCGTCGTGGTACCGCTACCAACCTGACAGGGGGAGAGTGCGTATCTCTGATTCTGACGATAATCACTATCCCAACGATCTATACAGGCATTGCGCGAATCAATACTTTCCTTCTCCAGCTGATTCCCAACCTTGGAAATCAGCACCCCGTCAAAGGAGTATTGCGCAATCGCGCCATCTATGGCATCGACTGAAGAGCGCCCTCCGGCAGAGAGAATCGAATAGGCCGCGGTTGCCGCGACCCCACGCCGTTTCAGATCACGAACCTGTTCCAGCTCACTCATCCGGCAGACCTCTTCATCGAGAAACTGACTAATCACCAGAATCTTTTTAAACGGCCCTCCGGAATAGTTTTTATCCTGCCAGGAATTCGTAATTTTGGTTGTCGAACAGGCACTCAGACAAAAAATCACCATAACCACAGACAACAACCCCAAACCCTTATTTATCATAATCATACCTCACTATATTTAGGCTACCTTGAAAAATTGCCTTTATTTATCATTCGTCAACCAGGGAACCATTTTCCTTGTCCGTAACCGTTGATTTACGGCTGGCAAGATATTTTATCATCTGGCTCGGCTTCAGTTTACGACTGGCCGGACCGGTGCGAATAAAAAACTCCTCGGTTTCGCCTTTTTTGAGGAACGCGGGAATATCGGAGACCTGACAGCGGATCTCGACAATCTTATTACTCTCTATTTCAATAATGGCAAAATGAATAAAACGGGAAAACTCCAAACCGATATGGGCACTTATCAGACTATCGATATGGCGCAGGCATTTATCATCATTGACAAAGTTATCACGTTCAAGCCCCGCGATCTTGCCGTCATCTTCAACCCCGATCAACAGTACTCCGCCCGTAGTATTGAGAAAACCGACAATCCCCTTAAGCCAAGCGATTTCGATCTCCTTGCCGGTCCGGTTCTGGTGCAGGTTCCAGCGCACCGTCGACTTAAATTCCAAGCGTTCACTCTCACCCGCCCGGATAAGCTCATAAATCCTCTGCGTCGGATCATCTAACACCGCCTCCCGCTGCAACTCATCTTCAATCAGACGGTGATTTTCACGCCGCAGGTCTTCAAGTGAATGCAAATGGCGCCGAACAAAGAAGAATGACAAGAAAAACAGAACTATACCAATCCCGAAAACCAGTATTGGCAGGAGAAAATAGGTGACCGGGTAATCCGCAATCTGCAGAATATCCTTTTCCGGGACAACTACAACCAACCACAAATGACGATCACCCACCTCCAGAGCCGCAAATCCGGCCCACCAGGGTTTACCGGCGGCCCGGAATGAAAAGATCTGATCTTCATGTTCAGGTGAACGCTGCCACTTCGCAAATGCCGGAGCAAATTTTTCCTCAATCCGGTTTTCAACAACCGATACAGAATTATCCGACTGCCGGCCGTCTCTCTCTGAATTACCTAAAATCTTACCACTGTCGGAAACCATAAAAGCCCGGCCATCCGGCCCCAGCTCAAGGTCGGCCAGCCAGCCTAACAGATCACAGAGCTTGACATCAAATGCGACAACATAAGTTTCGACTGCGGCCGTAACCCGGGAGCTGCCATTCTTATGGCCGGCCTCAGCTGCATTCCGACTGGCCCAGGACAGGGCGGCCGTAATCCCGATCTGACCGTCAAAAAAGAAACTATACGGAGTTGTCCAGAAAAGCTCCTCTTCATCGTTGAGATTTAGCGCTCCCTTAAACCAGGGCCGCTGCCGGACATCATAATCATTAGCCATAAACCGGCCTTCATCTGCCGATTCTCCCTCCTGCCAATTGAAAAACAAAGCTTTTCCCGGCCGCGCCTGAGGATCATTCCAGCGACTCTGCCAGCTTCCATTCTGATAACGCAAAAAGTAACTCTGCCCCAGACTGTTCGCAATAATCAGCGCGTGAATCTGGGGAATATTTTTTAAGATTGGCGTAAATTGACGATTAATCTGCTCCGTTTTATCAATCTCGAAGCCATTTTCCCGGCCCCAGTCCCGGGCGATTTTAAGATTGGTTACAACCGGTTCAACCAGCCGTTTAAACTCAATCCGTTTTTTATATGACAGCTCGGTTACCCAAGCACGAAAAAGACTCTCCTTGGCCTGCATAGACTGGAAAAGAGTCAGGCCGGAAATTAACAATGTAAACACCAATATCAGCCAGGGAACAACTCTGAAAAAGTTTTGCAGGCGGGAGAATGAAGCTTTGGTTTCTTCTTTTTTTGTCATCTTATCTCGACACTAAACAACAATTAAATAGATATGTAAAATGCTGTGCAAGCATGCTCAAACCGACTTCGGATATACCTTAAACAACTTATTTTAGCAACTCCTTAAAGTCAAATAACCCCCATCCAAGCACTCCGGCAAAAGCCCACCCTGAATCTGATCCGGGTTCGATATAACAGTTTTAGAAATAATCACGAAACACAAGAAGAAAAGGAATGGTAACTTAAGAAGGGGTAAAGGGTGATCGAGGAGGAGGATGTGAGAAACTCAAAGATTCCTCACATCATCCCTCGGTCTAGTTCAGGCTTGTCGGGACAGCTTGTCTTAAAAAGATCAATTAAGATCGTCATCTTTGTAATATTTGGTGCCTTTACCGGTAAATTCTGCTGCCAGACCATCGTCGAGCAACTGATACAGCCAAACCCCGGGGGATACTGACATTGCGCCGGTAATATAAGCGCCTTGACCGCCCGTTGTAGCGGCAGCTGAGGCTTGCCCGCTAAATTCCCACCCTGAGTTAATAAAGTCATTTAAGTTTGATTGTTTTTCGAATACCCAGATCAGCCGGAATTTTTTTATCCCAAAGCCAAGACCGGCCTGGAGTTCGACCATCTTCATATAGGTAATGCTTTTCTTGGTATTATTGAAAGCAATACCTTCACCGATCCCGCTGCCGACAGTAAATAATTTCATGCCAAAATTACTGAAAACGGCATAACCTGCAGAGTTGGCAATTGCCTTTCTCGCTGCCGGCTGTAATTTGTATAGACGATTCAAGGTCTCCTTTGTCATTTGTAAAACTTCGGCTTTTTCCGCTTTGACGTCAATTTTTTTCTGCTTAAGTTCTTGTTGTTTTTCAGTCTCGGTCTTCTCTTTTTCCCAAAACTTCAGTCCCGCGTTAGAACTGGCACCGATACTGAGTGCAAATAAGATTACAATTATCATCAAAAAATATTTATGTGCTCTCATCATTTTTTTATTCCCCTCCAATAATTGAAATTGATTTTCTTAATTCCTGATTGAACAACTAAGCTATCATCATAGCAATTTTTCAAGAAAAAAGCGAGACGATATTAAGACTAACCGTTCAACTACCCAACAACATCCACCACCAGAAATCATAAACCAAAAAAACCCCGCTGACAGAGTCTTTCTCTGTCAGCGGGGTTTGGTGCATCACAATCAAGGTGATAGCGAACTTTACAAGCAGATGTTAATCAGCTTACATCATTCCGCCCATACCACCCATGCCGCCCATACCACCAGGCATACCTGCCGGCATACCGCCACCGGCACCAGCCGGTTCCGGTTTATCAACGATAATAGCTTCCGTGGTGATCATCAAGCCGGCAATACTGCAGGCATTCTGCAGAGCTGTCCGGGTAACCTTGGTCGGATCAATAATTCCAGCTTCAACCAGATCGACATATTCGCCGGTTGCAGCATTGAAACCAAAGGCGCCTTTCTCTTTCTTGAGACGTTCAACCACAACCGAACCTTCCTGGCCGGCGTTGTTAACGATCTGACGCAAAGGCTCTTCGATGGCACGACGGACAATATTGACGCCCATTTTTTCGTCATGGGTAAGATCGGTGAGATCATCCAGACTTGAGCTAACACGCAGCAGAGCGACGCCGCCGCCGGGGACAATGCCCTCTTCAACAGCGGCCCGAGTCGCGTTCAAAGCATCTTCAACCCGGTCTTTCTTCTCTTTCATCTCGGTCTCAGTAGCAGCACCAACATTAATCACGGCAACCCCGCCGATCAATTTGGCCAGACGCTCCTGAAGTTTCTCTTTATCATAATCAGAAGAGGTCTCTTCAACCTGAGACCGAATCTGTTTGACGCGGCCCTTGATCATCTCCTGAGAACCGTGACCATCAACAATGGTGGTATTATCTTTGTCAATGTTAATCCGTTTGGCCTGACCCAGATCTTCCAGAGAAACCGACTCAAGTTTCAAACCGATCTCTTCAGAAATAACCTGACCACCAGTCAGAATCGCGATATCTTCAAGCATCGCTTTACGGCGATCACCAAAACCGGGAGCTTTAACCGCAACACAGTTCAGGGTACCACGCAGTTTGTTAACTACCAGGGTTGCCAGAGCTTCACCATCAACATCTTCAGCAATCAGAAGGAAAGGACGACTGGTTTTGGCAATCTGCTCAAGAATCGGCAGCAGGTCTTTCATGTTGCTGATTTTTTTGTCATGGATCAGAACGTAAGGATTTTCAAGATCGGCAGTCATTTTCTCCATATCGGTAGCGAAATAAGGGGAGAGATAACCACGATCAAACTGCATACCTTCAACCACGTCGAGAGAGGTATCCATCGATTTGGCTTCCTCAACTGTAATAACACCCTCTTTACCAACCTTATCCATTGCTTCAGCAATGATATTACCGATAGTTTCATCACCATTGGCGGAGATGATTCCAACCTGAGCGATATCACGATGGGTGGCAGTCGGTTTTGAAAGTCCCTCAAGTGCCGCAACCAATTTTGCGGTGGAGAGATCAATACCGCGTTTCAATTCCATCGGATTGGCGCCGGCAGCAACCATTTTGGAACCTTCACGATAGATCGCCTGAGCTAAAACAGTTGCCGTGGTAGTACCGTCACCGGCAACATCACTGGTCTTACTGGCAACTTCCTTAACCAGCTGGGCGCCGATATTCTCACACTTATCTTCCAATTCGATCTCTTTGGCAACCGAGACACCGTCTTTGGTGATCGTCGGTGAACCAAATGATTTATCAACGACAACGTTGCGACCTTTAGGTCCTAAAGTAACCTTGACTGCATCAGCCAAAACATTGATCCCGTTCAGGATCGCCTGACGCGCTTCCTGACCAAATTTAATCTCTTTTCCAGCCATTTTATAATCCTCCAAACAAATTCTTAATTAATTATTGTGGTTTGAGTAGTAACTTAAGCGAGTACACCGAGAACATCATCCTCACGCATGATGAGATAGTCTTCGCCGTCAAGTTTTACTTCCGTACCGGCATATTTGCCAAACAGAATTTTGTCGCCAACTTTGACATCCAAGGGATTAACCTTGCCGCTCTCATTTACTTTACCCTTACCGGCAGCGACAACTTCACCCTGCATCGGTTTCTCTTTCGCAGCATCGGGAATGATGATTCCACCAGCGGTTTTCTCTTCTTCTTCGAGTCGTTTGACAATGATCCGATCCTGTAAAGGTCTGATATTCATCGTTGTTCCTCCTGATAAATGTTGTTTTAAGATTTACGTTTAATTTAAGTGCAAAGCCGTAACCTTAAAACGGCCTGACTGACACCTATGTCAACTGGCACTCTTAGCGCACGAGTGCTAACAGGAGGGAATATACTCACGACCGAATGAAAAATCAAGGGGTCGGAAAAAAAATTTTCACCGGCAGACAAATCGGCCGCCGACTTGACAAAAGCAGGTAATCCCTCTAGGATATATTTCTGAAAGTTCTTCATTGCAACCTTTAAAGTCTTCAGATGAGAAACTGTCGTTTTAAAATTACGCCGATCACCTTGCCGATTATTCTCTTCGGGGGAACTATTATCATCGGCACCCTCCTGCTGCACAGTCAGGCGGCGCTGGCCGGAGCCTCAATCTCCTGGCTTGACGCACTTTTCACTGCAACCTCGGCGACCTGTGTCACTGGCCTGACAACCCTAGATACCGGTAGTACTTTCTCACTTTTCGGCCAGAGTGTCATCCTTCTGCTGATCCAGCTGGGGGGTATCGGCATCATGACTTATGCCGCCTTGATCTATTTTCTGATCCGCCAGAAAATTGCTCTAAATGACCGCTTTGTCACCGGCCAGGGACTGCAGCATAACCACAATCTGCCATTCAGTAAGCTCCTTAAAAAAATTATTGTCTGGACCGTAATAATTGAAGTTATCGGAGCCGGTGCTCTGCATTTTGCGGCCCCGCATGATTTCACTTTCTTTGCGGCTCTTTTTCACTCCGTCTCCGCCTTTTGTAACGCCGGATTCTCGCTCTACAGCGACAGCCTGTCGCATTGGCATGCGGACTGGGGCGTGAATCTGGTAATAATGGCTCTGATTATCTGCGGTGGCCTCGGCTTCTCGGTGATGGTTGAGCTTAATGACTGTCTGGGAGCAGCGTTACAACGCTGGTGCCGGCGCTGCTTTCGAACCTCATCCGACCCGGCCCCTGCCGCTTCACACTTCGGCCTGAGCTGGTACAGTAAAATTATTCTTTCCACCACGATCATTCTGATTCTGGTTGGTGGAGCGGGGATCTCTTTCTTTGAATATCTTGCGGCCCGACCCGATACCGGGCGAGCGGTCACCATCCTTGCTGGCATATTCCAATCGGTTACCTGCCGAACTGCGGGCTTTAATACACTTGACCTTACTCTGATGACCAATGTTTCACTCTATCTGATGCTGATTCTGATGTTTATCGGCGGCGGTTCCGGCTCCTGTGCCGGGGGCCTCAAAGTCGGCACATTCAGGGTCTTAATAGCTTTTCTCATCGCCCAGGTCAAAGGCCGCTCACAGGCGGTAATCGGTCACTTCGCGGTTGAACGCAAGATCATGCATGAGGCCCTGGTTCTACTTTTCTTTTCGACGATAATTATCTTTTCGGGCGCGTTTCTACTCAATATTACTGAAGGCGGCCTGGTGCCGCACCCGCAAAGCCGGGATCTGGAGTTAAAGATTCTGTTTGAAACCGTTTCGGCTTTCGGCACGGTCGGGCTGACTCTGGGGCTGACCACAAAACTAACTGCAGTCGGTAAAATAATTGTCACAATATTGATGTTTACCGGCCGCCTCGGCCCGATAATCCTGATTACCGCAGTCCAGAGTTATCAGAAAAAAGAGCTTTTCAAATGGCCGGAAGAACATTTATTGATCGGCTAATGGAGAATTTATGACAAAAAAGAAATTACAGGTCGGGGTTATCGGACTCGGCAAGTTCGGCCTGCATTTTGCCGAACACCTTATGGAGTTTGGCCATGAAGTCCTGGGGCTTGACAACAACCCGGTTCACATTAAACATGCCCAGGCCAGCCTGACGCAAGTATTCCTGGCGGATGCCCGGGAAAAAGAGGTTCTGGAACAGACCGGAATGGGAGAGCTCGAATATGTGATGATCAGCGTTGGAGATTCAATCTCCGCAAGTGCCATGATTGCTATGTTTCTCAAAGAACTCAACGTGGCCAAAGTCTGGGTTAAGGCCCGGAACTCAGATCATCGGAAACTCCTGGAAAAAATCGGTGCCGACCGGGTAGTTATTCCGGAAGATCTGGCCGCCAAACAGCTCGCGGACAGGCTCACTAATCCGGGGTTTGTCGACTATCTGCCTTTTGATCATGATATGATCATTCAGGAGATGACCATCGACCGAAGTGCGGGCCAGACCCTGCGGCAACTTGATCTGACCAACCGCAAAAAAATTCAAGTAATTGCGGTACAGCCCATTGGCGGCGGCAAACCGACTTATATCCCTAATCCCGACAAAAAACTGGAAGCCGGTGATATTCTGGTTGTAATCGGGCACCGGAACCAATTCGAAAGTTTCCAACTCTAAGTTCAGGTATCAGAAAATGAATAAAGAACAGATAAAAGAGGACTTAAAGGATATCGGGGGCCGCCTGCGCCGGGCAACCGGCTATTCACTGCAGGGGTTACAGGCGGCTTTCCACAATGAACAGGCTTTCCGCCTTGAGGTTTACGCCCTGTTGATTGTCATCCCGGCCGGGCTGGGACTGGGAGATGGCAGGGTAGAGAAGAGCCTATTGATCGGCAGCTGGCTGATCGTTATGATCACTGAATTAATGAACTCTGCAATGGAAGCTGTCGTTGACCGGATCGGCAGTGAGAAGCATGAGCTCTCCGGGCGGGCCAAGGATCTCGCTTCCGCCGCAGTCATGGTAGCTCTGATTTTAACCGCAATAATCTGGTTGCTGCTGATTTTTTAATTTTCAACGGCGGCCATCAGCTACTCTTGCTTGCAATGCGCCGCTTCACCCATTTAACCAGTGGGATTTTCCAAAGTTCGTCTGCCAGTTGTTTCGGAAAAAGATTGTCTAATTTTAGATTAAGATAATAATTAAGAAATAGGTCTTTTTCGTAGCTACTCCAGTCAGGACAACGACGAAAGAGGGTGTCGAGATCGCGGATTCGAGCTCTAAGCGGTGAGAATACCCGCCGGGCCTTCTCCAGGTCAATGAGCCTGATGTCGGTCGCGGTCAAATCCCCATCCTGACGAACTTTGAGCATGATATGTTTTGGGTAGAGACAATTATGACGGAATCTGTGGTCATGGAGACGGCGCACCACATCAGCTATTTCAGGCAAAACTGCGAGCCGCAGATCGTTATTGGCGGCTGTTGTTTTATTATCAAGATCACAAAGCCACTCATCTAATGGCTTAAAATTTTTCAACTCGTAGGTTATCAGGATTGCCTGACGACGACCGTCAAGATTGCGTTCACCGTAATAGAGTGGGTTCGGAACCCCAATCTGGTACTGAGTCAGCTTTCTTAAGTTCTGCCACTCTATGCGAAAGGTTGGACAGCCTTTAGGAGAGCTCCAAGTGCGGCGCAAATGGTTCTCCTGGCGTTTGATGAAAACCCCGACAATCTCATTGTTTTTTCTGCGCAATTCATATCGGGCAGCACCGCTCCAGCCCGAACGCCGATAGTTTGGCGGTTCAAACCAATCAAGCTCAGCTTCCCATAGGCTTGTAAAATTCCCCAACTCATTAAATTGCAGTAGTTCCCGATCTGCGGGCGCATAAAAATACTCGTTTATCGAAGTCATATCATCTCGTTTTCAGAAGGCATAACAATAATCCGGAAAAGTACCAGAAGCCGGATAACGGTACTGAGCACCAGTCTATATAAACCGACATAACTGATGTCAAGTAAATTTGTTAAAGATAGAAGCTGATATGGATATTTTTGTGCGAAATTTATGGCTTCTGCCGGGAATATCTGTTACAATTTCCCGAACTTCAATAAAACGGAGACAGTTGACTCCCAGGGCGAGTTCGTAATTATGTCACTTGTTAAAAGTTATCTGCGGCGCGAGATTATGCTGCCTTTTTTCTATGCTCTGCTGGTGCTGGTTTTTATCCTGCTACTGGGCCAGCTCTTCAAAATCGTCAACATGGTGGTTTCCGAGGGGGTTAGAATCTGGGATGTAATGCATCTAGTTCTGGCCATGATCCCGCAGATGCTGACCATGGCCTTGCCGCTGGCCTTTTTTTTCGCGGTTTTAGCCGGAGTCGGCCGCCTGGTTGGTGACGGTGAAGTTACGGCTCTGCAAGCGGCCGGCATCTCACCTTACCAGATGCTGACCCCGATTTTACAGCTGGCCATTGCCTGTACGATGCTGACCATGCTGATGAGTGCCTGGCTGGCGCCCTGGGGAATACGCCAGGTACGGAAGGTTACTTTTGCCATTCTTCAAGACAAAGTAACTCTGGCCCTGCGGCCGCAATCACTCAATCTGACTTTCCCGGGCATGACGATCTATCTCGGTGATATTGACAAAAAAAGCGGCCGTTTAAACTCTGTTTTCATTGAAGATCACCGCAAAAGTGAGGCGCCGCAAACCATTACCGCATTAACCGGTCGTCTGGTCAGCGACAAACCGACCTCGACTCTATCATTAGAACTTGAGAACGGTACCATTCATGAATATAATCAGTTGAAGGAGAGTTACCGGATAACCGATTTTTCAAAATACAAGGTTAATTTTGAGATTTCGGCTCTACTCGGAGAAAAGTCACATGTCGGTATGAAGAACAAATCCAGATCAAATTATGAACTCCTGCAGAAAATAGCCAAGCAAAAGGAGAACGGAGAGAGTCCGGCCAGGTCTTTGACCGCCCTTTACGAACGTTTCACTCAGCCTTTTGCCTGTATCGCTTTTGCTCTTTTAGGGGTAGCTCTGGTTCTCAGGCCGGTACGCAGCGGCGCCCGCTCCCGGGGTTTTGTTTTCGGTCTCTGTCTTATTTTAACTTACCATCTGACCAATCTGATAACTGAGTATATGGTCGAATGGAAACCTTCGCTGGCATTCATCTTCCTTATGCTGCCAAACCTGATCTTTATTTCCCTCGGAATACTTCTGATGGCCGTAAAACAGAACGACATCGAGCTCTCGGTGATACCCCGCTGGCGGATTAAAACCACCCCGAAAGATACACCCTGATCCCCATCAGCCTATCCTGCGACAACAATACACCAAAAGTTTACATAAAACCCAAACTAACTTTCACCTGGCGGTCACAGGGCAAAAAGGGTTACCCTTCCATATTTCTCCGTATTTTTTTCGAAAACTACAGTAATACCGCTGTCAGGCATCTCTTTGATAAGACGTAAAAAATACTGCCGGCCGCCATCGCGGTCGACAAGCAGCAGATAATCATACTGACCACTCTGCAGCATACTCAACTTAAGCTTATCGACTTGGGTTATATCGCAATGCTTACGTAATGAAACGAGCCCGGGACTGTCGATAGTTGCATAAAAATGGGTGAAAACTATTTTGCCCGAGGTACCGCACAGGTTGATTTCCTTACCGGCCGGATGCCGGGCTGCCAACAACTGACCAATCTCTTTGAAAACTACCGCCCGGCTCAGATGACTCTTTTTCAAGATTGAATAACATGAGAGAGAGAGCAACAGCAGACAGAACAGAATCAGAGCCGAAATCCGGCCCGAACCGGATCGGATTTTCTGCCAGAAGAAAAACAACCGGTTAAACCCGTAGCCAGAGAAAACCAGAACTGGAAAATAGATTAAGGCAACAAACCTTTCGCTACTGCTCCAGTTCAAAAATATCTGGCTGTAAATGAAAAAAAGTCCGGTCAGAATCAGCAGCAATAGAAACAGCTGGGATCGGGGCCGGCGGATCTTTTCAAGCCCTACTGCACCGATACGCAGAAAACCACAGATTGCGATCAGAAAAAACAGGTTCCCGAAAGTTTTATGAATTGCATGGCCGGTCGTTCCCAAAGCTAATAGCCAGAGAAGAGTGTGCGCCTCATCAAAAAAACCGGGAGCCATTCCGGGCGGCGGGTTATCCCCCAACTCTGAGAGAGCCTCCCGCAACCATTGAAACCTTTCGAATGAATCAAACAAGCGGTCGCCGACACCGTGAGTCAGCATCTGCAAAGGGTTAAACTGCACGCTGCTGTGACTGAGCAACAGACCTCCGGCAAAAATCAGCAACAGAAAGCCGGGCAGAAAATAGGCCGCCAGATAACGAATCTTGCGAACCCGGGCATCAAACAGCAACCAGACGGCCGCGATAACCAGGGGCAGTAATCCTTCAATACGACTCCAGGCCGCCAGGATAAAGGCTGTGGCAACCAGCGATAATAGATAAGCGGGAGGATCTTCCCGCTCCAGAAAACTACAGAACCCCCAACATCCGAGAACCAGAAAAAACCAGAATTGCGGCCCCCTGATAATCTCACCGGCCAGCTCGACAAAGACCGGTGAAATCACGTAAAGAGCAACCACCATAATTGCAGTCCGGCGCGGCCAGAAAATAAGATTAAAGAAATAAAACGGGATGATTGTCAGGAGACTGAAAAAAAGAGAAATCATTTGACCGGACAGGATCCAGTCACCCGTAAAATGAAAAAGCCCCGCAATCATAAGAGAAAGATTGGTCGGATAAGGATAGGCGGCCAGAAATTGATCGGCATGGCCCAAGCAGAAAGCTTTTGCCTGCAAGATATAAACAATCCCGTCGGCATTTAGCAGCGGTTCCCGGGAAAGGGCGATTAAACGTAGAACTGCGGCCAACAGGAGGAGTGACCCTAAAGGGATAAGCCATCCGGTCGAACCTTCGGTTTCCGGAACAGGCCGGTTTGAAACTTTAGACATGAATTAACTCTTAGCTTGCAAAGGGGCGGAATTTATAGCGGATTCATCCACAAAACAGCTCTGAAGCATCAATCTTTACGAGATTTGTGGCGCCTATTGTAGAAAATATATCCGGCCACTAGAAATACGGCAAACGCAACCGTCGCCAGGACAATCTGATGCAGATAACGATCAACCATCTCCTGATTGTTGCCGATGAAATAACCGACCAGGGCCAGAACAATCACCCAGATTCCGGCACCTAAGCCGGTAAACAAGGTAAAGAGTGACAGATTCATGCGCGATATCCCGGCCGGCAGACTTATATACTGCCTGATTCCGGGCAGCAGCCGGCCGACAAAGGTTGAGATATGGCCGTGATCGACAAAAAACTGATCCGCACGATTCAGACTCGTCTCACTGATCAACACATAGCGGCCGTATTTTATAAAAAACGGGCGCCCCCAGGCCGCCGCCAGGCCGTAATTGAAAAGCGCACCGAAGATACTACCGGCAATCCCGGCCAGAATAACCAGCGGCAGGGACATATCGCCCCGGGCGGCCAGGTAGCCGGCCGGAGGCACTACGACCTCGCTGGGAAAGGGAAAGAAAGATGATTCAAGAAACATCATAACTACGATCCCAGTATAGCCCCATTGACCAACAATATGAACAATCCAAGCGACTACATCATGTAATATTTCCATAGATATTGCAAAAACCTGACTGAATTAAAAATATTCAAAAAAAATTTACGGCTCCGGCTGAAACCCGAAACTCTTTTGAATAACAATAAATCTCTGCAAAATCAAGCCGAAAAAGGCGCCATTCCCCAAAACGGCCCGATTAAAAAGGGCAGGTCATAAAAAAATCGACCTGCCCTTCTGCTATTCTGATAACTCGGTTAAAGATTATGTACTGCTTTAGAATTCCAGATCCATCAGCAGTTCAATACTTTTACGATGCCAACTCCGACTTGGTACAGAGTAAACTGATATCGGAAAACGCATCAAGACTCATGGCCTGATCAAGAAAATCATATTTTTTGGTCTCCCGGTTGAAACGTACAGAGAGACAGTTAACTGCACTTACCCGCTTTAGTTGCAGGTCCTGGTAGGCTCTGTAGATACCGGGAAGCGGCTTGTTGCCGCTGATGCAATATTCAAATATATCCAGATTATTGCTGCTAATCAGGGTCTTAAGTTCGGCTTCGTGCGGTGGCTCATCTCCGACAACATAGATTATGTAACCTTCTTTCATCTCTTGCTCCTTGGTCTCTTAAGGTTGAGGTTGACGACCCTCGCTCATCCGGCATTGATCCCAGGTTTATAGTTGCAAATAAAAAATCCCCGAACCGAAACAGAAGTTTCGACCCAGGGATTCCCAATTTTATCCACAAAGGTTCTATAAGCCTGGCTCTGTTTGCCACGAGAGACGGCTATTTTGTTCCGGCAGGTCTTCTGACTCCCGGATCAGTCTACTTACCACCCCTTCCCAACCCTGATGACATTGATTAATCATGTCACCGACTCCGATCAGTGGTTACAGTGGTTTTCGTCCCCGGTTACAGCGGCGGGCCCGTCCTCGAATTTCACGAGATTCCCAGTTAGGCTCTTTATGAGCACCTGAACAATATAATTTATAACGAGCTGACTATTATATCTTTCCCAGTTTGTCAAGCAACAAACTTATGAAAATTAGATCTCTTGTGTACCTTGAAAGAGAAAAACCCCGATCCTATTTGACCAGATCAATTCTTCTCTTCTCCAGATATAGCATCCGGATCAACTCATACTCAAAAGGCGAACCGGACTGATAATAGCGAAAATCGATGTTATGCCGAGCATCTATTGCTTCAATCAAGTCTGCAGAGGTTCGTATTCTCCACTCGTTACGACTGCTGACATTATCAAAGAATTCCTTAAACACCCAGTTCCACACAACAATACGGATACTCATATCAAACGCTAGTCCGGTCGTGTCACGCAGCGATGATGGCCCCAGAACCGGCAGCACCAGATAGGGCCCGGCCCCGACCCCGTAGACCCCCAGAGTCTGGCCAAAATCCCCTTCACGTTCAGGCATTCCCAATCTGGTTGCCGGATCATACATACCCACCAGGCCAACAGTTGTATTGAGAGCAAACCGCCCTACATTCATCACGGCTCGCCGACCTTTAAGCTGCAGCAGATGGTTGAGCAGATTATTAAACTCACCCAGGTTGCTGAAAATCCCTGAAATACGTTCCTCGATATAATCCGGCAATACCCATTCATAAACACTGACTGCCGGCAAAAACAGATAGCGGTCGAAATAGTAGTTGAATCTATACATCTCCCGATTGAAGGACTCCCACGGATCGTAAGCATCCAGAGGACTGACAATAGTTTTTTTTGCAGGTTCTTCAGCCAGAGCCTGCGCCGACTGAGATTCGATTCCAGCATCAGGTCGGCAATTATAGCCACCGGCGCAGCCGCCGGCAGATAAAAGGGCAAGAGACAGCAGCAAAATCAGGTACCACCGCTTCAGGTTTGCTCCGGCCATAACCCTATTTCCCACTTTCCTTGAAAAAGTTTACCATATAGACAACATTGTCTTTATAGCCCATGTTACCACAGTGACCTCCCCGAGGATAAATTTTCACCCGCGCCCCCATAATCTTCTGAAAATACTCAATATCACCGTCTGCCAGAATAAAGTCATCCCGGTTCGTCACCAGACCGATCTTAGGACTTTTTCGCAAATACTCTTCGAGTACCCGCAGGCTGCTTCTGTCGACAAGTTCACGTAAACTTAAACCGGGATATTTCGCTCTGTAGACCGGATAGATAATATTTTCAACGTACTCACTGAAACCATTTTTGTAGATTACACTTTTTGCGTATTCAGTTAGAGAATCGGTAGCGGACAAATTCAACTCCGCGGGAACAATGTAACCGCTGCGAGTCATCACATCGGCGGTAAAAAGCAGGTTGGAGAGAGATATCCGAAAAGAGATACCGATCACGGCCGCTCTTTCCGCCTGCCCCGGCAAGATATCGTTATAGGCACTGTAGAAAAATCCGTGGGAGAGATCGACAAAGTCACCGACAACATAGGCAACGGTAATATTGTGTACCAGCTTTGCGTAGAAAGCATCCAGGCCTTCCATGCCGCCGGGAAGATTATCTTCCAACATTTTATCAATTTTGATGGCGGAATCAAAGATATTCAAAGCTGGATTAATCATCAGAACTTTTTTGAACTTAAACGACCGACGTTGTTCGTCCAATTGGGCGATAAAGGCAGCCTGAGAACCACCAAGACTGTAGCCGGTGAGATAAAAAACGCTGACCAAAGGCCGCAGTTTTTCTTGGGCAATTATCATCTCCATAACCCGGTAAAGATCTTTTGCATCGGAATTAATATCACCCGGCATACGAGAACTTGACGCCGCGACTATAAAATTCGGGTGAGTCGGAGAACTTAAAGCGATAACATGAAACCCGGCCTGAAAAAAAGCCTTCTGCATCATTTTCATCTTGCCAGAATCATAACCGGCACCGGTCCCGGCGATCATAAAAATAAGCGGTGCCTGCTCCTTATGGGCGGCAACAGAATAACGCAGTTTGTTATTGTACCAGAAGACCTCGGGTATGACCCGATCGGGAAAGATATCTATGGTTTGGTAATATTTAGCCGAAATGGTTTTCGGCAACCGGGCTCGATCCGCAACCGGAGTTGACAATATGGTTGCGGTCAGCGGATCCTTCAGGGGATAGTCATAGGATTCCGCCGACGCAACAAAGGGCACTGTCAGAAGAATAAAACTCATCAATAACAGCCCACACGTCAGGCTTTTTCTTTTCACTTTATCCATCTGTCAGAATCCGTTTTCAATTTGGATACTCACATAAATATCAGATAAGATTACGGCTGAAATTGTATGAGGAGGTATCTAAGTCATCAATCCGAAAACGCTGCGGATGGTGAAAACGACGTAAGTCAAAAGAATCCGGCGCATAGGTCAGATCGATAATTTTACAGCTAATATCGGGATTACGCAGAGATTTAAGCTGATTGAGCAGGGAAAATGGGGTGCCGGAAGTTAAGACCGTCAAACCATCACGTTTAGAGGCGATAATCTCTTCCCGCCGACTGGAGATAAAGGTTTTACCGCGACGATCAAGAGTTAAGGGCACCCGGGTGATAAGCAGCGGCAAAAAGCTGAATACGGTCAAACATAAAGTGCTTCCAGGTAAAGCCAGGAGACTGTTAATCGAGTTTTCATCAAGTTCTGGACTCAAATGCAGAGCGGAAAAACCATGCTCTGCGTAAAAACTTAAGGCGGCCTGGTTGGTAGCGTGCAGAAAAGGCCCGGTTGCCAGCCTGAATTCAGCTGTGGGAATATCAAGGGCTGAAAAAAGCTCCAGCTGATCGAGGCCGTTA
>Ga0190303_1000332_pt1 | contig 19504 bp, 21 predicted proteins | sample 48700701_MG_FD_161672 | JGI IMG/M metagenome (GOLD analysis project Ga0190303, IMG submission 161672) | Hydrothermal vent sediment bacterial communities from Southern Trench, Guaymas Basin, Mexico - 4870-07-0-1_MG | ecosystem: Environmental > Aquatic > Marine > Hydrothermal vents > Sediment ... | reverse complement strand
GCGTTGATCTGTATGGCCCGGCTCCACCAGTTAAAGGCATTATTGCCATAGCGTGCCGGGGCGCGGGCGTTGTCCGGCCTGTTTTTGATATTGATCGCAACCCCTACTTTTGCCCCGTGCATGTTGTCCGGGTTTTGAGAGATAACAGAAGCCTCCAGGCCGATCAGATGAGTGGTTGCCGTGCCTGTTGGGCTGTTCCACGCCTCAGTTGCAGCACCAAACGCCATACCTGTGCCTGCCTGCGCGTCATTTTTAGCGTTGAGCTGAGCGGCTACAGCCAGCTTTTTGCTAGCCTTTTGAGTAGCCATGCCGACCAGCCCGTATTCAATATATTTCGCGCCTGATGATTTGCCAATCACCGTTTCCGCGTTGACACAAAAAGTGCTTGCACAAAAAATCAATAAACACAGATATTTGATCATGTTGATACTCCTGTTAATGTTGCCACTTCGGTTGCTGTAATAATCCCGTAGCCCTGCAATAACTGTAGGGCCTGAATAAACCGGGGGTTGTCTGCGTGCAGGGTGTAGGCGTCCTTCCAGCTGGACAGCGTTGTTCTAAGCACGTCGCGGTTAGTGATGCCCGTGGGCAACGCGGGGGCCTGATCATCTGCCGTGGGCACCAGCGAGAGCATATCCGCGCCATCGATCACCGCATTGAGTTTGTCGAATTTGATTTGACTGAGGGTGCTGAGCTGCTCGCGGATTGTGTTGCGGGTCCAAATTTTAGCGAGAATATCATCAACAACCAGGGTGTCGTCTTCTTCGATTTTTGTGCCGCTAATTAGTGTTGTCGTTTTCATCGCACTGCTCCCTTGTAAACGCAACTTAAGTTGCCAGCAACATTAGACTTTACTTCGATTTTGAGTGACGAGATATACGGGATAAAATCCGGCGCAACAGCATAATTTGAGCCGTTGAAAAACCCGACTGCGACATGCCCGGAATTATTAGATATATTCCCTGAGCTCGCCATATCAAGGCAAACGACTCCGTCGAGAGTGATTCTGATTGACACATTTTTCGATGTGCTATGCGACTCATAGACACTAAACCAATTCAGCACACCCGCGCCGGAGATATTGATTAGCGTGTACCATGTCCCAATCGTTAGCGAAGGGGAATATTTGCGGCCGAACGAGCGGGTCTGTGATACCTGCGACTCAGATTCCAGCGTGACTCCGTCCACTGTCCTCGGAATTAACTGCACCGGCGGTGCGCTCAATATCTGCGCAGCTGCCATTGTGTCGAGCGACGCTTGAGACGCCCGACTGGATAGCGCAACATCCAAAAAGGCAGCTTTAGCGCTTGTCCATACTGTATTAAGCAACGCAGTAGATGCCACCGCTCTACTGCCGACAGTCGCATTGAGGTTATCCAAGTTTGCTGCTCTTGTTGCTGTAAGTCTGTCAATTAAAGTTTTGAGTTTGCCGGGCACTCCGGCGAAGGGTGCTAACATTATTTAGCTCCAAGTTGTTGCAGTTGGATACCCATCTGCATTATATGTTGTTGATATTGTTCCAATTTCATCATAATTGCTTCCTGAGTCTTCGCTGTAGTCCCACTCTTGGGACGATATATTATTCATCTCGCCGCCGCTTGCGCCCCAAGTGTTTGTCGCTCGGAGCCATAACGCGCCTTTTTTAAGGAAGTAATACTGTGGCATTTCAGCTGTACCCGTCCCGTCTGCTTTTGAATAATCCCAGAAGTCCATGCTCCCGTACAAAATGCCATCACGCAGCCCTTGCAGGTTGTTTTTGATGTCTGTTAATACCGTATTTCCCGTATCAGTATTTATTGGCTTGTCGTCATCAAATCCAACATAGGTCGGGGTGCCTGACCATATAGCAGATACTACATTACTATCAGCGTCATAAGTGTAAGTTTTTGTACCTAAATAAGTGTAACCTGTCGCTGATGCTGGCCTGTATTGCCAATATTCTGTGTCCACTCTACCGCTTGACCATGTAAGGGTGGTTCGAACTCGTTCAGGTCCAACTCCTTTTTCCCAAGTAATGTATTGAGGCTCTTCTACTCCTACCCATGTCCTATAATCCCAGCCATTCATTGCGCCGAAAACAATACAATCACGGAGCGACATTAAGTTTTCGCGGATATAATCAACTGTCTGTAATGCGGGGTCGGCATTACCCGGCTTCCCATCCTCAAAATCAATCAGCGTAGGGGAGCCACTCCATGTCGTAGATGTTAGATTGTCGCTTGCGTCCCACGTCATTGTTTCTGTGCCGTAGGTGTACCACGTCCCTCCTGATTCTGCTTGCCACTTTGGAATAATCGTGGCTACATGCCCTCCGCTCCACGTCAAATCCTGTGCCGCTGACTCAACACTAGGCAGCCCTGCTCTATATGACCATGATACATCCGCAGGGGCCGATGATCCATCTGCAGAATACTCCCACTCTTTAAGATGCCCCATATTCAGACCATCCCGCAAAGCCTGGAGATTTTTCTCTACAAGAGCCGGAAGCTGATCGCCTGTGTCGTCGTTAATTGGCGAGCTGTCTATGAATTTATCGTATGCCATTAAACCCCCTTAAAGTCCCAGATAAAGTCATTCGCAACCTGTGTTCCAGCAGAATCAAATATATATACATCAAAGGTAGTGGTCGCTCCAAGCACTATATTATCATAAGTAGCCGTTCTGGCTGCGGTGCCTTGTGCGGTGATATTGATAGATTTTACAGTTGAATATTCATTGGCCAGAGTGATTGTTTTAGCTGATCCAGAATTGCTTGTGTCTGAACCTGTTTCGTAACGAGTCACGGCGTCAACTCGGAAGTTTATTTTATTTGTGTCAATTCTCGCAAGACCTTTACCTGCGAGCCGAAACCTTGCGTACCTCGCTGTATCTTGTACAGATTCAGTCGTGTGGTTTGTCCACGCTAATGAGGCCAACTGAAGGTCAAAATATCTAACAAGAGTGCCGCCATATTGCTTCCAATAATCAGCACTGCTTTGCCGCCATGTACCTGTGTAGTCTTGTCCAAGATCGTACTTATCTGAGTAATACTGAAAGTCAGTACCGGGCGTTGCCTGATAGCTTGCTAGCTCGCTTGTTTTCGTTGACATTACTGCCGCACCGAATAGCGTATTCCATGTTTCAGAACTGGTGTTGGTGTAGATAATGTCGTCAGCCTCTCGAACTTCAGCACGTCGATGGGTCAACAGGTCGCCCGTAGCGCTATCAGCGTAAGTAGCTGAATCAACAAGGAAAGCGTCATCATCTAGGGTTACAGAAAAAGACACAGTAGCCGCATTCGCGGAGTATTGCTTTACAGAATCAATTGCTTTTACTAAAAAGTCCCACGTTCCTGGTGGTACGTCTTTTGTCTGCAATCGTAACGTATCTACTTGGTCAATGACGACAGCATCATTCCAAGCCACGGCCACGGCACCGTACCTTATTTCATATCTCTCTACGTCAAGATCAACGGCCGCAGGCCAGCTTAATCTAACTTCGCCTGCGACTTCAAACCCTGATAAACTCACCACATCGCCAGGAATTAAGAACTTACCAGCTGGAGAAATTAGCGTAGTCGATGCAACGCCTTCAAACAATGACGTGATAGCTCGAACTTCTACAGTATACTGTATTCCTTCTTCTACAGGGCCTGTTGCGATGTTTCTGGCGGAATCTGAAGCCGTCCACACAATATCACCTGTGACAATCAACCTGATCTGATACCTGAGTAGATAAGGCGATACAGATTCATCCCAAGAAACTCTTAATCTACTGGCGTATAGACCTGTTTGAAGCTGGTAAACTTCTTCTTCTGCAAGAAGACTTGTCACTGCGCCAGGTGGAATATGTGGAGGCAAGTCAGTATCGGAATAAGTCGGCGTTGTCTCTATAGCTTCTGAGTATCTAGCAGGGTCATATTCCTCTATTTCGCAAACCCAGTTCGCTCTTTTTGTCGCTACACTTAACAGTCTAAATTGCTTCGAAGTTAACCCGATAGGGTGCGTCACTTCAATTACACTACCTATTTGTAACTCCAAACCTTCATCGAACAATTCTAGAGTTCCGCTGAGATCTGATAGATTGCCGTTAAGTCGCTGTATGGCTTCCCTGTTGGCCTGATCATAAGTCCCTATGCCGAGCAGTGCGACCTTAGAAAGTCGTCTAGGTGTAGTACCTGCGTCAACTCCGGCTGCTTTCTGAGTAACGGTGCGCCGCTTAAATGTAGGTGGCTCTGTTTCTCGATCTACGTAGTCTACCATGACTACAGTCGGCATCTTTCTAGGACTTTTCTTTTTTAGTGTTAAGTTTACAATATCATCTGCTGTAAATGACTTAGATACTGACTCAACTGTATCTGGAAATATGTGCGCATCACCGTTGGCCCATCCGATAAAACAACCTGCGTGAGCTCTAGCAAACTCTATCGCTGATGCGAGCTTTATCGGCGAAGAAACCGTGTAACCAGTTGTTTTACGCTTCTCACCTGAGATAAGTTCGTCACACCAATCTGCGGCTATAACGGCTTGAGGCCAGTCTATCGACCATTTAGCGTGGTTCGTTATGATATCCGCAAGTATAAGAGCTGAGTTATCTGTATAGCTCCAAGTCGAAGGTGTAGCAATTCTGTGTGATCCGCTTCCGCCATTGGTCGAGTCGAGTCGAGAGTCGTAGATTTTTTTACCTGAGATGTCTACGCTCAATCTAGGAAACCCAGACGTAGAGTTTACAGGTACTTCTATAACGACGTATGCTGTGCTAACGTAGCTATCAGCGAACCCAGGTATAGCGCCAGATAACGTCGGGTCAGCTGTTTGCGCTGTAGTACCTGTATAACTAACTACAGACGCATTTGCAAAGCTCAAAAACCCGTCAGCGGCTGTTACATCTACGTCGTCTATGTAGATAGCGTTATACGTGCTTATTTCACCTTTACAGATCAAATATGCGACGTACATAGTGCTTCCACTGACGTGAACGACGAACGGCTGACCTACGACTTTATTTCTACCGTAGGAAATCGGAATTACTGCGTTAGATGGTATTACAGTCAAATCAAGCGCGACAGCGTCCGCTATAGCATTGACTGTTTGCGCTGGTACGACAGTAGTCGCCCTAGCTCCGTTGGCGTGGCTATTTCCCGCAGACAGCCAAGCGTCTAAGAACCGTTGTCTAACTGACCCGGATGCGGTCGAACTATACGCTGGCAACACTAAAGTCATACTTCCACCAGTTTTGATACGACTGAGTACCTGTTACCTTCGATCGGTCTTACAGTAATATGACCTATGAATCTGCATGCGTACGTCAAACCGTCTGATGCCCATACGAAGTCCAATGTGAGTAACTTGTTCGTAGTATAGAACGACAACAGTGTCGACTTATCCGCACTAGATAAATCGTGGTGAACTGTGAACGTGCGGCGCGTTGATGTATAATACCGTCGAATCCTGGGTTTACCGCTTACAGATCGCGATAGCTCTAACCCGTCATCTTCTAAAACGGACGAGTCGTATAGCTGAGAAAAACTTGGATACGTTGCCATTACGCTTTCCTCAGCACGAACTTTTCCGCGCCCCAGTTGATGATTTGACCGTCTTCAGGTAAAAAATTAAATCCGTTTTCTACTGAGCAGTATTCATACGGAAAAAATTCAGTTGACGACTTTTCCGTTATGACCGTCAATGTAACGCCATCAGGTGTTATACTTACATCATCTATAATGCCGGAGACAACTTTAATCGGCGTTGTAGGTGTGTCTGTTGCATCAAGATATACCACATGAATCGTCACTTGTACATCAGACACATCGTCATTCATGACTAACGATATGGCAGACCCGCTCGTGTCGGGTAAGTAAATCGAACCGGATTGCGCCCCCGTGGGAAGCCATTTGAACGGTCTTACTTCGATTGCGTCAGCGGCGTATACGTTTGAGTCAAACACCGTCGAAATCCCTTCTGACAAATACGAAACACCTGCAGGAAACGCTAGCTCTACCAGATGGTACCTAGTAGACGTTGTTTCAGATAGTTCAGACTTAGTGTCCGCTGCCACAGCTCTAATAATCATGGCGCTAACTCGCTAGCATCGACGTTTACGTCTACAGCTAATTCTATGCGATTAGGTAAATCATGAACGAATCCGCCGAATAAGTTTATGATACCGCCAAATTCGGATGAACTAGCTGCGTCAGCCGCTGCAGCAGCGTCAAGGTGTACTTGCATCCGCGCAGTGAAGTCATCGCTCCAGCGGTTGAGGGCGACCTCTATACTATTCGCAACAGATCCAGCTGCCTCAGGGTCCGCCTCAGTTTGAATTCGTTCTAAAGTCTTCGAAAGCAGTTCTTGTGAGTGAGCGTCTGCGGCCTGTACAAATTCAATTATCTCAGCGCCCATGTCGAGTCTTGCGTTTGTACCTAACGTTCCGTACGCATTACCCGCAAGCTGAGTTATTTGTGACGCAGTTGACGCTATTTGCGCTGGATCGGATAACGAAGGTAGTATCGATGCAAGTTGGTTGGCTTTATCACGATAGAAGTCGTACTTCTCTTGTTCCGTCTGCAGCATGCCGAACTGAATCTTGTCGATTAGAGATAGCGTGCTTTGCGCTAAGCTCTCTTGAGCGCTGCGGATGTCTTTGACTAGTTGTGCGGACACGCCCGCAAAATCTTGTAACGCACTAGATAGCAACGTCACACTAGATGCGTCGGCAGAATCAGCCAATAAGACCAGCGCGTCGGACATACCATTGAACGTTTCGTAGGTTGTTTTCGGTATAGCTAATGCGTCCTCAAACAAAGTACTCATGTCAAGTGGTAGTCTGTACAGCGCGTCAAAGTTATCTATGCTATTCGTTAGGACCATAATGTCCGCATACTGGTTGACTATCTCTTCTGCAGTGCCGCTTAACCCAACTACAAGAGATCGTAATGTGTCGTCAAATGTAGCTGACACTTCATCGATCCAGGCTTTGATAAATTCTCTAGGCGCACTCATGATACCGTCTACGTCAAGCGTGTTGAACCCAAACGAGCCGAAACCTGTTGCCGGACCGCGACCGTCCCCTTGAGTTGACCTTCCAGCCAGCGATACGTCCGCCAGGTTTACAGTTTCACCAGCGAGTCTGGTGGTCGCTGTTAACACTTCGTCAATTTGAGCTAGCGCATTCATCATGTCAATAGCGCTTTGACCTTTAGAGCCGTCGCCCACTCGTTTAGCTAGTGCTGTTAACTCTAATCCGGATGACGCTATTACAGAGTCTTGAACACTGCCTCCTTTGAACAAATCGGAACCTGTTCCTACGCCTAGTTTGACACGCTTCTTGCCGTCGCCACCTGCTGCGACATCTATTAGTGCACCGATTGCGGCACCTATTAATACACCAATGGGGCCGGCGTATGAACCGTAAGTGGCCCCCAGCATAGCACCACCTACTACGCCGCCTGCGACTCCTCCGGCCATGGACCCATAATTTGACTCAGCTTGCTTGCCGAACACACCTTCGCCAACAACGTTGCCGATCTGACTACCTGCGTATCCTGCGACCAAAGATGCTCCGGCGGATGCTGGAGTTAAGTTTGCGACCGCATCAGAACTCGACGTAACGAAGGTCTCTGCAGCAGATTCAAAACCTGCATTATGGAGCGCCGTGCCGATATGCGCAATTCCGCGGAACGCTGAGTTACTCATAGCAGTCCCTGGACTAGCAAGAAAGCTAGCGGCTCCGCTCAGTAAGTCAGCGGAAGACACGCCACCTGTGACAAAGTTAGATGCGCCACTACCACCTGTTGCGGTTGCGGTTGCAGTTGCAGACCCACCTGCACTCAACAATCCGCCAACAAAGGTCACAAGTTTTTTGGTAGTCGCTTCGTGGATCAACGTCGCCATCATCTGTTTAAAGCTATTTACCAGTGAGGATTTAAAGTCTTCAAACGAGTCAAGTCCGGACTTCCACAGGTCTACGAACGCATCATCTAAGCGCTCTATTTCGCGTGCAAGTTGAGTCGACATAACCGTAGCGAGACCTTGAGTGGATTTAGCCGCGACCTTTAGCGCTGTAGATTGATCGTACAAGCTGCCCGCTAAAGCCTCAACTTGTAACTTCATCTTCCCTTCTTCAGTTATTCCTGCTGCCAGCACTTGATTGTAGATAAATTGTGCTCGCTGCGTCATACCTAGCATTTTGATTTTTAGATTGAGCGTACTAACAACGTTATCGAACGACACGTTAAGTTTGATTGCAGCGGCTGCCGCTAAGTCAAACTGAGTAGGCATTACCTTTATTTCGTCGTTCAACTGTATTTGAACAGATATTAAATCCGTCACCGCTCGCCTGTACTCTCGAGCGAAACCTGAACGCTCTTCTGCGGAATACTTATTGACGCTATTTATCTTTTCTAACAATTCCAACGAAGCACTGCTCAAATCGTTTCTCTTTTTAAAGAGTCCATTTACTTTTGTCGCAGGGTCTTTGATTCTTTCCACACCAGAAAGTATCGCGTTAATTTGATCTTGATAGTCGTCGTCTGAAATCTTTAGAATCGGCTGGTCTTTGTTGCGCCTTGTAACGTCTTGAACCGTGTTTAGCGCTGTAACCGTCAAGACAGATTGATTCCGCACTTGAGCTAGTTTTTTCTCTAGCACGTCTAGCTGAGCGCTAAAAGACTCTGAATAACTTGCGTCGCGATCTTTAAAAGATTGAGGTATAGATGCAAACGCAGTCTTAAGTATAGCTATTTGGCCGGTCAGTTTTTCAATCTCAATAGTTTTTTCTGACTTTCCTACTAGCCACACAAAGAAGCTCGAATTGCTTACAGCGACAAATGTGCGGTGCACTGTGCCCATTGCGTCACTTATCGAAACAAACGCTCGACTAGCATCCTCAGGTCTTATATTAATTAGCTTGTCTACGAATAGCTTAATAGCGTTGGACAGGTGCTTGCCGAAAGTTTTTATTTTCGACGTATTCGCGTCCAGCATAGCCGCGAGTCTTGTCGCACCGTCGCCGAGCGAGGTCATCATACCTGACTCAGCTACCATTACAGCAGCTGAGAATACTGCGGTTCTTAGTCTTGAAAAAGCTCCGATGGCTGTCGATGAAGCTGTTTGAGCCGCAGCGCCGAATTTTTCGTGTATTGCTTTGGCGAACTTACCTAAAAAATCTTCTGCTGACAGCGCTCTGCGGCGAATTTGATCTTCTAAGTCCGTTATAGTGGTTCCCATGCTGTCCGCAGCTAAGCGCATAGCACCTGGAATTCGCTCAGCTAACTGAAGCCGCAACTCTTCCATGGATATCTTGCCCTTCGACACCATTTGTTGTAGTGCGAGGAATACGCCGTTAATTTCTTGTTCGCCTAAGTGCAGCGCAGCTGATGCTTCAGCGAACGCGCTAAACACGTTTCGTATCTGGGTAGTGTTAAAAATTTCGGCAGCAGCAGCCGCAAATCTAGCGAAAGGTTGAGCTGATTGAGTAAATGAAATACCTACACGATCTACCGTGTTTCTAAGCCACTCAAGCTCTTTGTTCGCCGCTGCTACGCTTCCTGTGATAACCGTCAGCGTAGTTCTGAATCGCTGCATGAGCAGTCCAGCTTGGACTAACTCTTTCAACATTACTACGAGCACGCCACCCGCCGCGGCGGTCTTTAGCGATGTAAGCGACGATTTTATAGTTGAAAAGATAGAACTAATAGGAGACATGCGGCGTTTTAAACGCTCAGCTGAGGCGATGGACTTATCGTACCAGCTGATCATTGACTTAAACGTCGACGAAACTACTCGCCCCATAGACTTAAGTGCACGGACCGTAGATGAAGTCATCGACTTCATAGCGGAGACGCCGCTAACGCTGGCGCGCTTCATGGCATTAAGAGAACTATTAGAAAAAGCTAGCGCGGCTTTAAGCATTCGTGTATATTGATCTTGAACGTCTTTGGCACCTGATTTGGCCTTTGACGAATCAATAACTACTTCAATAGTCGACTTACGAGTTGCCACTGTTGAGCCTCTTTATATACACGACATCTAGCGCTGATACTAGATGTACAAACTCTTCAATATCATACCATGGATATAGTGTTAAGTACGCGACCATTTCCTGGTATGATATTGATTGAGGTGCCGTCTCCGTTCTTTGCCTCCGGCTAGATAAACGGAAAAACGATTGATAGTAAAAAAGTAAACTATGTGGCACACTAGCTTTATCTTTCAAAGCTTGCGGCGTTTTACCTGATTCCGCAAGCTCTAATAAAAATGACTCTCGATCGGACCACTCTAACTGCCACGTTAGACAGTCCGTTAAGACTTTGCGTTAGCTACTGCTGCCTCTTGCTTATAGTTATCTAGATCTAAAGAAGTTTCTTGTACAAACTCCCGCAAATCATCGTTGCTCATTAACACACTATACGCTGAAGTTTCATCGTACTTAATCTCTTTGCCAGCCGACACCACTCCTTTCCAGTTAAGTAAAATATGTCGGCTCATTGCTGCGCACAAAATCTCTAGTGAAATTTGCGGGTCAATTTTTCCTGACTCGATCTTTTTCCTGTACGGCTGTTGTAGCTTGTTTAAGTGCCGCTGAAATGATAGACTGCTCATATGAGCAATCTTGAACGATCCGCCAGAAAACTCGCGCCAAGTACCTTGAACTTTAGCTTCAGAGTCAACACAATTTACATCAAACATAGTTGTCACCTATATCTTAGTTTACAGTTTATCGATTTGAACCATGCAAGCTGTTGCGCTGTCGAGGACTGCGGTCCAATCGGCGTCAAACATCATATCAGAGTCCAGTCCACCTGAAACAACTTTACCTGTTCCAAATTTTTGTTTAGGTAGCGTCACTACATACGTGTCCGAATTATCGTCCTGTATGACAAATGACATGCTAAATGAAGTCCCAGCAATATACTTCGCGTACATCGTACTGTCTTCAAAATAAAAGCTACTAGAACCGCCCACACTGAGCGTCCCAAGAGCAATTCCTATATTAGATAAGCCTGAGCCTATAGCGGCTTGCGCTCGAAGCTTATTGTCCAGTTCAAATTTCAAGTTAGCGAACTTCGTAGTAGATATTACGCCATCAATATAAATCGCGGATAAATCCGATGATGCGTTCATAGGTATCGATGTGCTAGCCGCGGCGACTGTAGCTCCAGATATTTGCGATGTACTGTCCGCTGCGGCGAGCGACATCAGTCCAAATGAACCTGTAACAACAGAACCTGTTTGGAAGTCTAACGACATAGATCCAACTCTGGTACCCGTATAGTTAAAAAACGTAGGTGTGGTAGGGTCTTGAAGATGCTTCTGAACAGTGAACGAACTCTGCGTCACGCCATTGCGGATCATTTTAGCCTTTACTGTGACAGACGGCCCTACCGCTTCAGTGACAAGCGTGCCAACGACGATTAACTTCGCTGTGGTAGCTGTCGTAACTTTAAAAACGCCGTTATTCGCTGAGTTAGAAAATCCTGTTACTCTGATGAACTGTCCGTCAACTACATTCACAAAACCTGACGCAGTTGAATTAAACGAATCATCCGCGCTACTAGCATCTATGTCAGTAGCGGTTAATGCTAGCGCCGTACTGAATACGGATGCCATTGCGCCTTCGATGAATTCGTCATATGATCCAAACGACATTTCTATCGATATGTCGCCTGACGCGTCGCCTGACACCTGGATTAAATCCGCGGTCATTCGATCGTCTCGAATTTCCTTGCTGGTAACGTTAGTAATGTTGTTCGATAAGCTTTCGCCGGAATACCTGACAGGTATAAGCGTTGGCGACGTCGGTGTTACGCCGAACGTACTCTCTTTCACTATTCGCACTGCTGTTCTATTACTAGATGCGTAAGACATAATCCACTCCTAAATTAAATTATCAACGCTATATTCGCAGTTGACGTTAGTTTGGAACCATCCGCCGGATTCGCCCACAGTTGAAATTGACGTGTTTTTAATCGTAATAGAACCTACGCGATTAGCAAGAAAGAGCGCAGCGACTTCGTCTGCGAGATACCTGGCTCTAGCTAACCCTACGTTCCTTCTAACAAATATCTGTACGATTATAGCGCCTGTAGATCTAAATATGTTTGTCGGAGCACCCATAGATTTTTGAACTGTGTCTCCGGGTGCAACTGTAAATCTAACCCACTCTGATAAACCTGCAGCGACGCGTTTATCTATGTTAAAAGGTACGTTCTGCCACGCTACATCGGTGTGCGACCAGTTAGTGTCGAAATACGACTCTAGCGCTAAATTGTCAGCTGCTGATGTCATATCCCTGCCAGCGTAGGTGCGATCATCGCTCTAGGCGCCATTTTTGCTGTACCTTCTTCTAGGTACTGTGCGTGATGTTTGCCATTGGCAACGAAGACTTTTGGAAACTCACGTTGCGTAAAACTTAAAACTGGAAACTGTTTCGCAACGAGACCTAGACCTGTATCTACTGTCTTATAGTTCGGACTGTTCTTCGATACATTCCAAGACGCGACGGTTTGACCTGTTCTTACAGCTGTCCGCAAGGTTACACCATCATATACCTTACGAGACAATCTAGTGACTTCTGCTTGAGCGTCTTCCGCTAGAAACTCCAATACATCGAGCTGTTTAACTATGCTCATATTGTCTCCGCCCACAATATAATTGCGACTGCAGTTGCACCTACGTATATCGGTTGCGAACTCACTACTGTGTACAAAACTGAATTTATTTCTACTTTAGACCCGATGTCGCCGTTATATGTATCCGCGTCTACAAGCAGTGTTAATGAATGCTTAGGTACAGATGTCAAGTTCATGTAAGAACTATCGTCTTCGACGATGACGCCTCTTGTTAATGCGGTAGTTGATGCGGGTGTTGACACACCTGTGTTTGGGTCATATACAGTGGTCGTGGTTACTATGGACACTGGAATTACTAAGTCACCGGACGCATCAAACGCTCTCTTCACACCTCGCTGGACAATCGTAGATAAACTCATGTCTTAAGCTCTCAACAAGGTTATTGTCGTCACTGAATTGCCTGGTGACGCTTTAGTAGAACCTAACTCACGAATTATCCCTGCGATCAAATCAGGTAACAAAGTTACCGCATTATCCGAGTTCATTTTTATCTTGATCGGACCTACGTGTATATCCGATATTGAGTTATCTTGAATTGTTGAACCTGTTTCCGCTAAATATAGAGCCAGCTCGCACGTAGCTTTCTGAATACGTGGCGGTATAACACCATCAAAATCGCCGCTTTCTAAGATACGAGGCCACTCTAGTGCTTGCTCTGAAGTCGCGACAACTCCAATCCAAGTTACGAGACTATCTAGCAATAGAGTTGCTTGAACTAGTGACGCATCCTGCTTAGAAAACTCTAACCAAGAGTCTCCTAGCAGGTGATCCGTGAAGTAGGCATGAGCAAACGCACGTGATACGTATGAATTTGCTAACGAACTACTGACGGTGTCATTTAAAGCCATTTGTCACTTCTTAGCTTCAGGTTTAGTTTCCGACGCGGCGTAAAACTTCTTCAGCACGCCAATCAGATTTACGTCCGTAGAATTAACTCTAATTACACCTTTAACAGCTTTTGCCATACCTCGACCTAAAACAACGGTCTTACCTTCTTTAGGGCCTGTCAAATATAGGTCCAACATTTCGGTTTTTGAGCTCATTCTAACTCCTATTAGTTATTGATACCAGTTACAAGCGCCAGGCCCTTTTCGCTAAAGTTAGCCAACCCGTTGTAGAACTTGATTCGAGTGATCGACTCATCCTTGGTCTCAGACTCACCGATATTGGTAATTCGAATTCCTGCTTCATCTCGAGCGGTCATACCTGCGATGCCCATTGTCATGGACCCGTCGTCCAGCGTACCTGCTAGGATTGATGATGCAGCAGTTTCTGTGCCGTGCGTCTGATCAATCGGCATGTTATCATTGCGGAAGATCGGAGTACCTCTATACGCTGGGACTTGGGCGCCGGAAGGTAGAGTAACTACGTCTCCGATGCTAGCACCTCCAAGGGCTCTCAGCAGCGCGTAATAAGATCGCAACGTACGTGACGGCATCAACATATAGTCCACAATACCATTCTTGTCCGTTACTTGATCCAAAAGTTCGTCCAGGATAGCTAGCGTCAGTGCTGCGCCGTTTGTGCCTGCATCAATTGTTTGAGCGCCGGATGCTAGGCTCAGCAAACCTGTAAATTGATTGGAAGAACCAGTACCTGTTACGAGCTTGTCTCGATAGGTCATGCCGATATTCTTCGCTTTAGACGCGATCTGTACTGCGCGCTGGTCATTAATCCCGCTGCGCGTAGCTTGAATCAACCCGTTAACTTCGGCATCGCCGATTAAGGTGGTCAAACTTGACGTGACTTTCGTGAACGTAGCTGGGTTTTTCGCGGTAATCGTATCTGTTACACCTGCGAATTGAACGGTACCCAAAGCGTTTTCGCGGTTGTACGCAAGCGCGTTACCGTCAATTTCAGTGAACGGCAAGACTTCAAAAAATCGATCTACAACTATAATGTTTTCGATGACGCCTTGAACAAGCATGTCCTGAGAAAGTTTAGCGGATTCTGCTAGGGTTACTGTACTCATATTAATTCTCCGATAGAGATAGTTGCGTTAAAGTTACCGCCTCCACCGGAGGTTCTTATTCTTTTATTTTACACTGTGCAGAGCTTCGTGTACACAGTTAGTTTTACTTATTTGCGTCCAACCCTGCGGTTATCTTTTGCAGCGGTGATAGCTTGCTAAGCTGATCAGCTGTTAGACTTGAAGTCACACTGCCGCCACCTTTGGACGCTATGAACAGGTGACTCGCTGTCTTTTTGAGCGACTTGACCCACTCAGACGGTGGCATCGGTGACGTTCCGTTTTTTCCGTAGATAGTGCGGCCGTCTGCATCGTACGGTACTGCTACGCCTTCTTCGATCTTGTAGATAGACTTGGCTCGCAACACTACATCATCTGCGGCCGTTGGAATCACTCCTGCTGCAGTCGCGGCACGACGAATCGCAGAGTCCACCAACAGAGTTTCAAGTTGTGCGGTCGCGATACTTAGCTGACCATCCGAAGTAACTTTATCCGCCTCAAACTGAGTCTTCATGGATTTGACGCGATCTTCTACCATTGTGGTGACGTCGTCGTCCGTATACTTCGTACCCGCTAGCGCATCAGTTTTGAGTTTGTTGTACTCATCCAAGTTCACGTCCTTGAACTTCGTAAGTCGCTCTGACAACGCGACATTGTTGTCTCGGAACTCATCTAGTCGGCTTTTAGCGACAGCGCCCGTTACGTTTAAGTAGAACACACCGTCATCGCCCTTTTCATAGTGTGTTTTTAGTGACGCATCTACATTGTCAAGTGATTTTTCCGCGAAATTAATTGGCATCGTCTTATCCTATTGGTCTGAGGTTTGTGAATCTGCAGGTTTACTTGTGAAAACTTTCTTGTCCGAATTAACTAGTTCACCTCTATATAAGTTAAAGAAATACGTGTCTTCGTCTATCGCGCCGCTAATGTACGACTCTGTGAGTTGTTTCAACTCCAAGTGACTGAGTTTTGAGTTCAAGAAGTCTTTATTGAGCAATATTGTGGGTATGTCAAAATCTTCGAAGGTCGCTATCCATGTGTATAAGATAATTAGCGCGCGCTCCATCGCATTCGCGATCGACGTTAGTGTCGCGGCCTCACTTGAGTGGCGTAATTTCACTGTGTCAACAGCTTCGGACCCTCTAGAACTTGTATCCATGAGTCGCGTACTGAATTGAGCCATTTGGCTTGTCTTTTCTGAAATAGCTCGCTCAAGACTTGTCAGCCCTAGACCTTGAAACTCTAGGAAATACGCCTTCGCCTTTTCAGGTATCGACCACGCAGTCTGTCCGCCGATTTTCAACTTTGTATCTGAGCTAGCGCCACTGATAACTGGTGTAGGTAGCGCTGTGAAGTGTCTACCGTGTTCTAAGTCAGCGCTCGTCAGGTACTGACTCAAGTTAACGTCCACAATATCTAAAATTGGAGGTTTAACTACAGCTGCGGTAATACCTTCAGGCGTAACAAACATCCCAGGTATCGACGTAAGCGACATATTCCTTACTTTCGGCACAACAGCTTCGACGACGTTCATTTCAGAGTCGTAGACAGTGACCACGTACTCTCCGGACGATACGTCGAGTAACCTGTATCGAACGACAGTCGCAAGAGCATACTTATCCGCATGTGGAGCTGTAACCACTGATTCTTGGACTACGGCCCACAACAGCGAGCCGTCAGATTGAGTTTGCCAGTTTATTACTTGTTCAGCTGAAAAAGTCGTTATATACGGGTCGCCACCTTCTTTGGGCCAGTCAATTAAAGTCAGTACGCGACCAGTTAGCAGTAACTCGCGTGCTATACGAACTCTTACTTCCTCAAACGACAGTGTCATGTCGACGTCAATGAAGTACTTTTTCATCTCCGAACTATACTCGAGTGTCGGCATCCGTCGAGTTAGCATCCCGACTAGTCCGTCTAAACTGCGACCTGCAGCGCTAAAAAATAAAGCTCGTGTTTTATACGCACCATATTCGGTCGTGCTCTGCGCACCTAAGCGAGGTAAGTATTTTACCCCTTTAGCTTTTATCGCGTCAGAACCCGCGACGACATCTTTGCATCGCGTCCACTGGTCTATGACTTGTCTATATTCTGGGTGCAAACTATTGATCGGCATATTAAAATCCTTCGTATTTCAGTTCAACTACTTCTGAGCTAGCGTGCAGTACCAAGTACCTGACTACATCATATACGTGATCTTCAGACTCAGTATTAACGTCTTCTAAATTCTTTTTATCCACTTGCAAATGCGGTAGCTGCTCGACGGTATTCACACATGTATCAAACACTTTGAAAAACGGCTTTTCTGGTGCGGCTTTATTCGCCTCAGTTACCATTTGGTTTAAAATACACAGCCCAAGTACCCTGCTCCCGGGTTTCTTGTTCGACTCATTCCACCGTATTCCTTCTTCCTCCATGAGGTCGGCTATCGATGGTCCTCTGTCTCTATTAAATATCGAGTTGTCCGCCGGACCCGGTACCACGTTGTTTATCATGATATCGATCTGCTTTATTCTGACAGCTGTGTCGCTGGGTTGCTCTTTAATACCTTCTCCGTACTGATCCGCTCCGTACAGCTCTCTTATAATGAACATGCTTCCCTTGGGCGCCGATCTCGTGGTACCGTCATCTGTCGTATAGTCGTCACCATTTGATGTCGCACACCAGAGCACTGCGTATGGAGCGCTATACCCGTAGTCATATCCGCGCTTTATGGTCCACGTTACTGGGATATTAAACGGAGTCACCACGTTCATCTCATCCGTCCAGTCTGCTATAGCGGTCGTGTCGCTCACGTCCCAGTTCCCTGTGAGCATCGCGTCTATGAGTGTAGCTTTACCTAGGCCGCGTAATTTGAACTCATACTCTGGGTCGTTTTCCGCTAGCATCTTGTTATCTGCTAACATCGCAGGTATGAACTGTCGTATCATCCTACCATCATCGATGGGCGCCCTATGAATTTTCAACCCATGATCAACGAACCCGCGTTTGAAGTACTTATGACTCACGCCCCCAGGGTTCGATGCGTACAAAATTCTCGGAAACTTGTTTTTATACTTATCAGGGAGTTGCAAGGAACCTAGCCGGCTCCTAGACCTGAGAAACCTTATCATGTATTCTGTGAAGTGCGTGGCTTCGTCTACTATTAGAAACGGTATTTGGGCGCCCTGGTATTGAGCTACGTCGGACTCCCACTGACAGTGAGCTAATTGAATCCTGCTACCATTGGTCCACTCAAATACGTAGTCTTGTTTATTGAATTTGACTAGGTTGTCTTCTATGAACGGGTGTAGCATATCTAAGAGACCGCCTGCTGTGTACAGGTGGTTACTGACCAGCTCTTTGAACGTACGCCTAAAAATGTACGTGTGCAGACCAGGTATTTCCATACTGTATATTATGGCAGCAGCGCGTATGAGAAACGACTTCCCTCCACCTGCGGCACCGCCGTACAGTATTTCTGTGGCGTCCGTTGTTAACGCCACATTTTGTTTTGTGTAAAGTCTTATAGACACTCGCCACTCCGCAGCAAATATTAATCCCTAAAGCGTGTAGGTAGCTCCAGATCGCCGTCTACTGCATCATCTACTACGACCCTTAGGACCCCTAAGTCAGTCTTGATGTTTGCCTTTATTTCCATTGATTTGAGTTCTGGCTCGCAGTACTTAACGATCGTTTTGTGACAGATTATCTTGTCCGATACAGACGTTGACTTGTCTAGCCCGATTGTGGCTAGCTCTTTTAACGGGTGGTACTCTGGATGGACCTCTTGCAGCATTTTAAGTACATTAGATCGAGTATCTACGATACCATTTGTTTCAGTAACCATTGTGACCTTCCGTTGTTCAAGATTACACTGTACTGCGCAACGTTACCAATGTACAACTTAATTTTAAACTGTGTTTATAGGGCGCATCACTGGTGCGGTGTGCGATGAAAAAAAAAAAAAAAAAAAAAAAAAATTAGGTCGATAAAGGTTTTGGAGTGCGATGTGCGATGTGCGATGTGCGTCGGGTTTGGAACGTGATAAAGGGTTTGGAACGTGATAAAGGGTTTGGAACGTACAAAATACGTCGGGACCAGGCCCGTGGAGCCGTTGAGTCGAGGGCCCCCATGCGAATTCTATCCTACCGTGTTCGTCGCTCATTGTACACTGTTATTTTAATTCTTTTTCGTAGCCATGATTTGTTTGATTTGTACACAATTATTTTCAAATTTCGAACAAAAAAATGGGCTCCTTATAAGGAGCCCAAGGTGTGAGTTTTTTAGTTTTTATTCTTCAGCGGCCTCCAGGGCTGCTGTGACAGCCGCCGCTTCTGCGGCCTTCTGAGCCTTGCGATATACGGCCTTGAACGTGTAGCCGTTGCGGGCGCTGTACACTTGGCCATAAGATAGCTCTAAGGCGGCCGCGGCGTCTTTGTGCGACAGATCTTTGTGTTCGCCTGACAAGATCATTTCAGCGTGCTTCTCGGTCATCTCATGCTTGCTCTTCGGTCCACGTGAAGACGTTGGTTTTTCGAGTGCGTTGATCGCTTCGATAACTTCGTTGAGTTTCACCGCGATTGCCTTCATATTGAGCTTCGCGCTAAGATCTAGCAGTTCAACCCTTAGGTCTGTAGCTGCGTCGTTTTGAGTTCCTGTGTCGTTTTGAGTTCCCGCGTCTTGAGTGTTCATGATGTGTAGTCCTATTTAGTTATTATGAGCGTTGATTTATTCAACTATTCTATTATCTAATAAGTCGAGCGATTTGTACATATTTATTTCAATTTGTTTTTGGAACCATATTTAACCTGGTTTGTACACATTTATTTCAATTTGTTTTTGGAACTATATTTAACCTGATTTGTACACATTTATTTCGATTCAAGGAGGGAGCCGGGAGGGAGCCGGGAGGGAGCCGGGAGGGAGCCGGGAGGGAGCCGGGAGGG
>Ga0190303_1000331_pt1 | contig 19508 bp, 17 predicted proteins | sample 48700701_MG_FD_161672 | JGI IMG/M metagenome (GOLD analysis project Ga0190303, IMG submission 161672) | Hydrothermal vent sediment bacterial communities from Southern Trench, Guaymas Basin, Mexico - 4870-07-0-1_MG | ecosystem: Environmental > Aquatic > Marine > Hydrothermal vents > Sediment ... | reverse complement strand
CAATTTCAATTTTTTTTTTCGTATATATGTTTTGTTGTTGATCTTGTTGAGGGATGATTTCCAAACGATTATTCCCTAAATCTTTAACATTCTTAATAAACAAATAACGATTAAGAATTTCGATTAAATCTTTTTTGGTTATGTTTTTAGTATCTTCAACTACATATTTGTTATTTGTCATCAAAAACCTCCTCAAGCGTGGAAACCCCTGGCTTTAGCCGTGGGTTGCTGAATAGTAACTACAAAAATCAAATATTTGAAATATAAAGTTTGTTTATTTTACTGTAAAATTGAATCAAAAGATTTTTTTTCTTTTTTAGTAAATGTAAAACAAAATTCAATTCGGTATTTGGAAAATAAACAAATCTATTTAATGGTAATGATTCTTGAAATATACGATTGTTAAGAAAAAATATTTGTAAAACTTTATTGTACACTTGAAACCTAAATCTAAAAACATCGCATTTAATATACGATGGTATGTTTTGTCTTTGTTTTATTAATTTAAAATAGTCCATAATATTACTGTTAAATTCATATATCAATTTTCTATCATATTTAATTGGTTCATGTAAAAAATTTTCATATTTTGTTAATTTATAAAAATTATCAAAGGAGTTTTTTGTTTTTTCTTCAATATATATTTTATCCTTTATAATTTTCGTGAAATCTTGAATAGTATTTTCAAAGAAAATTAATTTATTTAAAAAATTATTAAAATTTTTTATTATTTTTTCACGATTATTATTACTATTATCTTTTTTAAATAATTTTTCAAAACGAAATTTATTAATTTCTGCGGTTATTTTAATATAAACAAAATTATTATAAAATATATAAAAATTTCCTTCTTTATCTGTTGAGTTGTAATAACAATTAGTAGAATTAATACCAGTTTTAGATTTTTTTACAACATTAATTTCAATTTCTTTATCGTTAATATCGTAAACCAATAAAGGACTATATCTTTTTTGATAAGATAAATGAAAAAGAATTGCAGCTACTTTATAAAACGGCCTTTTTGTCATTCTTATTTTCTGTACGTTTTCTTTCACCTAAAACCTCCTCAAACGTGGAAGCCCACGGTTTTAGCCGTGGTGGTTGCCTGACTATTCAACAAAAACTCTAATTGATTTTTTCTACCATACAAAATTCAGCAACATCTTTAAATTTTGAAGTGTAACCTTCAACATTTATATTCGGATTCAATTGATACGCAATTGTTTGACATTTTTTCAAATTATTTCTTTTGAATTGAAAATCTTGATCATAAATTAAATTAATTTTATATTCGCCAATTAATAAATCATTTAAAATAAGATCTTCGATAGTTGTTACGTATTTTTTACCTTGCATTGAAATAAAATAATTGTTTTTGAAATTACCATACAAATCTAAATTAATAGCATCAAAACCTCCTTCTGTAATTGTTATTTTATTATATTTAGTAAAGTCTTTTTTTTGAAAATAATATAAACTATTTGAATTTTTTTTATAACGATACTTATTATTGATATATCTAGATGTGATTAATTCTAAGTTAGCATTATAAAATTGACAAGAAAGATTTCTTCTGTTCAAAATTTTTGGAGCTAAAAGATATTCAACGAAATTAACATACTCACCTATTCTTTTATAAATATAATTTTTATAAATTCGAAAAAGATTTGATTCTCTAACTGAAAATTCGCCGTTAATAGTCATAATTTTTCTTTTAACATATTCAAAATTTGTGTTTTTTATTTCAATATTTTTAATAAATTTATAATTAATATTTTTAATTAATAATTTTATTATATCTGAATCCATAAAATCAGTATATAATAATAATTTTACTATACTACCTGAAATTCCACATCTAAAACAATAAAACACTCGTTTATTTGTTGAAATATATAAATGACCGTGAGATTGAGCGTTTTTTCTAGATGCATCATCACAAAATGGACAATGTATTTGTAATTCAGTAGAATTAATTACTTTATATAATTTCGATATATTACGAAAATGATTTATTACAGAAGGTATTTGAAACAGATCCATGAAATTTCGCCGAATTTTTTCCTGTTTCAAAAACAGTTATCGAAAAACATTTAATTTGATTAAATATTTGTGAAAAACTCTTATACAGATATTCTGCGATATTTTCAGCAGTTGTATTAGTATATGGTAGAATTAAATATTTTGATTTCAATTGTTTTGCACATGATATTAGTTCATCATCAGTTTGAGCTATTAATATAGAATGATCAAATTTTTTATCTAAAAATTGTTGAAACAATTTTAAATCTCCAAAATCTATGATCATACACTCGTTATTTAGTTTTTCACTATAAATTTCTACAAATACTTTGTACGAATGTCCATGAAGATTTTTACAAACAGATGATGTATTTTGTAACCTATGAGCCGCTTCAAATTTAAATTTTTTTTTGATAGAATACATTTTGATTTCTCCTTTTTTTAAAATTAACAAAAAAATAATTTAATAATATTAATTACAATTATTTTTATATGAAAAAATTGATTGAAAAAGTTCTGTTTTAATCGTTCTGATTGCGATGACATCTTATTCTTACTAATTCTTCAGCATAACCATAAATATGCAAACCGTGAGATGCAGAAATCATTTCACCATTATCTATTCCAATTTCATCAGCCATATATTTTTGCATTACTGCGATTGCAGCAAGATTTGCTGGAAATCCACTCCATAAATCCCATGAATTATGTACAATTATCAATTCACTACCAATTGCAAAATTTGGATGTTCACCGTTTATTTTTAAATCGATAACACTATTAGAATAATAATCATCAATTTTTTTTATTTGAGTTTCTTGAATGTCTTTTTTATTTCCACTCAATTGTAATTGCAAAGAAATTTCATTATGATTTTTTACTTTTTTTTCAGGTCTTGAATAAACTGAAGTTTTATATCCACATAATTTACCTAAAAATTCCAATCCAGAAATAAGATATCTATTTGAAGTATATAAAACATTGCTATCACTGAAAGATTTTAATATATATTCATGAAATTTTTTATTTGTATTTATAATGTTAGGTCCTATTTCTTTTTTATTACCTTTTATTAGAACATTAAGTAATAATACTATGAATCTATTATTAATTTTAATAGAGAACTTTGATACATTCGTATATTTAATTTCAAATTTTTTTAGTTTCTTTTCAATTCTAAATTTTCGTATTCTACTTAAACGTGATAAAACTATATCATTATTGTTTTTTTCGATTTTTCCATTGGCTAGAAATACTCCAACAAAATACCCAAAATCTTCATCTAAATCTAACCATTGATCTATTTTATTATTTCTGTCATTTATTCCAATTGTAATGTGTTTAGGTATCGATTCAGTTTTATTTATTAACGTTAAAGGAATTCTATTACGATTTTTAAATAAATCTACAAAACTTTGATGTGATAATTTTCCAGAAATATTTTCAAAATCAGTGATTTTCCAATTATATAAATAAATATATTTTTCAAATTTTGTATTTTTGAAAAAATCTGGAAAAAAGATTCTATTTGATTTTCTATAATGTAATGATGTAATATTATTTATTTTTATTAAATAATCATTTTTTACTAATTTTTTAGCATTAACTTCTTTAAATTTCGGTGTGAATACAATATGTTCATCTGTCATACCAAAATCTAAATTGTTTTTAAAATGAAATCTTCGAATATTATTTGCTTTACGAATTGAAGATTCTTCGACTAACTCCCATTTTACCTTATAATTTTTAAGATTGGTATTAATTATATAAACATTATTTCCAGATGATACTAAATTATGAATATCTAAAAGTGTTCCAAGATATACATTATTATTATGTTTATAAATCATTTCAGTATTAGAATCTATACAACGAAAATATGGATAAAATATTAGTTTTTCATCACGAATTTGTATACCAATATGTCTAAGACAAGGTGGATCACTTATTTCACAATCAGAAGGTGATGCTATTTGAAGTATTGCTTGGTTTGTGTTTGGAGTTTTCTTTAAAACTTCAATAAAATGTTCAACTTGTGATATAATTTTATTATTAAATGAAAAAGCATTAATACGTTGTCCATAAGTATAAGTTTCGTTTGGTTTGATATCACCTGTCATGAGATAAGGTAAATATTGTTCCACATAACCTTTATCTACTGGATTTGGTATTCCAAGAACAGGTGGTATTTCAGGTAACATTAAATCGTAATTTTCACAATATGGAAATTTAATACTTATAACAATAAAATCGAATTGTAATCTAGTTTCACCAATGAATGAACCATGTTGAACTTTAAATTTGTTTTGATCAAGTATTTTTGTTAAACATTGAAACCAAGCATCAGGTATATCTCTGGCTTGAATTATTACTATTGAATTTTCCACTTTTTTCTCCTTTGTAAAAAATAAAAAAAAACTTGTAAAATTCGAGTGAATTTGTTGGTGATACCACGAGGTCTAAACCCCGTGGTATGTTATTACCGAATGTAAAATATTTTGTCAAAAATTGTTTTATAAAATTCTATTTCAACTTTTTTACCAAATTCATTTTTTTTAAGAAAATAATGTAAATCTAAATGCAATTCTAAATTAATGTAGTTGTTTTCTAAAGGTTTAACATTAAAATGACTAACTTGAATAATTTTTGAATCTTCTTCTAATTCTTTAAGAATTTCAGTTCTACCAGCTTCTTCTCCATCAGCATAACCCGAATCGTAACCAGAGGCGAAACCTTTATCAAAAGAATCGTCTGATTTAGAACATTCTCCTTTATAAATCAACATATTTTTTCCTTCACCTAAAATTAATAAGCGTGAACAATAACTCCTCCATCTTCACATTCCGCTACAATTTCTTCTCCCTCTTCAACTTCTTCTTTTGTTGAATAATAAGTAAAATCGCAACAAATAGCTATGACATCAAGTTCGATTTCTGTACCTATATCTTCTTCTAAATCAATTAAATAGTCAAAAAGTGTAGATAAACCATCATATCCTCCCATTTCTTCAAAACGATCAAATTTCCTAAATTCGTCCATAAAATGTGATTTTGTAACTGTCTTTTTCATCAAAAATCTCCTCAGTGTAAAAATCCCTGGCTTTAGTCGTGATTTCTTTTAAAAAAAAGTTTACTTTAAAAATTCAAATTTAATAACACCTTTTCGCATTCGATTTTCAAATTTATTATAAAATTTTACAAATGTTAAATAATCAGCAGAAGTTTTAGGATTTTCAGCAATAATATTCTTAATCTGATACCATCCCATATCCCACAGATTTAAATTATGTTTCCAACGAAATTGAATACTATTAAAAACCAATTTTGTAGCTAAATTTAAAATTTTTTGAGCGTCTGAAGAAAGTTTAACAGTTTTTAATATTTTATAAACGAATTTATCTCTATCTTTAAACGCATTATCGTATAACTTATCGCAATGTTCAAGATTTTTAGTTTTATTAATAATTTTATCTCTCGATATCCAAAACCATTCGTTCGAAACAACGTTTTTTATTGATGATTGACGGCTAGCTGAATTAAACAGTGAATAAACAATACAATCAATATTCCACTGTTTATATTCAGGATGTTTAACATTTGGAATCAAATATTCCTTTTTTTCAATTATCCAATTTGATTTAATTAATCTTCTGGCTGTGAATAATGCTATAGATTCCCAAAAATTGTAAGGTGTAATAGCATTAGATGATTGTGTGAAAGGTATTGTCAAAAGAATAACTCGTCGACTATTTTTACCAATATTATTTGCACCAGATGCTAAAAAACCAATAGTGTTTTTTATTTTACGTTTTTTACTTTTAGGTTTATGATAAATTTCAGTACCATTAGGAGTAAAAAATAATTCACAAGAATTTAATTTAATATGTTTTTTTTTAGCCCAATCAACAGGATATTTGTAACCATCTAAATTATAAAAAGTTATACTTGGTATTTTTAAATCGTTAAATGTTTGTCCAAAGTTATTCACACGTTTAACATCAAATAAAAAACTATGTTTATTGTTTGTTTCGCCACTAGACCAAATCGTAAAACAAATACTAAACTCATCTGATACTCCATTAAATTCTCCAGCATTAAATAATAAACCTTTTTCAAATTTAAAATATTTTAAAAACACATTTCTAAATTTTTTAAATGTACTTCCAGTTAAAAATGTCGCTGTTGTAAATAAACATAAATTAGTATTTATTTTATTTTTTGGAAAATTTAAGATTCTATATAAAAATTGTACATATAATTCTGCTGAACCATCAATGTTTTTATCTTTTTTCATTCTATTACCTACCATAGTATTGACAACACCTTTCATCTCAGATATTGAAGGTCTACCATATGGAGGATTTATGAAAAATAACAATGGTTTCTTTTTTAAAATTGTTTTAAAATTCTTTGGTACTTTATTCCAATCGTCATTTAAAAAATCAAATTGAAATTTAGTTGAATTAGAATTATAATTCGATTTTAAGATTAATTTAATATCGCTTAACTGCAAGGTTGATTGAAATAAATTTGTAAAATTATAATTTCTGGTCAAATTAGCAGTACCACAAGCACAATCCCAAACAACATAATTTGTCTTCCAATTTGGAAATATTTCATCAATATTTTTAACAGCTTCTCTAACTAATACTGTTGGTGTAAAAAATTCTCCTTGTTGTTTTCTAGAAATTTCTTTAATAACAACATCACAATTCGCTGTGATTTGTTTGTATTCTGTTGCAGTATAATTTGTGTCTAATTTTAAAAATAATCTTCTGAATGCAAGTGAATTAATTTTGATATTTTCAGTAATGTTTGTTACAGGATCCGTATATATTAATGTATCGTGTAACTTGTCAGATAAATGATTTTTTACAGGATCTTTTAATATATTCAAAAATATTGTACGTTTGTTATATATCGAATATTTTTTGTCGGTTAAAACTGCTTTGTCAAAAATGTTAAAAATTGTTTCTATATTATAAGGATCAATTTTAACTTTTTCAACATAGCCGTTTCGAAGTAAATTGTGTAATTCTAAACTAATATAATTCTCATTTAAATATTTAACATCGAAGCTAAACGGAATAATTTGTGGATCATCAATCATTTTTTTGAGAACAGATTGTTTATCGTTATTTTTCGAGTGGATTTGTTTGTGATATTCGGTAAGATATTTTGAGTGGATGAAAATGATTTGATTTTGACTGGCAATAAGAATAATATCTGGTAATTTTTTTTTGAATTTACTTAAAATATTTAGAAAATATTCAGATATTTTGTTGATTTTTGATTTGTAAAAAAAACTTTTGTTGTTTTTAACGATATCTGCGTAGATATATTTGTTTTCGTAAAAAATAATTAATTTGTTGTTGATTTTTTGTATTTGAGCACTTGGAAACCAACTTTCGAAAGTTTTCTTATACGCATCAAGAATTGTTTCTTCAACTCGAATATTTTCAAATAGAGAATAATTTAATTTCATTTTTTTTTCTTTTTTAAAGATTTAACAAATATCAATCTTTTTGTGATGTAAAAACTTAAAGTGTTTTTGGTGAAAATTGGAATTGATAAATTACAGGATCAGTTGCGTTATTTTTCGAAAAAGCTTCAAGTCTTTCATTACAACTACCACATTTACCACAAGGATATTGTTGATTAGCATAACAAGTTCTGGTTAATTGAAAAGGTACATTGTTTTCTAAACCAATTTTACATATTTTTGTTTTGTCGATATTAATAAATGGTGCAATTATTTCAACTTTTTTGTCAGATGATAAATATATAGTAGTGTCTAATGATTTTGCAAATTCTTGACGAGCATCAGGATAAATAACATGATCACCACTATGAATTCCTAATGCAATTTTTCCAATATTTTTACTTTCAGCTAATCCAGAAAGAATTGCTGAAAAAATTAAATTTCTTCCAGGAATGACTGTTAATTTCATTGAATCTTCTTGGTAATGTCCTTCTGGAATTACACCACCAAGAAGATTACTTTTAAAATTAACAAATATTGATGAAACATCAATTGTTGTTAATTTAACACTATAAAATTTTGCTATTTTTTTAGCCATTTCGTTTTCGTATTTATTGTGATTACTTAAATAAAAAAAATTAACACATTCTATTTGATAATCTAATTTAATGAGATGTGATAATAAAACAGCAGAATCCATTCCTCCACTTAATGACATCAAAACTTTTTTTTCTTTCAATTTGTGTTACCTCTTAAAAATTTTTAACACCTTTTACTCTAATCACAACCCCACAAGCTAAAGCTGTGAGGTTGTTTGATTGACTGAAAAAGTAGTAAATATTCAACTACTGTTGACTTTTTGGTATGTGATTTTCTGGTTGAACTTTTGAAATTTTAATATATTTAGATTTCTTTTTTTTTATTACTTTTTTATAATCTTCTTCACAAAGCAATTCTAATAGAAGATTTTTATCTATATTTAATCTTTCTGTTGTTATTTCTCTAACTCCCCAACATTCATTATCAATATATTCTGTTATGTCACCATATTGCTTAAACCTTTCTATCAATATTGTTCGAATATCAAAAAACGCCTTATTAATTTTACTTTCATTTTTTTTAACAGTTGTGTAAAGTTCTAACAATTCTTTATTTGATAGATTTTGTAAATCTTTCAAGTGACTTTCCTTTCATTTTTTGAAGGTTATAAAGAGGATTATAAAAATTAAACTCAAATATAACCATGATGGAAGTATTAAATTTAATATAACTGCAATAGCAATTATAATAATAAAATCTTCAATTAAAAGCATATTTTTTTTTATTTTTTCTCCTGAAAATCTTGACGATTTCAGTACGAAAAACATAATTGATATACGCATATTTTTTTAACTACAAGAAGTTCAATTTAATTATTGTTATAAATAAGATTTTCTTTGTTTAAAAAGTTTTTTCTGAAATTTGTGAAAACCCCCTTAGAATCTGTTTGGGGTTACGCCGATTATCGAATCAATAAGATCTCCACCATATTTCTGAAAAATTATTATTAATAACTGGAATTATATAATTATAAAGAAAATTATTTCCATCTCCAAATTCAATTAAATCTAAATAATATGCAAATCGTTTTTTAAGATTAATAAAATCGGTATTTGATTGTATTCTATTATCAATTTTTTCAAGTTTTAATAATTCCATTACTATTTTTTTTATTGTATCTAAAAAATCTTTTTTAAACAATAAACTGTTGTTTTTAAATTTGTATTGTAATATTTGTTCAAAACTTTCAGGAGAATCACATTTTATTTGTTGTATAAAATTTGGTAATATCATTGTAAAACAATCGATACAAAAAAATTGATATGTGAAACTACCAATTTTAGTAATGTCTCCTTTAAAAAAATTTTGATTTACTATAGGTGTGTAATTTTCATTTACAAATATCAATAAATCTTCAAAGATTTCGTTTTTTAAAATATAATTATCTATTAAATCTAATAAATAAATACCTAAATTATTTAAATTGATATATTGATCTTCAATTTGTTTTTTTATTTCTATTGAATTTTGATTATCTTCCATAATTTCATAATTTGGTGGCATACCAAATATTGAATTGTTATCTGGTATATTAAAATAAGTCGATGATGTTGATAGTGGACTATCAATAGTTTGTAAATTTAACATCAAAAATCTCCTCAAGCGTTAGTCGTGGGGTTGCTGACCGATTACTACAGGATCAATATTATGCGCAATCCACCTTTCAATTAGTTATTTTAGAAAAAACTACCATTAGTAGTTTCTTCTAATTCTTCATAAATATCAATATTAATGAAATTTTCACAAACTGTATAAAGACAGTAAGTTTTATCTTCATTTTGGAATTGAGCTATATTTAAATTATAATTTTCTGCTGAAATTGGACAATAGGTTGATGATCGAAGTATTAAATCAGCATTGTTTTCATCAATTTTATTCTTTTCATTCATATATTCTTCAAATATATAAATAGCTGTATCTGGAATATGTATTCCTTTAAAAATATTATCTTTAAAAAGAAATTCAATATAGTCAACATCTTTTGCTAATTTATTAATAATTTCTTTTATTTCTTTATTAATCTTTCTATTAGCTATCACTTTAACGTTCTTGAAATTGGGCATGTTTTCTTGCTGATTTGTTATTGAATCATCCTGTTTTGGTATAAATAAACGAATTTCATTATTAACAAAAATATATCTTGAATTTGGATTATCATTAATAATTACAATATCACTATTATTTTTAAATTGTTTCATTAATTTTATATATTTTTTCGGATTAATTATTTCAAATGAAACTTTATTTTTTTCAAATATTTTTTCTAAATTTGTTTTTACGATAGCCGCACCAATTGATTTGATAATTATATTGTTTTTAATTATAATAGTTTCATTCGTATTTGTTAAATTTCCAAGAATTTTTAGAAACATATCAAATTTACCTGGTGAAACAGTTGCAATTGTCGATTCTTCGTTTAAATCTTTTGTTTCTTCAAATATCGAATTTGTAGCAGATTCTGTTGTTTCTTCGTTTAAATCTGTTGTTTCTTCGTTTGAATCTGTTGTTTCTTCAAATATCGAATTTGTAGCAGAATCTGTTGTTTCTTCATTTGAATCTGTTGTTTCTTCAAATATCGAATTTATTTCAGATTCTGTTGTTTCTTCGTTTGATTCAGTTGTTGTTTCTTTGTCAGATTCTTCGAATATCGAATTTGTGTCAGAATCTATCAAAGTTGTGAATGTTGTTTCTTTTTCTTGATTTTCAAATAGTGAATCTTCTCCATCAATTGATGGAAATAAATTGTTTTTCATCAAAAATCTCCTTAAACGTTGAACTTCAGACTTTAGTTGTTGGATTGCTGATCTCTATATATCCAGATATCAAACCACGAATTTTTATCAAAAATCTTCTCAAGCGTGGAAACCTCCAACTTTAGCCGTGAGGTTACTGACCAAACATCCTTAAACGTAATTTTTTTTAAAAATAAAAAAATAAAGTGTTATTATCTATTTTACTTTCTATAACAAGAATTCTATTATATTTTTTTGGATCTTCACCTAATTCAACAATGTATTCATTAATTGATTTGTGTATATTTTTATTAAAATTTACAACAAATTCTGATAACAATTGATTATTTTGAAACTCAATAGATATAGTTGATTGATTACAATTAACATTAATTGGTTTTATCGGATTTTTTAAAATATTATTTTTAATAATAGGTTTATACCAATTTTTAACAATCGATTTCAAATAAATATCTTTTGCAGGTTCTGGAATATTAAATTTTTTAATAGTTGATTCAAAAATTGTGTTCACTTTTTTTTCTCCTCAAGCGTGGAAGCTCCAGCTTTAGCCGTGGGTTTTTTAGCTGTGTTTAAGTTGGTTAAAAATTAAAAACTCCTTTCCCGTAAGACTTCTATTTAAAAAGTCTTACGGAAGTTGAGGTGAAATTGATTGAAATTAAAGTTTTGTTATTTTCTCAAGTTGAACTTTCATTTGATCGTTAAAATTTTTTTTAAAACTAACTATACCTCGAAAAGATTTTATTATTACTTCATTATAATTTATTTTTTCTTTATCAATTGAAATTATTATTTTTACTACTTGATGCCCATTGAACTTTTCAATATTTGGCATCCATTTATACGTTTTAGCGTTTGGAAAATGTTCACTTCTAACCTTATTAATAATGTCTTTAATATCGTCAAAATAATTAGGTTTAGACAATCTTTGAAATACGGTTTCTACACCTTGAAAATAACCTTTTGATAGTAGAACTTCAATTTTTTTCACTTAAAATCTCCTTTTTTTAAAAATAATATAAAAAAATTTAATTTTTTATATATTATTTTTATATGAAAAGAGTCAATTATAAATAAAAATTGGAAGACTATTGAATATTTAATCCCATTGAAGTTAAATAAGTATCAAAAATATCTTTTGTTTTTCCTTCATAAAAATCTGTGTTTTTCGGAAGATTAGCTTTACCTGTTTCAATAATATTATTAAATGTTTTCCATTTCATTTTATGATTATCTGAACGCAAATGACGAAATTCTTCAATTATACTATTTGCATCTGATTGTAATAATGCATAAATATCAAGATTACCGATAGACTGACCTCCTAATTTTGATTTTCCTCTAGTTGGTTGACCAGTTGCTTTTTGATATTTTTCACTACCTCTAACATTAGCAAAAACATTTGAATAATGTTCAAGAATTGTAAAATAAGACACTCCAACAGGAACAGGTTTTATTGTCCAAGTTTTCAATTCTGGTATATAAACCTTCTCATCTAATGGAATATTTAATAATTTAGCAGCACTTTCAATGTTATTGAATGATACATTTTTGAAAGGTTCGATTAAACAAAATAATTCGAAATTACCACTTTTGATTTCTTTTTTAATCGATTTAGTTTTTTCAATTGATTTACGTATAGCTTTTTGAGCGTTTTCAGTCGTTGCTAGATCAAAAATATCAGTTATTAATTTAATTATTTTATCTTCAGATGTTTTTGGATTTTTTGACATTTCTTTTATTTGTTTGTTTAAATTAACAAATATTTTTCCTAAATATAATTCTTTAATCATAGCAAAACTTTTTCGTCCAAAAATACTTATAGGACTGATAAAAATATCAATCTTATCAGTAAAACTACCTTTAACAGGTTCTTCTATAATTTTCGAAATTACTCCTTTTGCTCCGAATCTATTTGATAATTTATCACCTTCACGCAATTTTTTTTCTTGTTTTATCATATACTCAATTAATGCACCATCAAATTCATAATTCTTAAATTTATGTCGACCAATTTTAATGAATTTTAAATTGAGATTATCAACAGCTACTATTTTTTTATCTTTTGTTTGTTTGATAGTAAGTTTTTTGATAGTATCTCTTGCTTCTTTAACCAGATTATTATGTAAATTAACTACCTTTTTATCTAAATTCTTTCGATTATTAATATACACTTTGATACTAACGATTTCGCCGTTAATACCAAAAAGAGTAGTTTTGTTTTGATCATTTAAAGTATAATCAATAAAATTTGAACTTGTAAATGCATCTAAATAATCAAATTTTTCTTCAGGAAAACTTGAAATGTTTAATTTATTTTGATATTCAACTAATATATCATTATCTTTAATTTTTTTATTAATTTTATTTTCAATAAAATTAACATCTGTATTTGTTGGAACTATTATAGTTAATTTCTTAATAGTTGAAGTTGTAGTTTTTAAAGATAACTCTTTAGATATACAATATGAATCTTCATGTGAATAACCCATATAGTTCATAACAGCAACATTTAGGTTAACTCCTGACATATAAGTTCCATCAAAATCAAAATATTTTGTTTTACTTATAATTTGATTAGCTTTAACTTTAGTACCTTCAGGTAAATTTTCCATACTTAATTCGATAAAATTACCAAGTTTTGCTTGAGATTTTCTTGGTGATATATCTAAAACTTCACTTGTGTTATCATCATAAAGAATTTGTAAAGTTTTATTATTTTCAATATTTTGAATTATACCATCTTTTTTAGCTTTATGTACGAATCGTTTTGAAGCTAATTGTGGGATTATTTGTTCAGCACCTGTTCTTACAATAGGTTTTTGTAAATTATTTACTGGTGTTACTTGACTAGCATGAGTAACGGCCAAAATACATCGGTCAGGATTAATTTGATTTATGAAAGGTGTTAATAATTCGTCTATACTAGCACTTTTCCATCCAGATAAATTCTGAATAGATTTTTGACCATATGAACCATAACTATTAACAATTGTAGGTGTTAATGTATGTCGTAAAGTTAATCCAATTTTTCCGGATTCATGTGTTGAGTTAGCTCCAAATATTCCTTCGTGAGATTTATGAATGTTTCTGTGTTCTTTTTTATATGCAAAACTACTTCTTACACCACCAGGTCCTGATTTAATTACTTGTGAACTTAGTATAATCTCTGATAAAGGGTTAATAGCACTAGTGTATTGTAATACACCTTCAGATATCAGATTTTTCATAATATAATCAGGATCAAAAATAAGTTTGGCTTGTTTATCACCAAATTCAACTTTTGATCTGTAAAAATTATGAGCCTGCATAATTTGGCTATACATAACATTTAAAACCATTTCACTCATACGACTTCTATATATTTTTAAATCAGATAAACTATCCTGTTGATGATTAAGGAGTTTATCAACACAAACATCTGAAAGTAACGCTGGAAGATTTGTTGGAAGATTTTCAAATTCCAATAACTCTTTTGTAACAGGATCAATTTGATTTTCTGTTATCAAATTAATTTGATAAATTGATCGTGAACCATATGCATTGTTAATGAACGAATGAATATTTTCTTTATCTGTTAAATTTTCAAAAGGTTTAGAAATATTTTGTGTCATTAAGCCATTAACAACCAATTTTTCTCGCAATGATTTAGGATTAATCGAAAGAAATTTATCTTTAAAAGGAACAGAAATATAACCTTTTTCTTTATCAGTTATTTCAAAATCAATTCCCATATCACTTAATGTACTTATTAAACCTTTCTGTGACCAAAGATAAAATATAAGCGGTAATCTAATTCCAGACATGTAAACTCGAAAGTATGGTATTGAATTAATGTTTTTTATAAGATTATCATCAGGATTAATTGATGAAATTTTTTCTTGAAAAACTTCAAAGAAAAATTCATATTTTCTTTGTGAAGGAATAATATCACCAGTTTTCTTATTTTTAATTAAATTATCTTCATAGATAATTTCTTTATTTTTATCTTTGTATAACGTTGAAGGATTAGTGAGAAACATCTTCGAATCGTCTTTAAAAGTTATAATGTTGTCTTCATGATTTTTTATTAAACTTTTATAACGGGTTTTTATATAATCAATAATACTATTTATTTCATTAGGAGTAAATTTTAAGTTGACAATTTCCAACTCTATAATTGCGTAATTTGAAAGAAAACGAACATTTTTATTTGCTGTTTTTGTAATTGGTTTTAAACATTGTTGATTGGAAATTATGTAATTATTACCATTAATTTTAAAATATTTGTCATTAACAATACCAGGTACTTTAAATTTCACAACATATGGTTCATCTTGATCCTGATTTTTTAATTTCACACTATATTCAATAAATCTGTTTAAATCATCGTCTTTAACAGTATGTTTGATACTAACGATTTTAATAGGATGTGTAGATACATTTTCCAAACTTTTAAAAAGTTTTTTTACATTGTTATGAATAGTTTTTGTAAATTCAAATTTTTGTCTAAATTGTCCAGTTGTGTAGTCAATATCAATTATATCAGTAGGATTAATAACATATTTTAATTTAGGAAATTTTAATGGTGTACGATATGTATCAATTTCTTTTGTTTTCTCTAGAAGTATTTTAGGATTTGCTAAATATTCTTTTCCAACAACATCAGTATTGAATAATGTTTGATGAATAGCTTTTAATATAAGATTAAGAATTTTATCCTTAGATATTTCTTCAGGATTATCTTGAATATAATCTTCTAAACAAGCATGAACATTAGCCAAAATGTCAGGATCTGTTATTTTATTATTCCGAAGTATTTTTCTAAGTTGATTATTGTCGATTTTAATTTTAATTTGATTATTATCTTCAAGAATTTGACCTTTTATTTTAGTGATACCATTAAGTTTCAACTTAGAATCTTCTGCTTTATCTTTAATGGGTACGGTTTCTTTATTAGATACTATTTTAGATTTTTTTATATCATTAGCTAATTTATTTATTTTAAGTTGTTTAAATAATTTATTTAAATTTTGTTTAACTAATTCTAATTTATTTTTTTTATAATAACATAAAGGAATTAAAAGTTTGTTTGGTACATTTCCTAATACGAATAAATCAAAAAATTTAAGAGTGCGATAATCTTCTTTATTTATTTGTGAGACTGCTAATTTTAAAAATTCATATAAAAAACCTTTTTCATTTTCAATCGATAAAATAAAATTTATTTGTTTTTCAGGATAACGAAACTTAAGTTTCTCATATAAACTTTCAAATTCATTAATTATTATGTCGAACATAATATGAGTATTCATTTTTTTTGATAAAAAATCAAAAGCTTGTGATAATATCGAACAATCATAAAAATAAAAATTATTTGTTTTTGTCTTACCCAAAATGTTTTTAGTTGGTTGTTTATGTTGAGGTAAAGATGATATTACTTTTAATTTTTTACCATCATCTGTTGATTGAAATATTTTTTTCGTATCTATATATTGTTCTTTTCCATTAAAGATTCTTGACTGTATCTCGATATTTTTATTTGGCGAAATAACTCCTAAACAATTTGATAACAAAAATTGACTTCCATAAATAGCTTTATCAATTTTCATTTTTGAATCAGGAACATTAACAAATATTGAATCGCAATCTATTTGCAAACGATTTTGTATAATAGATTGTGGTGAAATTTTTGTGAATAACATAATATTATTTATCCTCCTGTTTTGGTAAAGTGATTTCGAAAATTACAAAAAACCTCTCAAGTGTGGAGGTTCTTTAGTTGGTAATCGTACCTACCTGTGACAGGCAGTCTTCTTGTCTAAAAAATATTTTGTGAAATTTTTTAAACGGAATAGAAATGATTTTTTGGTAATTATAAATAAATAATTGAGATATATTGCCAAAACAGTCAGTAAAAGGAAAACTTAATTCGTGTAAAATCAATTGACTGCCAAAATACAATTCTGTGGTTAGAATGTTAAATTTCCGATTAGTGAAATTATTGATAATAAATATATTATTTTGATTATTAATTTTACTTTCACCTAACGCTTTAATATACCAGTTGATTAAAAAAGTTTTGTTCCAAATAGTTGGTATTCCATTATTTTTGTATCCATATTTAACTTCAATGAAAAATGGAAATTTGTTATTCCAACTTGAAGGGAGTTGATTAGCTGGACAAATATCACCGGCGTAATTAACTTTTGTTAAACCTGAATCTGGATGTCTTCTTAAAATATCTTTTTTATTAAACATCCATAAAGATAATTCTCTTGCTATTTTTCTTTCAAATGCATTACCTCTATTTTTCGATTTCACCTAAAATCTCCTCAAACATCGTTGGGTTACTGACTTTTTTTCGAATCTTCAGTTAAAACTAATTTTTCAATTGGATTCATTTCAGCATCTTTGTTTTCAACAAGACCAATTTGAATCGATTTATTGATATTTTCAAATATTAATGCATTTAGCCAAGATGTTTTAAATGGTAATGAACTTTGACCTATAACTGATGAATTTTTATAAGATGTTAAACGACATTGTTTCGTAGTATCATCTTTATCTCTAAACATATTCATAACAATCAATTCTAAATGAACAAGATCAAGTGATGGAAATTCTTCCGATAAATTATTTACCAAAAGTTCTGGTTTATTCATATATTTTAAATTACCACCAAACATTCTATTAATAATTAAAAAATTATTTACATTTTTTTGTATAAATTCTTGATTTATTATTAATTCACCTTTTTCATATATTAATTTAAATTGTCTATTATCTTCAACAGTATTTAAAGGTTTATATAAATTAACTAAAAAATTAAAAGGTAAAGTAATATATTCAGTTTCTGAACCTATATTATAATAAATATTAAAAATACTTGGTATTATATAATATTTTTCAGTATTAACTAAAAAAATATTATAATCAGATTTTTTAATTTGTACAAAACAGTTTTCTTTTGCAAAAATTTTCGTTTTTTGTATGTCAAATAAATTATTTATTATTTTTTTCGGTATAGTTGATTTTTCAAATAATTTATTGAAATCAACTTTTTCCAAATCAATTTGGCTTGACATGTGTCTAGCTTTCATCATTTTATTAACAACAACACCATTGATTGCTCCACCAGCTAAAATACCAATATTTATTGTTCCTATTTTTTTAGCTAAATCACCGTAACAAACTTCACAAATTCCATTTGGAGATTGACAATAAAGAGGAGAGCGAAGTTTAATAATTTTCCCAATTATATTATCAATATTTTTATTAGTTATTTTAGTTATTTTATTCTCTTCTAAATAATATCTATTTAATAATTGAAAAGCTTTTGTTTTATCAACAGAAATCTTAAAATATTTTTTACTTTTACAATCACCTTCTATAAGTTTTATATTAGCATTAGCAGTTGTTAATATTCTAGCTAAATATCCTGGATCACGAACAGCTACAGCTTTTAAATATAAAACATTTCTAGCTTCTTTAGCAACTTCATAATATTCTTTATTATTAAATCCTTCAGTAAGTCCTTTTGTTATAGGTTTTTCACTAATATTGTTTTCAATATCCATTATAAAACCTTTGGATATCAACAATGTTTTCCACATATCTTTAGCATCACCTTTGATTTTCCCATCTAATATATTATTAATAGGAAGATTCAAACTTTTGAAATATTTTAAATATTCATTTGTTAATTTATCTACTTTTTTTTCGTATTGATCATAAGGAAGATTATTTGCTTCAATTTCAAATTTTTTCTTTTTCTCAATTAGTTCTGTTGGAAGCACCAAACTTTCTATATTGAAAGAACTTGGTGATATTGTTGATAATTTAAAAGCTTCTTCTTGAATATGTGATAATAATTCTGTAGCTTTTTTTGGACCGTATTGTTCGAGGATTTCTTTTATTAAATCATTAAGATCATTTTTATTAACAGGTTCGTTTACTAACCTGAAATCGTCTGGAAGTAATAAGTTAAACCAAACACGACCTATTGACATGTTAATTGTTTTATTTTTAGTTTTTGATGAAGCAAATGAAATTTTGTTTTCTAATTGCATTCCACTATAAAGTTTTTCATAAACCTCCTCAAGCGTGGAAACCCCTAAATTTGACTTGGAAGAAAATCTGTTTTTTTTAGTGTCCATAAAAATTTCGGCGAAGATGATTGCCGCTCCTTTTTTTTTAATTTTAAGTATTAATTAACTTTAACTGAAACAGGTATGCTAGGTGGAGTGAGATCGTATGTAATTTTAACTTCGTTGCTAAGTTTGCTTTCGAGTCCTTTAGTAGTATAAGCAGTAATTCCAAATGTGTTTTGACCTTCTTTAACTAGTACTTTTCCTGTCCACTTTCGTAAATTAGGATCAGAAAAAGTTTTAATAAGTTTGTTATTGAGATAGAGTTTAAATCCTGCTATTTTAACTCCAGGTGGATAAGTCCACATTGCTTTGATTGTTTTATTGGAAAAAATAATAGGTGGCGGATTGAAATTATATGTAATTTTAACTTCGTTGCTAAGTTTGCTTTCGAGTCCTTTAGTAGTATAAGCAGTAATTCCAAATGTGTTTTGACCTTCTTTAACTAGTACTTTTCCTGTCCACTCTCGTAAATTAGGATCAGAAAAAGTTTTAATAAGTTTGTTATTGAGATAGAGTTTAAATC
>Ga0190303_1000330_pt1 | contig 19584 bp, 22 predicted proteins | sample 48700701_MG_FD_161672 | JGI IMG/M metagenome (GOLD analysis project Ga0190303, IMG submission 161672) | Hydrothermal vent sediment bacterial communities from Southern Trench, Guaymas Basin, Mexico - 4870-07-0-1_MG | ecosystem: Environmental > Aquatic > Marine > Hydrothermal vents > Sediment ... | reverse complement strand
CGGGAAATGTTCAGGAGTAAGATGAATTATCTTAAAATTGTACTTTATGGGCCTATCCACTAAAGATCTAAGAAGCTTTCCGATACTCCCTAATTCTGGATGGGATTCTTCAAAACTAACAGGTTCTACAGTTACAGGAATACCGAGTTCATGAAGAGCTAATATATATTGTCTACATGCTTCGGCATAACCAGAAGAATCAAACACCGGGCCTGTATATTTAATTCCTACTATATCCATTCCACCCTCCTAAAAATCCTCAGCTAATATCAATTTATCTGGTTTCTTATCAACATCTTTTTTATTAAAATCTGACGTTAATGCTTTTTCTAAAACATTAATCCACATTGGAACTATATGGTTTTGCCAAGTTAAGTTTTCCTTAACAAATTTATAAGCATTCTCGGCCTTCTCTAAAGCCTCATCATAATTATTTTTAACATGCAACATAGTCTCAGCTAAGTGCTCTACATCAACCAATGGACGTATCATTTCATTATCATAAGGTAGTACTGTAAATAAACTAGGATTAGATCCAGAACGTACTAAATAACCTATATCATCAGTAATGTATTCTGCCATAGCTGTATTAGCTGGCATAATTACTGGAGTTTTAGTAGCCATAGCTTCAATCCATGAATTATGTACAACAACATTTTCAGCTACAAAATCATTAGTTCTGGCTACTTGAATATCTATTAACTTTCCAGAATATTCTTCTTCCAAAACTTCTTTAATTGGAAATACTAGAAAATCATCAATTAGAAAGGCTTTTTCATGAGATCTGGTTCTGTCGATTATATCAACAGGTATTTTAAACAAGTTATGAAGTTTCTCTCTAGAAATACCTGTAACAGTAACTTTATACTCAACTCTAGAAGTTCTGACTGAAGATAAAACACCTAACCTAGCTAACATAAACCTTAAACTATAAGCCACGTCTTTCGATGTTGTTGAAAAAATAATTTCATAATTACTTTTACTATAACTACCGTCACCAATATACACCCCCTCTATAAATTTAATTAAACATTCAGGCGAAAACCCTAAAATTACACCTGAGATTTTCTTAGTTCTAGCACCTTTTCCACAAAGGCTATAAAAAAACTGAGCTACTACCGATGAATAAAACCTAATCGATATACCTTTATAGTTCTCTCTCTTATCTGGAATAACATAAGAATCTTCTAATCCAAAAATATTCCCCATTGCTGATTTTACAAATTCAATAGCATCTGATTCTTTTTTATTAAATGAAAAAGTCACTGCATCCATCTTTGGACCCAAGGACCCTTCCGCAAGATATAAACCTAATAATTTACTAAACTCCTCAGTAACCTTAATTTTACGAGGAATACTCTTTTCCTTAGTTTTAAATGGAGATTGTATTTTACATTCGTATTCATTGTAATCTAATAAACTTAATTGCCTTATATTTAAGTGTTCTCTTATAAAATCTAAAACATCTAACTCCTCTACACTAAAATCACATTTTCTAGGGAATAATAGACAATCTCCTATTTTCAAAGTCTCAGCACGCTTCCACTCAAAATTCCCATTATTATATACAAGAAATCCATGTTCCGGTGAAGATAGAATTGGAATATTACTTAACCATGTTAAGATTTTATAAACTTTACCTCTATAATTTCTACTCATTATAGCTTCTATTTCATTATAACTACCATCAGAAGAAAGCACTTTATCTTCAACTGTCAGTTCTTTCATTATCTTTATACCACTATCAGTATATACATTAACATCCGGTCCCAAACAAAATCCAAAACCCTCTCCAAGAGTGGTAGAAACGACAACATCAACAGCATTATAAATCATATTAACAGTTTCAATAGGAAATCCTTGATTAGGTCCAAAATTTTGAGGAAAAACAACATCAGATAGTGTAAAACCAAAAGACTGTACAACTTTATCTAATTCATGACCAACATCCTTAACAGCACAATGAAGATATAGAATAGTATCAGGATCTGCTTTTCTAACTTCCTTAAAAGCCATTATAGTTCTAGGAATATCTTTTCTTTGTTGGTTTCTATTTAAATTCATATAAATAAATTTATCAGCCTGAAAAGAGAAAAAAGCTTCTCTAAATTTATTTACTCTTTCTTTCTTAACCGGAAAAAAAGTATTTAAATCTATTCCGTGTGGTATAATTTGTAATTTATCCTTTATGGACGGATTAACTTTTATACACTCATTAAAAGCAAATTTTGTATAAGTAATAGGAACATCAACAACCATTACATTATTCAACCATTCAGGTTTAATAGTTGCGTCTACTGGAAAATAACATAATGAAACAAAATCCTTACCTTCTGCCTTTAACATCTGAATAAGCTTAGGAACAAATTCCAAAATAAAGCTGTCTTGCATAAAAAATAGTACATCAAAACCCATTTTTGGAATCATTCCCAACACCTTCTGCCTACCATAAGGATCTTTTTCATTATTAATACCCGTAGGCCATATTCTAAAAGGAAACTCATGTGGCTCACCCCAATAATTTATTCCCAAAATATCTATTTCATATCTACCTGTATTATATAAACCCATTAAAATATTTCTAGCCACTGTCCCAAACCCAGTAGCACATGTTGGAGAATCTCCATAAAATAATATTCTTATTTTATCTTTCTTTTTAGATTTTACCACAAATTTCCTTTTCTTACCCTTTCCCATAATAACTCCTTTCTTATTTATCTACTACATCGTACCATGGTTTATTTAAAGAATATTTTGCTGAAGATATTATAACATTCTTAAATTTTTCATCCTTACTTTCTAAATATTCATCAACTTTTTTAGTATTAAAACTTATCAATGGTAAAAGATCCTTTTTCGGAATCTTCCCCAATAGAACTTTAGTATCATAATATTTCCTGGAGTTCTGTCTAGGAATAATCTTTTTAGTAGCTCCTTCTATATAGTCTTCATCTTTAAGCCTATCAGTTATAATCATTTTCAACTCCATCATCCGTTCATCTATAGCTTTTTTAGCGTTTCTAAGCCTGTCCCACTCCTCAACCAACTCATCATCAGAAAGCAAATCAGCAGGAGTATATGTATTATCTACGTTATTCACAGCATTATAGTACGCAGGACATAGAAACCTATAATCACAACTAGAGCAATATTTATTCAATTCTGGTTTTAACTCTTTTTCATCAGTAGATTTTATTTCTTCGACCACAGACTTTAAAAATTCCAAAAACAGTTCTCTTTCGTCATCAGTTCTATCACTATAAACAGGACGAGATCTTACATAATCCATAATTAATACACGTTTAGAATATTCTGGATACAAGTAACTAACAACCAAATCATACACAGACAATTGAATATCTTTTTTCAACTGAAAACTATTCAGCCCTAATTTAGATGTTTTATAATCCACTATAGCTAAGGCATCGTCTGTAAGTTCTACAATTTTATCTATCTGTCCAATTAAAGGAACACCTATACCAACATCAGTCTCAAACCGTTCTTCTACAGATAATATTCTCTTTCCAAACTTAAAAGTATCTAACTTCTTTAATAAAATTTCTTTACCTTCTTTTAATAAAGTAACATCATCTAATTTTTGTTTAGCTGCCTCTTTAACAAAAATATTTATTATATCTTCTTTAAATTTATCATCTATTTCAACAGTGTAGTCCATATTCTTCAAACCAGCCATTTCCAAAGCAGTGTGTATCGCACTGCCAAATTTAAAATAAATGGTTTGTTTTCTACTTATTCTATCTATATAAACGAATTTAAACTTTAAACCACAAGTAAGCCATGCTGATAAACTCGTAGCAGACAAAGAATTACATTTCATTTACATCTCCTATACTTAATAAAATATCTAAAATTTTATCACATTTATTACACATTCTCTTTGGTTTAGATACAAATCTCCTGTAAACACAAACACTGGCATGAAAAGTGTTATTATAATGTGGACACCTTACAAAAATGTTGTCTAAATCAAACTTATCAAAAATAAGCTTTACAATCTCTTCCCCAGACAACAATCTAAATCTTACATCTAAGATATCTTCAAGTTTACTAGCTTTGGTAATACGTCGTCTTCCCATAATCTATCTTCTTTTAATCCTATATATGAAACAGCCACAGCAATTGCATCTGTAATATCATTAGAGTCTTCAAAAATAAGATTCAATTTTAAACAATCATTCAATAAATTAAAAATATCTACTTTAGTCAAAGATTTACCAAAAAATTTTCTAACTGTTTGTACAGACATTAATTCTACTTCAATACCTCTACGAATAAGTTCGTATACGGCAACACCTGTAAAATAAGCCAAAAGCTTAGTAGTTCTCAAATTCGAACTATAAAAACCATCTTCTATGATAGCTTTCTGAATAGGAAAAATATTTATTATATTAACTAGTTCTTCTCCAAAATAAACAAGTCTATCGAACGGTGATAGTCTATTCGAAATCTGTATTGTTCCATAATCAATTAATGCTAGCGAGTCCAAAACACACCATCCTGTTTTAATGGAACTTATATCTAATCCTAACAACATATTTACTTTTTAATAAGTTTTTTTAATAAAACTTTTTCCTCCTCAGTTAATTTGGGATAAACTACATTAAATCTTATAAACAGGTCACCGTTTGGACCGTTGTTCTCACCAGGCATTCCCCCTCCTGAAACTCTTAACACCTTACCATCTTTTAAATTTTGAGGAACCTTAATAGTAATTTTTTTAGGAACGTTAATTTTACCGGAACCAGAACACGTTTCACACCGATCAATAACAACAAAACCTCTTCCTCTACAAACACGACACGGGGTGTTTGTAACAGAATAACCGTTTTCAAACACACTGGTTTTAGATATAAACCCATTTCCACCACAACTATCACACATTTCAGTACTTCCACCAAACCCGTTACATTCCTCACAAGTAGAAGGAATATTATAATCAATAGTTACATCGGTTCCATAAATAGCATCATATAAATCTATATTATAATCAATAGTTAAATCTCTACCCTTTCTAGGAGGCGAAAAACCAAACCCTGAAAAAATGTCTCCAAAATTAAACAAATTAGCCACATTTCGTTGTTGATCATACTTTCTTCTAGATTCTTCGTTCCCTAAAACATTATAAGCCTCATTAATTAATTTTAACTTTTCTTCAGCTTCAGAATTATTAGGGTTTCTATCAGGATGAAATTTAAAAGCTAGTTTTCTATAAGCTTTTTTAATTTCATCCTGACTAGCATCCTTAGCAACACCTAAAATAGAATAATAATCCCTAATCATCCTCGAACTCCACTATTGATCCAAAAATAACAACAGTGTCTTCTTGTTCTTGAATAGCTAAAAGTGCTAAAGCTTGATTATCTTCTAAAGCTGGGTATTTTTTTGTTCCTAATAACACTTTAGTGATAGCAGGAACAAACAAAACACCGTTATGAAAAATATGAAATTCACCATCATCTTCAGTAAACACATCTGGAGCCAAATCACAATACTTACCAGACTTAGGTATAATTAACTTTACATCCTCAAGTAATTTAAACTTATATTCTCTAGAAGCTAATAATAAAGCACTAGGTAATCCAGTAACCCGTGTTCCCATAATAAGTTCTCCTAATCTAATAAAACAAAATTATCTACTATAACTTCCGTAATATATACTTTCTGATCCGCTTTACATGCTTTACACTTACCATCGAAAGATCTAGAACCAAGTCTCCCATGAAGTTTAATCTCATCTCCTTCTTTTAATTTAGCCATACTTTCAGCTTTATCGTCCCACGCAAGAATTCTTATATATGTTGTATTCTTACCATTGGGAACAGCTAATTTAGCCTTAAACAACTGATTTCCATTCAAAGTAAACTTTGATTCAGGCCACCTAATTTTACCACTTAATTCCACAAAATTACTTACTTTTTTTTCTGCCATTGTTCTACTCCTTTTTCATTAAGTTTTTTTAAAATATACCCACAATCATAATCACATGGGCTAGTCATATCTCCAATTAAACCATACTTTTTATCCAAATTAATCTTACTATATCCTATTTTATTTCGTAATAATTCTATAGATCTTTCAGAACCTAATTTACCTGCCTCATCATTATCTAATAATAAAACGACATTAAAACAGTATTTACATAATAAATTTATTTGCGAATTAACTAAAGAACTTCCCATACAAGCTACCGCATTTAATATTCCAAGTTCGTATAAAAACCAAACAGATTTAAACCCTTCTACTATAACTACAGTTTTATTTTCACCTATATATTTCTTAGCATTAAACAAGTTATAAAGACATGACTGTTTCCTAAAACCGTTTGTAAACAAATATTTAAACTGCTTTTTACCATCAACCCTTCTTCCACAGAAAGCTATTAAATTCCCAATATCGTCTCTAATTGGTATTAATTCCCTTTGTATATTAAAAACATCATAATAATGTCCACCAATTTCAAAATAATCTAAAGTTGACTCTAAGAACCCACCATTCTCAGGCCTCATAAAATAATCTGTTCTTAAATCGATATGTTGTTTCAAAGTATTTTCATTAACATCTTGTGGTGGCATATATGTTGTGTTCACTCTAGACTTTATATAATTAAAATCTGCGTCCAATTTTATCTTTAACAATTCTTTAGAAGATACCGATCCTTTAGCTATACCACAAGCTTCAGCTAACAATTTTACAGCATTCATAAAATCTACATTAAGAACCCCCATCACTAATCCGAAAACATCTCTACCAAACAGCTCATGACATTGTTTACTAAAACAAGTCCAAGTTTTAGTGTCTTTCTTCAATCTAAAAGCAGTTTTATTATCACCACCATGAACTGGACAGCATGCCCTTATCTCAGAAGAAGAATCGTGTTTTACATCTATATTCAACAAAGAAACTAACATATCAACAGTAATCGAAGCTTTTATAGCTAATTTTATTTTTTCTAAATTAGTCATTCTCTAAAATATCTTCATCGTAACTATCATTAAAACTACTATCTTCATAATTAATTAATTGTACCGGAGCCTCTTCAATAGAAAGAATACTTTTCTTAAACAACATACAAATACCTTCTTTTGGTGTCTCTCCACCACGTCTAGATCTTTTAATGATTAACTTATGAGCCCCTCCTCCTAAACCTGTTTTCTCATTTTCCTCATCAGTCTTCAATGTAAATTGCATTATCACATCAGCATACCTCTCTATTTTATCGCTATCAGCTACCTCGTCTTCTCTATTTACTTGTGCAGCGCACAGCAAAGGAATATTAAGCATACCAGCTAAATCTTTTAAAGCTGTAGTAACATCTCCAAGAATTTGGTACTCCTTCTTATTACGATCATGTGTAGACGGTAATTTAATATAATCGAAAATACCTAACTTAAGATCTAATTTTACCTTATACAATTTAAAAATAGTCAAAACCTGTTCAACAGTAAATCCAGGAATATAAAAGTGATATAACTGCCCTTTATTTATGATCTCTATAGCAAGCTCAACCAATCTTTGCTCCTTACTATTTAAATTACCGTGTAAAATCTTTCTCTCCGGAACTTTAGACATTAAAGATAAAAGCCTACTTCTAAATTGTTCAGTTGGTTGCTCAGTATCTAAAACTAATACAGGATATCCAAGTGAATACGCCACATAGGCAGAAACATTTAATAATAACGCACTTTTACCCATTTTTTTTATGGCGCTTATAACATTTAAAGTTCCCGGAACTAAACCATCCAACCTTTTATCTAAAATCCTAAAACCAGTAGGCAACCCAGTTAATTCTCTCTGTGATGTTAGTTTCTCTACATACCATTCACTTAAACCTTCTCTTACATTTACAGGAGACTCGTCTTTCCTGTCTTGACATAAAGACAACAACTTGTCTTCTAAAGAATATATTATATCTAAAGAAGTCGCATTCTGTTCAACTGGATCCTTATTGTCTAAAATGAGTTTTTGAGTTTTCTCTAGCTGTATATATAATTCCTTTTTTCTACTTAAATCATCCAATTTAGATATCCATACATCTAAATTATCCTCATCTACACTCATTGAAATAATCGCATTTATATATTCAGGACCACCCACTTGATCTAAACTTTTCCATAAAGTCAATTCATTTATTATAGATCCATAATCGAATTTTTTTAAATTTTGATTATATAAAGAGATCAAAACTTCATATATAATTCTATGTGGTTGACTTAAAAATGAACTGGAATCTAATTTAGATCTAACTTCAAGAAACGCATTTACATCATTAATAGCCGCAGATAATACAGCACGCTCAACACTAGGATTACAAAACATTAAATTAACATCATCAGTATTAATTTCTAACAAGCTCTCGCTCATTCCATCTCCTAGTTTGCTCTCGTTTTAAAGCATTAATATAAAGTTCTATAGGATTAAACAGCCCTTCTAAAACGGTTATTTCTGTTTGAAGAGCAGTAATATCTGATTCAAGATTCCTCAAATCACTTCTAGTGTTAATAATCTTACTACGTTTTTCTTTTAACGTCTTACCATCAACATCACTAAGACCTTTTAACAATTCCGATTCTAATTTGGTTTTATATGCTTTACACATAGCCCTAGCTTTATTTAACTCAAAAGTTAAATAAATTAAATACTGTGATAAAGCCGTAATGTACTTAGATAGCATGGAAGAGTCTAACAAGTCCAATCTATCTATATCCAAAGTAAAAGCCTCAGATATAATATTATCATCATATTTTAACTTATTTAACGACATGTTTGATATTACAATATCCATATATTCCTTAATCATAAATCAGCCTCTTCCAAATCTATAAACACAGAACCATCTTCATCATAATCTTTTGACTTATATTTACCAGTACATAAAAACTCCATGACTTCAGTACCGTCAGATTTAATAAACTTAACATAATGTGATTCCATACCTATTTGTCTACACAAAAAAGACTTAGCACAATACCTCCAATCCCCCAACAATGTTCCATCATCAAGCGGTTCAAAATCCTTACAATCTTTTTTCAATTCTTTATTAAAATCGCTTGTTCTGAACATCTTCAATCTTCTCCAATAAAGTAAATCTATCTATAGAATCATTCGGATAAAAGTGAATTAACAAATAATCATTTAAATCTGCCCATTCCTCTTTAAGTCTATCTAACATTTTCTGACGCATAAACCCTTCTTTAGTCTCATGCATAAATCTGTTGAACTGCAAATGTTGTTCACCCTGAACTTCAACTAACAATTTAATTTCTTTAACAAAAAAATCAAAAAACAAACGCTTACCATTATAATTTATATAATATTCTTCAGTTATAGTAAAATATGGAAACACTTCTTCCAACAACTTTAATACTTTTCTTGAAAATTTACTAGATCTGGCTAACATCTGTAGTAGTCATTCCAAGAACTTCCAATATCTTAGATTCAATTTCTAAAGCAAAATCAAGATTATCTTTAAGTACACTCATAAAATTTAATTCACCCTGCGCAACATTCTCGTCATTATATTTGTACCAAGAACCGTGCTTCTGTACTACATCTAACTCAACTGCTAACTTAACAAGTTCCCACTCTCTATCAAATCCCTTGCCGTAAATCAACAAAGCTTCACAAGATCTGTGTGGTGGAGCCAACTTATTTTTCTCAATTACTATTTTGCAAACATGTCCTATAATATTCCCAGCTTGATCCATTACTCTAGATTTCTTATATTTACCACCCTCAACCCTTAATCTGCCAGTTGCAAAAAATTTAAGAGCTTCTCCACCAGTAGGTTCTTTATCACCGCTTGTGAATTTATTAAACGTTTGTCTAACTTGATTAATAAAAATAACTAAAGTGTTGGTTACACTAGCTAACTGGCTCAATCTTCTACACGCCTTCCCCATCAACCTAGCCAACAAACCCATAAAATCGTCAGTAATATCCGACTCCATTTCACTAGCTGGAATTAAAGCAGATACAGAATCTATTACTAAAACATCTATCTCACCAGTCCTAATAAGCATTTCCGCAGCATCTAAATTTTCCTCACCGGTTATACCAGAAACAACACATACTGAATCTATATCAACTCCCATGCTCTTAACTAAAGATGGATCTAAACTATGCTCGGCATCCACTATGCCACATGTAAACCCCTCCTTCTGAGCTTCTCTTATAAGACTATACGCCAAACTACTCTTACCACTTCCAGGCTCACCGAATATTTCATACAAACGCCCTTTTGCCATCCCACCATTCCCCAAGATAGCGTCCAAACTAATAATTCCAGTTGAAATACACTCTAAGGTACCAAACTTATACTCAGGCAACATTGTGATTATACTTCCATACTTTTTCCTTATAGCCTCTTTTGCTAATTCTAAAGGAGTCAAATCCGATTTCTTCTTTTTACTTTTATTAGCCATTTGTTATCCTCTTTAACACTTTTTCTAAAAAAGTTTCCCTATCATATTGCTCCTCATCCAATTCATGATCAACATCTTCAACAGCTCTAACAAACTCATTAGCTTTACTTGTTTTCTCAATCCACTTTTCCATCAACATTAAATATTCCACTTTATCAGTAACCCATCTCATCTTAGCCCTTCCTAAAATCCTAGTAGATTGTACAGGATACTTTAATTTTAACTTCCCATTCCTTATAAACTTAAATAAATATATTATTATTTCAGCACACTCTTGAATTGCTCTTTGCTTATTAATACAATGTTCCTTCATTCTAGACTTAACAAATTCCGACATTAATCTTCGATCAATTTTTTCATTCCTATAAACCTCTCTAGCTTTAGGATTAACTTCATATAAAATAGTGTAAAATAAAGATATTAAATCGTTGATACTGTTTACCGGATAAACATTAATCGGATCTAAAACTTTATATCCATTATTTATTAAAAGTTCTTTGCACAATTCTAAATTATCCTCATATACAAATCTTAACTTCATTAGAACTTCCTCAATCCTACAACTAACATTTTTTGACAATTTGTTTCCAGAATTATATAACTAGAAATAGAAGAATCTTTAGCTAACTTAAGACCAAAATGAACTAAATCCCCCATACAAGCATCCAAAGCAGTTTTCAATAAATAACCATCCAAATCTATTTCAAAAGAACCTGAAACATTTAAATCACAGGTATGTTCACTCATAGCTTTACCAGCATCAAAAATTATCTTATTTGATTCTAATTTTAAAATCACTCTATAATAATCCTCTTTAACAGCTGCTGACAACACGCTATTCAAATTATCAGAAAAAACCTCCTTCTCTATGTCAAAAGTTAAATCAAGTCCATCAAAATAAGATAAATATCTTGGGTATGTTCCAGAAATAAGTAAACCACTTAAATACATATTTTTAGAATAAAAAGTTATAAAATTATCATTGATTGATATATCACAGTTTTCTTCAGCTTTAAAAATGTTTATAAAAGCTGAAAATAAATCCTTATTTAATATAACTTCAAAATCTAATTTAGGCGTCTTCACCGCCTCTACCCTACCTTCCAATAACAACATACCATTTGTGGCAGCAAATACTAAACTATCTGAATCAAAAGCACATTTAACACCTCTTAACTCAGGTCTAGCCTCCTCTGAATTGATAGCCCTAGGAATAGCTTTAATATATGGAATACTTGAAGGATCAAAAGAACAGACTGAATCTAAAGAATCGATAGCTATGGTAGGAAACTTTGAGGAACTTATACACTCACATTTAAATTCTCTCTTAGAAACACCTTTTCCTAACTGTATTGCACTAGTAATAAAACAGGTAGTATCGTCTATTGTAAAATTAAACATCAAATCTTTCACTCGTTTAAATGTTCTTATATAGGCTATTAAAGAATCCGCCCTAACAGCGGTTGATCCGGGTTCAATAACAATTGCAACCAAATCAATCTTTAATATGTTCAAATCATTAGTATAAGTTAATTCTACAACATCGTTTGGTAAAGCATTGATTAACACCAAATTAGTTCTTCCAACAGAAGACAGAAAATTTAATTTATGAATTGCTTCTAACAACTCAATTCCGCTTACCTCAAACTGCATATTATCATCTCCAATAAGTTTTACTTATAATATAACACATAAATCGAAAAAGTTAAGATCAAGAATTTATTTTTGCACCTAAATCTTTCCAAATAACCACAGAATTGAGATAAGCTGTTAAATCTTTTAAACTAAAACAAACAACAGATGCTTTTAAGGAAGAAAAAGTTTTAACAAAACTTAAACCAGCATTAATTTTAGCAGTCAACCCAACATAACCTCCAGATGCGTTTATTGTAGCAATCAAATTAGTGGTCGGTAATATTAAAACCCAATCAATAGCATATCTAATAGCCTCATCAACTGAATTAAATTTATCTAAATCGAAAACTAATTTAGTTCTTCTATCTAAAAAATCAAAAAATCCAAACCTTTCTCTAAATGAGCTTACATCTATAACCCATTTCTGACTTGTATCGTCTTTCCACACAGCGTCAGAAAAAGAATCATAAAAATATTTATATACCATAGAATAAAATTTTAACTCAACAAACCTCTTCCAAACTTCTATATTATTCACCAAATATGGCGCATAAAAACTGTCTTCTAAAATATCTAAATATCTATCAACATTAAATATAGCTTTTATCTTTGCTTTAAGATCAAAGTGTAAGAATTCTCCAAAAATAGTTGCAGTTATGTCAAATGGAGAGGCCATATAACCCTTAGCCCTAAATCTAATTGATATTTCATCAAAAGCCAGTTTTTTATCCCAGAACGAAACAGGTAGATAATCAATAGCAACATACTTATCGGGAGGAGAAAAAACAATATTTATAGTATCAAACGTTAACTTATCAGGATATACATCTGACATAATAATAGCCCTTAAATCAAAAGTTTGTTGAGCTATATTTCTAAATCCATACACTGTTGCAGTAAGATCACTAAAATACAAAGCTTTCAGTCTAGCGCCCAAATCTACCAACTCGAAATTAAAACACGGTGCCATATTTATCACAGCGGTTAAATTTACTACATTCATAGTGTGTACTCTTAATACTTTTGCCAACTTAACTACTCTAGGAGTAATAGTAGCTCCTAAATTAAACCCTCCAGTAGCTTCTATAATTGCCCTTAATAACAAAGTTCCACCAACTGCATTGATTTTAGCTCCTAAATCGAACTTACTTAAGCCTAAAATTTGAGCCATAAGATTTAAATACAGTCTTTTTATAGGATTTATTTCAGCACCCAAATCAAAACCAGCGATACCATAAATAATTGCCAACAAATCCCCTGGACCATAACCGCCCACAATTTTAGCTTTTAAATCTAAAATATCCCAACCATGTATAAAAGCCGGAAGATTCATATATGGTATTCCATATATAATTGCTTTCAAATTCTTAAAATAAGAGCTTATCAATGTAGCACCTAAATCATAATAATGATACGATCCCAAAACAGCTGGTAAATCTATAGGGACTTTTAATTTCCATCCAATCAACACTCCTTTTAAATCGTAAGGAGCATACACTCCTATTATAGCTTTCAAATCTAAATAATACCTCAAACCTCCTTTAATAAAAGCCCCTAAATCAAATAACTGCCATCCATGAAGGATTGCTCTCAAATCTTTACTATAATAAATTCTTAATCTAGCTCCTAAATCTACAGGTAATATTGAATTAATAATTGCAGGTAAATCAGTTTCAAAAACCGATCCTATAATAGCTTTTAGATCAAAAATATGCCAAGATCTTAAAGAAGCTCTCAAATCAGCCTCATCCCTAAACATAACTTTCAACTGAGCCCTTAAATCCTTAGTTCCTGAATAGTATTTAATAGCGTTTATCATAGCATTTAAATCTACATAACTTGATTTAAACTTAATGGCTGTAATCAAAGCACCTAAATCTCTAATACCGCCATACATCATCTGTTTGATTATTTGATATCCACCACCATAACAATAACCCAAACCATACAATCTTCTAGATTTTACATAAGTATATGTACTATCTTGATAAGTAGGCACGGCTTCAACTGATGCACCTAAATTCATAATTTTAGCATAAGTACTAACAAAATTAAACGGAACATCCGTGAACGAAGGTGGGGTATAACCTCCTATAGAAAAGTTAAACAACAAAGCACACGTATCATCAGAAACTCCTTCCCATTGAGAATCCTGACTAGAGTACCATTGTTCTGTTTCAGACGCATACCAACTCAATATTACTCCCTCTAATTAGGTGCTATAAAATATGGTAATATAAAGCCTCTATTAAAAATCCTAATCTCATTATTATTAGAACTTGTAGTATCAAATTTAACTTGTATATAACCATTATTGTCACATGGCATATCAATTAATGCATTCACTTCTTTATTATCCGAATTTATCATCTGTAATCTATACCCATTTCCAGAATCTCCTTTCTTCCTAGCTAAAGCCCACCCAGATCCATCAATATAACCAAATCTAAAAGTTAACATAGCAAAATTAACGTCATCAAAAAGCGGAACTTGTATAGAATTGTCGGTCCAATTATTCGAAGGTTTGATCGGAGAAGAATCTTCATCATTAAAATCCTGACTCCAAAAAAGCCTACTTCCAGAAATATAAAATTTCCTTACTACATCATCTCGAATTAAAAAAGCCCCAAAACATCTCCAAGAAGTATTAGATGGATGATAATGACCATATCTAGTTAAAACTTTTTGTGGTGCTGAAGAAGATACTTTTATAGAATCACTGTTTATATTAGCAGTACTAGGATCTACATATAAATACCTTATACCACTAGAAGATATATCAACATCAATAAATAAATCATTTGAATTAACTAAAGTTATTTTTTCAGATCCAGTATCTATACAAATACATCCTGGACATATTTTAATTCCAGAGGAAGTTGTATATTCATAAGTTAATTTTTGCAATCCAGGAATATAAAACAAACCCCCATCACTTTGAGATGTGTGTTTATGTACAGGCAAAGATCCCTCGCTACCAACACTTATGCCGTACCAAACTTCACTTAGATTGTTGGTCAACACATTATCAAGAACTGTGACGGTAGTTTTAGGATGTGAAAAGCTAGATCCAGAAATAGTGGTATATTTATAACCATCACTACCACAATTAGCTTTTAACCGCCTTCCATAAACAAATTCTGAAGTCCTATCGGTATAAATCCAAAAAGAATTTTGCGAAATATAATGTGCTTCAATACCAGCCATAATTATCCCCTAGCAAAAGCAGAAATATTTTCAGATATTAGAGGTTCATTAGCTAATCCTCCACTATCAATAGAATATAAATCTATAAGCTTCTTAGAACTTAGATCTATAACAGAAACTGCTGCACCGTTCCCAGTAGATACAACCTCCATAATACCTGAATTCCTAGAAGCCTTATCTGACGCAGTTACTGCAATAAAGTTATTACTTAATCCGCCTATTAAATCAAACCCAACTCGCTGAAAAAAAACTATTAACATAATTTACTCCGGTTTTAACCAATCATGTATCAACGCGTTCGTACCACTAACTGTATACACAGCCACAGCATAGTGCCACCCATCGTAACGTGTAGTTATTGAAAACTTTCCATCTTGCCCAGACACAGTACTACCCACTAACTCACCAGTATCGTGTCTATAAAGACGAACAGGTATACCGGCGGTCGGTACACCTTCAACTTTAACACACCCAGAACACACTTTTTTTGTTACAAATTTAGGTATAGGCATTCTACCACACCTTATAATACTCTATTTCACTTCCAACGGATATCGTTGGTTCACTGGAAATATATTTTCTAATATAAATCCAATCAAAGTCACCTTCACAATTGACAGAACTGGCCATATTATACGATTCTAATCTTATGTTCGCAGGATTAAAAGTAAAAGAAGAATATGTGTGCGTAGCAATAAGCGAATTATTATCATTCTTCAAATCTATTTTAACTGAAGACCCATTAAAAACACAATCCAGTTTATAAATAGTATTTATTTTCATCTCATTTTCTAAAGTAGTATTTCCTTGCCAAGTTCCAGATACTTCATGATCTATCCTATAATTATGGCCATATCTAAACAAAGTACAGTGTAAAGAATTATCTCCAGTAGAATCATAAGTATAAAACGTGGCTCCACGATCATTGGAAGTGCCAGAATAAGCGCCACAAAACTTCCTAACACCAAAAGCAACCGGAGTCGAAAAAGTTTCTGTTCTATAGATAGCAACATAAGTACTTGAAGTAGTTCCAGTTTCCAATTTAATGAAACTATTAGCAACAGTTAAAGTACCATTATTAGTATAAGTCCATTTGGAAGTATCTAAAGAATCTCCATCAAAATCATCGAAAAACAAAAAAACGTTATCACCATTTGGTGGGTTATCTATAAAACCTCCATAATATAAATACCACTTATCAGTAGCAGAACCTGACAATGTTATAGGAATCCAAATTTTTGCTTTTCCACCAATACCAAAATCTTCTACCCAATAAGGCAATATTGTACCATTACTGTCAGTTATGACCAGACTATTTTTATTTGCTTTATATTGGAAATCACCGCCTAATTCTAAATATATTTGATAGTTAGATAAATCAGAACTAGAGTTGTTTGTTATTGTTATTTCTCTCATATATTTAGTATAATCTGAAAATTTAGAATTAATATAAATTCTATTCGAACATGTTCCAAATAAAACTTTTTGTTCCTCTCCAACACTTATACTGGGTTCATTAGCTGTAAACTTCTTAATAAAAAACCAATCAATCCAAACTTCCAAATTAGGATCAGTATATCTCTGTTCAAAAGTAATACGCTTAGTTGCAACTGAAGTCTGTGCAGAATTATAACTCCAGAAAAGCCTCCAAATTAATTCTCTACTTTTTTTAAAATAAAAGTGAACTTTAGATCCATGCCAAACAACTTTCATATAATCACATGATAAATTTTCATTGTCAGCTGAACTATCATTAGAAGCTGTAGTAGAACCCCCAGATCGCACCCAAGAACGCTTTTTCCACCCAGATGAATATTCAACCATCGTAGTAAAGCCATCATCCCAAGTTCCTATTATCATTGTTTTTTTACCTGTGGAAGGGGCTGTCTTAAAAATAGATTTAACCACGTATTCTCTATCAGTTACAATATTAGTATTAGTAATAGAATTAAATCCTACATTTGAACCTTTATCAAATTTTAAAAAACTTTGATCAACTGATACAGAATTATTGTTTTGCCATTTATTTAAATCCAATGAATCCCCATCAAAATCATCAAAAAATAAAAAAACATCGTCACCGTTCTGCTCAACATCAAAACTTAAACCATAAAATAAACGAACCTGAACTTTTCCAGACGCTGGTAAATCTATCTTAGTCCATATCCTAGCTTTTCCAGAAGGGTGTTTCCATTCTTCAATCCAATACGGTAACACTGTATTATCTGATAAAACTAATAACAGTTTATTCGGGTTAGCTTTATTTAAAAAACTGGAATCATCTATTTCAATACATATTTGATAACCTGTTAAAGACGACGATTCATTATTAGTTACGGTTATTTCTTTATAATACACTGGAAACAACGATCGTTCTAATTTTTTATATAAATCATATCTTCTCATCAAAAACCTCTAGCTATTACTTTTTCAGAACTTACTGATACAGTTGGTTCATTTGATATATATTTATACATCAATATATAATCCATTTTTACCCATCCAGAAACATTATTATAATAAAATTGAATTCTAAACGTATCTGCAATAGAAGAAGGATCAAAAGTATAAGATAATGAACTACTTTCTTCCCACGTTGTCTCTTTTCTTTCAAAAATTTTCATATAATATAATAGTTCACTTCTCTTTTCAATCCTTAATTTTTGTGGTGCAAATTTATAATTTTGTTGCCCGGTTAAATTACCTAAAACAGTCCAAGATCCAGTATCTCTATAATCAACTCTCCAATTATTCCCATGCACAAAATCAATACCTTTATCATTAGTAACATCAGTCCGATGCCTAAATCTAAAATTTTCTCCAGAATAATTTTCTACCCTCATTAAAACTTCTGTAACTACATTTAAAGACTTTGGAAAATTTTCGTTTGTCCAAAGACCATAATAAGTACTACTATTACTAAGAAAACGAATTTCAGAATTAGAAAAAGTTAGATTAAGTTCAGAGCTTTTTGACCATTTATCAGTGTTTAAATTATTTCCATCAAAATCGTCAAAAAATAAGAAAACATCATCACCATTAGATGAATTATCTCCTATAATTCCTTGATAATATAATTTCAATATTTTACTTCCAGAAGCAGGTAAATCTAATTTAATCCAAATTTTGGCCTTACCGTTCGGTCTTTTCCACTCTTCAATCCAATACGGTAAAATAACATCATTAGAGTCTGTTATTATTAAATTATTAGGATTGGCTTTATCTAAAAAATCACCACCAATCTCTATCGGAACTTGAAAATCAGATAGCACTGACGACTCGTTGTTAGTTATAGTTATATCTCTATATCTAATAATATTAATTGGTTTATATATTTGTTCCAATAAACTGGTTCTACGCATTATACTACCCAACCATATACTTTTATTTTATTATTTGTACCACCCAAATCTGTTACATGTAATCCAATTCGATAAGCTCCTAAAACATCCCAAGTAATTACAGGAGAATAATAATACGTCCCTTCTCCCGATACAGTAGTATAAAACGCATCATCAACTGATGTGGTTTGAGAATCAGCAACTGCAACTGGAGAATTAGTTGTGTTATCATATAATATTGGAGTTATAGTAACATGACCATCCGAAGCTGTATGTTTAACAGCCACACATAACATTGATTTATCTCCTACAGATAGAATGTTACTAGTATAATCAGATGGCATATCACCCAAATTTAGTGGATCTGTTCCACTTATTGTAGTAGAAGCCCCTCTTAAAGGATCTCCTATTGGATCCGAAAACTTTCCAGAAGACAAGTCCACACGTTCTATAACTCTACCGTGAGTACCATCAGGCTCAAAAGCATCCCTAGTAGCTAACCTTAATCCTGATGGGTCATCTGCTATTCTAATCGATTTTTCTGCCATAATTATTACTCTCCAATAACATATTGATCTATTTCCTTAGTACCTTCATCAAAAACAAAAGCGCCTCCGGACGCAGCTATAAACAAAGTATTATGAATACCGTCACTGGATGTTCTTTCTGTTACATAAAAATCATTTATATTTGGAACATCACTAAAATCACCACTAGTGCAAACATATACTGTAGTATAAGTATCTAAATTAGGTGTAGAATTATGATACAACCTGTCTTTAGTACCAGACACAGCATAGTAAATACTACCGTTAGAACATACCCATGTCTTAAAAACGTTCTGTTTATTTTTTGATGCTAATGTGTTTAAATCTATCCATATAAAATCTAAACCACTTGTAGTAGCTATAAATAAATATTTATCTGAATAACCGTGTATATATTTAATAGTATTAGAT
>Ga0190303_1000328_pt1 | contig 19676 bp, 17 predicted proteins | sample 48700701_MG_FD_161672 | JGI IMG/M metagenome (GOLD analysis project Ga0190303, IMG submission 161672) | Hydrothermal vent sediment bacterial communities from Southern Trench, Guaymas Basin, Mexico - 4870-07-0-1_MG | ecosystem: Environmental > Aquatic > Marine > Hydrothermal vents > Sediment ... | reverse complement strand
GTATTTAAATAAAAGGGGGGATTTTCCCCCCTCTTTTTTATTGATGAAAATAAAAGCTTACGGGATTTTAAAACAGTATATTGGTGATAAGGATTATCTAAAAATCGATGTTCCGGAACCTATAACTATTGTGGAACTGTTTTCTAAAGTAGGAATTCCGGAAAAATATGTTTTTGTTGTTGAGAAAAACGGTAAAGCAATAACAAAAGACAGTGTAATCAACGACAATGATGAAATCTCGTTAATTCCTTTTATTTCAGGCGGTTAATGAATAGAAATAACCTTGAATCCATAGCAATCGGATCGGTTTTACTTTATCTCGCGTTCGCTCTTGTTTTCGCAATTAACCAAATGTTATGGCATCCCCCTGCTATTTGGATATCGCAATCGCTTCTACTATTCTTTGTTTTGCCTGTTTTGATTTATAACATAGTTAAGTATCAATTGGAATCTCCTTTGAAATATGTCACTATACCATTGATTCTTATTGATATTTTGCTACTTGCGATTTTTAAATACAGAGGTATTTTGATTGGTTTGTTGTACGTATTTACCATAACGTCACTTTTATACACATTATTTCTTCTAAAATCATATAATCAGTACAATCTGTTTTATCTCGGGCTCGGTCGATGGAAGATATGGGTACCCATTCTCTTGATCGTTTTTATAACCATTGTAATCGGGACGGCATATTTTTCATCGAAAAAAGCGTATATCAGAATTTACCCGCTCTATAAGTATTACATTAAATCAAATGGCGAAATCTTTTTCTATGAGTTGTCCTTTCTCATATTTATGTTTTCGTGGGAATTTTTATTCAGAGGATTTTTGATTCCCCTTTTAAGAAAAAAAACGGGTCTCTTCCTTGCCATAGCGATAAGTACGATTATTTTTTCTTTGGCTCATTACGGAAAGCCTCAAACGGAGATTTATAGCTCCATTTTTGGCGGTATATTGTTGGGGTATTTAACGGTCTATTTTAAATCCGTTTATCCTGCGGTACTATCGCATTTTTTCTTGAGTTTTACAATGAATATGTTTGTGATGTTAAGGGTAGGGAGAATACATGCACCTGATATTGTTGTGAATATTCTCAAAGGGATACATTAAATCATTTTATAATTAGGTAATCTTTAGATTCTTTTTTTGCTAATTCCGGTGGTTTGTAATCGTCTTTTGGATATCCTGCAACCAAAATCATAAAAGGTGTTTCATTTTTCGGTCTACCGAGAATTTTATTTAAGAAAACCATGGGGCTCGGAGTATATGTCAAACAGGAAATTCCAAGGTTGTGGAGAGCGGAAATAAGAAAACCTGTAGCAATACCGACAGATTCGAATGGAAAGTAGTGTTTAATAATATTTCCGTTTTTATCGATATGGTATCTCTGAACAAAGATGCATATAAGGTATGGTGCCTCTTCAAGAAATGGTTTTGAAATACCCGTATTCAAAACAGACAGTTGATTTTGCCATTCATCTGTTATCCGTTTTTCATAGAATTCTTTTTCTATTTTTTCAGCCTCTTTTCTTATGAGTGATTTGATATTTTTATCCTTAACAAGAATGAATGTCCATGGCTGGTTATTGGCTCCGGAGGGAGCGCTTGCTGCTATATTAATGCAATTTTCAATGACCTCTATGGGGGGTGCGATACTCTTGTAAGACCTAACCGATCTTCTCTGTCGCATTGTTTTAAGCATTTCAGCGGATTTTCGCATCAATTCCTGTTTAATTTTCTTCATGTTCATACTATTAAATAATATTGTTTTTTATATAATCCACAGCGTTTTTAAATAATAAAAATCCCGTTCCCTCTTCTTTAAGTCCCAATCTTTGCCATGCTGGATGTTGATATGCGGAAGAAAACCTTTCGGGATGGGGCATTAAACCGAGAATCTGTCCTGTTTTGTCACAAATGCCGGCAATATTCATAATCGAGCCGTTCGGATTATACTTTTCATCGACATTTCCATCCGATGAGGAATATTGAAAAACAATTTGATTATTGGAGATCATCTTGTTTAATACATCACCTGGAGCTATGAATTTCCCTTCTGCGTGGGCTATGGGCAATTCAATTATATCGGGTAAATCTGTGCCTATGAATTTGGAAACGCTGTTTTTGTTAACTCTAAGATTTACCCATTTATCTATGAAGACACCCGAGTCATTAAAGGCTAGCGTTGATTCTGTTTTTATGGTAGCCGAAGTGTTTGGGAGGAGGCCGGTTTTAACCAGAACTTGAAAGCCGTTACATATTCCTATTATTAATTTTCCCTGTGAAATAAAACGCATTATTTCTTCAAGTTTATAATGCATGAGTAGAGTGGCGAATACCTTACCGGCTGAAATGTCATCCCCATATGAAAATCCTCCCGGTATGGCAATTATATGATACTTATCAAAATTTCCCTTGTTTTTTATGACATTGTTCAGGATTAACGTTTCCGTCTCGACTCCCAAATATTTAAAAGCATTCTCTGTCTCCAGATTGCAATTTGTTCCTTCCGTGTATAGAAGAGCAGCTCTTATTTTCATACTATTTCAGCTCCCTTTTCCATTGTTTTATAGCCGTTTTAATATCCAAATCCAGACTGTTTCCTCTGAATTTGAATTGCATTGTTTCACCTTTTGTTGCATAACCTATTTTATAAATTGGGATCTCTTTCATTTCTTTCAAAAATCTTTCCTCGTTTCTAACCTCTACAATATAGCGTGAAGCTGACTCGGAAAATAGTGCGGTAATGAAATCACAATTCCGGCTTACAATATTAGATAGATCAAAGTCGAAACCGCATCTTCCACCGATTGCCATTTCGATTGCAGCTATGGCTATTCCGCCTTCGCTTATGTCGTGACATGCAGCAATAGCACCATCTTTTATTGACCGATATAAGGCGATATGTGTATGTTTTGCTCTCTCAAGATTGATTGTAGGGACAATTCCGCCATTCATGCCAATAGTGTCGTATAAAATCGAGCCTCCCATCTCTTCCAATGTGTCACCTACTATGTAAACGGGGTTTTCAATGGATTTGAAATCGGATGTTATTGTATCCCTTATATCATCGATTACACTTATTGCCGATATGAGTATCGTCGGAGGAATATTAATCGTTTTATCCTTTAATTTAAATTCATTGTAGAGGCTGTCTTTACCTGAAATAAACGGGACATCGAAGAATTTTGCGGCATCGTACATTCCCTTTGAAGCCATTACGATATCACCGAGTATTTCTTCTCTGTCCGGATTGCCGAAACAGTAATTGTCTAAGATAGCGGTATATTCGGGATTCCCGCCTACTGATACGATATTTCTCATTGCTTCATCGATGGCATTTTGTGCCATTTTGTAAGGATCGAGAATTCCGTATCGAACATTAATTCCATTTGCTACAACAATTCCTTTGTATGAGTCATAGAGAGGTTTTAAGACGGAAGCATCCTGATGACCATCGTAATTTTTACCACTCAACGGTTTTCCTACCGTTTTTCCCTGGACTTCATGATCGTACTGCCTGATTACCCATTCTTTACTTGCTACCGTCCAATTACCGAGAACGGATAGGATTGTATCCTTGAGATTTTTAACTGTATGGTTTTCTTTTTTTTGCTCTCGAGGAACATATTTTGCCTTTTTTGTGATTTTGGGAAGTCCATTGTGCAGAAATTCCATATCGAGTTCGAGAACATTATTTCCTTTATAGAAGAGATGCAACTTTTTATCATCCGTAAAATCGCCTATAACGGTGAATTCAACATTGTATTTATCGAATATTTCCCTGATTTCTTCCAGATTTTCATCTTTTATGGAAATCACCATTCGTTCCTGAGCTTCTGAAATCCATATTTCCGAGTAGGAGAGACCTTTATATTTTAATGGGACTTTTGAAAGTTCTACTTTTGCTCCTGTTTCCTCTCCCATTTCCCCTACAGCAGAGGATAAACCACCGGCTCCGCAATCGGTAATCGCTGTGTATAGATTCTTGTCACGGGCTTCGAGAAGGGCATCAAGTACCTTCTTCTCCGTAATGGCATTACCAATCTGAACCGCATTGGAACTTGTAATCTCGGATTCATCATGGAGTGAAACCGATGAGAATGTAGCCCCGTGAATGCCGTCTTTGCCGGTTCTTCCGCCAACAAGGACGATTTTTTCGCCCGGGCGCACCTTTTTTGTCTCCGTTCCCACCGGCATAATACCTATGGAACCGCAGAAAACAAGAGGATTTCCTAAATAATCATTATGAAAATGTATCGAGCCGTTTACCGTAGGTATACCCATCCTGTTTCCATAATCTCTGACTCCGGCTACCACTCCCTTTGCCACTCTCTTAGGATGGAGAATGCCGGTGGGCAGCTCCGAGTATGGATATTCGGGAGGAGCAAAGCAGAAAACATCTGTGTTTGCAATAGGTTTTGCACCTCTACCGGTTCCCATAATATCTCTAATTACACCGCCTATGCCGGTTTCAGCTCCGCCGTATGGCTCAAGAGCCGATGGGTGATTGTGGGTCTCCACTTTAAAACAGATATGATTTTTATCGTCAAATTTAATTATCCCTGCGTTATCTTTAAAGACGGATACAAGGAAATCTCGTTTTGACTCTGTTGTAGCTTTGAAAACCGTATTTTTTAGCAGTCCGTTAATTATTTTACCGTTAAATTCTATGTTGCCGTTTAACGTTTTGTGTTTACAATGCTCACTCCACGTTTGTGCAATTGTTTCGAGTTCCACATCAGTGGGGTTTCTACCGATATTTTTAAAGTAATTTTTTATCGTTTTCATCTCTTCCATATTGAGGGAAAGCACCATCTTCTCACTCAGCTCCTTTAGTCCCGAATCATCCATATTTAAAATATCGATTTCCACAAGATGAAATTCGATATCAACCCCTTCTCTAAATGTGGGGGGTGATGTCAAACGGTATTGGACGGTAGAATTTATAAGTAGCTTGTTAGCTATGTAATCCGTTATCTCGGAGTTTACACTCTCCGGAAATATGACTTTGAATGATCGTTTTATATCACCCGAATAGTAAATACCGAGATGTGAAATTGTTTCTTTCAATGTCAAAATAACGGGATCCATAACACCCGGTCTATAAGCGTATTCCACAGAGTTGTCGGGGAAAGAGGGATTCCCGGAGATTTCGTATTCCTCTATTATCGGGTCGATGATTATTTCATTTATAATTTTTTCAATTGATTCTATGTTATCATTGGAAAAGTAAAAGCATTTTATAAATCGTACAGGCATTTTTTCATTAATGCCTATACCTGAAAGATTGGATTTTATATTTTCTTCATGAGGATTTTTTATCCCTGTTTTGTTGTAGATCTCAACTTTTATCATAATCACCTCTTATTACGGATTCTTGTGCCCATCCATTTGTCAAAGATAACTTCTCGGCAAATTCAACGATTTCACCATATTCCCGTTCGTAAATTTTTCTATTGAGTCCCGGAAATTTCTTGGCTTTATATGTGGGGAAATACTGATCCATTATGCTCAAATGGATATCGGTGCCTATATTATTGCGTATGAATTTCAATGATTTCTTTGTCCCCGAAATATTGTTCGGTAAAACCAATAGTCTTATAATTACTCCGCTCTTTGCAATACCGTCTTTCCTAGTTTTTAAATCACCCTTTTGTCGGTACATCTCGATAATCGCTTGCCTGTTTATCTCTGTATAATTAGGCGCGGAAGAATATTTTACCGCAAATTCATCGTTAGAATAGCGCATGTCTACAAGGTATAAATCGATATGGTTTTCCATAAGTTTCAATGTGTCCGTAAGATCATATCCGCTTGTGTTATAAACAATAGGTATTGTGAGTCCTCTCTTTTTTGCTATTTCGATGGCTTCAATGATCTGTGGGATATAGTGATTTCCCGTAACGAGATTTATGTTGTGTGCTTTTCTATCTTGGAGATTTAACATAATTTCGGCAAGTTCGGTTATGGAATACTCTTTGCCGTATCTCATTTGACTTATCGGGTAGTTTTGACAATAAACACACTTTAAATTACATCCGGAAAAAAATATTGTTCCCGAACCGTTATAACCGGATATGGGGGGTTCTTCACCGTGATGGATATTAAAACTCGCTATTTTTACATTTTCCCCTATAACACCACATACTCCCTTTTCACCTTTTAGCCTGTTAACACCGCATTTTCTAGGGCAAATATTGCAATCAGAGAGCAGGTGAGAATATTTCATTACAGGTGTTTGCTCCCCGGCGTTTCAAGAGGAATCCCTTTCTTACAAAGGGGACAATTTCCCGGTTCATACTTTTCAATGGATAGAGAATAAACCGAGTACAAGTAGTATGGAAGAGAAACATCTCCCGAACTTCTGTTTACGAAAACAGCGAGAGATACAACTTCTCCTCCCTTTTCCTCAACGGCTTTTGCCGTCGCTACAATGGAACCGCCTGTTGTTAGAATATCATCCACAACAAGAACTCGTTCACCGGGCTTAATATCAAATCCTCTTCTGAATACCCTTTTCCCGTTTTCTTTCTCGGCGTATATCGCTCTTTTACCGAGGTAGCGAGCAACATCGTATGCTATGATGATGCCGCCTGTGGTTGGTCCGGCAACGGTATCTATTGCCTTATCAGCAAAACGGTTTGCTATGTTTTTGCAAAAAATAGTGGAGATCTCCGGTTTCTCAAGCAACCTGAATTTTTCAACATAGAACTCAGAGTGTAAACCGGAAGTGAGTTCGAAATGTCCTCTCTTAATGGCTCCCAATTCTTCCAATAGTTTTCCGAAATCTTGCATTATTCTGCTCCTCTTTTCATCTGTTCTACTATATCCATAGCGGCTTTTGCCCGATCATCCGCCTTGATAATAGGTCTTCCCACAACAAGATAGTCACTTCCGTTCTTAATAGCCTGTTCGGGTGTTGCTACTCTTACCTGATCAAACGGATCATTACCGATTGGTCGGATTCCCGGGGTAACCACCAGAAAATTGCTCCCGCATGCTTCTTTTATCTTCCTCGTCTCGAAGGACGACGCAACAACACCATCCAATCCGGCACTTTTAGCCGCTTTTGCAAGAATTAAAACCATATCGTTAATCGATTTATCATAAACTTGGAGTATATCCTTAAGAAAGGCATCACTGAGACTCGTTAACATGGTAACACCTACTATGCGTAATTTTTTATCTTCACCATCAAGAGCAGCTTTCATTGCCTGCTCCATCATCTCGAAACCGCCCAATGTATGAATTGTGAGAAGATCCACCCCGATATCAACTGCGGAATACACAGCATTTGCTACGGTGTTTGGAATATCGTGGAATTTTAAATCGAGAAAAACCCTGTTTCCTCTTCTCTTCACCTCTTCCACAATATCAGGTCCGAATTTCGTAAACAGTTGCATACCGATTTTGTAAAACGAAACAATGCCGTCCAATTCGTCGAGGATATTCCTGGCAGTATCGATATTATGGACATCGAGTGCAACTATCAATCGCTCATTCATATCTACTCCCTTTAAAAGTTCCTATTATTTCATTTATGTTTGAAAAGCCTTTTCTTTCAATGTATCCTTCAAGAAAATTGTTAATATCGAATGCAATCTGCGGATTTTTGAAAATAGCGCTTCCAACCTGAATCATCTGTGTTCCGACCATCAAAAATTCGGTAGCATCAGAGCCATTGTTTATGCCACCCATTCCGATTACGGGGATTTTGACTGTTTTTACAGTATCATAGACCAATTTAAGTGCCATTGGTTTTATAGCAGGTCCGGAAAATCCTCCGAAAAGTTTACCTATTCCGGAGAATCCTGTTTCTATATCAACACTCATACCGAGGAATGTGTTGACTAATGAGATTGCATCACTTCCCGCTTCTTCAGATGCTTTTGCCAGTTCTTTAATGTTGCAGAAATTCGGAGAGAGTTTCGTAATAACCAACCTGTGGGTGGATTTTCTTATATGGCGAATTAATGAGTATGTCCGGTTTGGATCTTCACTAAACATCATTCCACCCTTGTCAACATTGGGGCAAGATATGTTTATCTCATAACCTACTACGTTGATATTCTCTATTTTTTCGATAATTTCAAGAAATTCCTCCTCTGTTTCCGCTCCGATATTAACGATGACTTTTGTGGGAAAATCCTCGTATACTTCTTTGTATGTCTCTATAAAAGCATCGGTCCCTGGATTTGCAAGTCCAATGGAGTTTATCAGTCCGCAAGGGGTTTCTACGATTCTTGGCGGAGGATTCCCCTCTTTCGGTAATAAAGATATTCCCTTCGTTACTATTGCTCCGAAGTCACTGAGATTTACTATGTCGGAATACTCAACACCAAAACCAAATGTCCCTGAAGCGGCGATTACAGGTGAATTGAATTCTATATCCTTGATTTTAACCTTTAATTTTCCGTTCATCTAAAATATTTCATCTCCCGGGAATACAGGACCGTCCTTACAAACATACCTGTATTTACCGTCTTTTGCCGTTATTGCACAACCGAGACATACGCCCACTCCACATGCCATTCTCTCTTCGAAGGAGTAGTAAGAGGGGATTCCGATTGTTTTCTTGTGTAATGATCTAAGCATAGGTGTGGGTCCGCAAGCATAAAGAGTGGTTTTATTATTATTTACACGGACAAAATCGGTTATAAATCCCTTATTACCAAAATCTCCCTCTTCCGTGGTATAATTAATATCGGTACATAGAGCCTCAATTTCATTTTTCAAAATAAAGTCATATCTGTTCTTTGCTCCCCAATACAGCGTCCTTTTACTACTTGGATATTTGTTTTTTACCGTTTTAAGCATGTAATGAATGGATGCAATTCCTGTTCCTCCTGCCACAAATGTAAAGTCATCCGCTTCGGATAAGGGATATGAATTACCGAGAGGACCTATGAAATCGATTTGTTTTCCCGAATCCAACATTTTCATGATTTCGGTTCCTTTTCCAACAACTCTGTAGAGTATACTAATCATTCCTTCCGAAACATCAAAAATGCTAAAAGGTCTTCTCAAAAACGGGTCCTGGGATTTGGTTATTTCGATATTAATAAAATTCCCCGGTAAAATTTCATTTTCAACACCGGAAGATGTAAACGTTAGTAAAAATAGATCCGGAGAAAGCCGTTTATTGCTTATTATTCGCGATTTTATTCTCTTCATTTTTGATTACCTTTGCATAAAAGCTATTCGGGTAGTTTTTAATAAGTTGCTCGGTATAGTAACTTGCACTATCTTTGTTGAAATCTATGTTTTTATACATCCAACTTATGAGATAGAGAATCCTATCATTATACATCGGCGCTATTTGGGAATTGTATAGATCGAATAAAATTGATTTTGCCTTATTCGGGTGGTTCAGATTAAACGCATACAGTTCTGCGATACGCAATTTGTTTTGAAGAATGGAATCAGGGGGAATCGAATCGGCTTTTAGTGAGTCGATTTCCTCAAGTTTAATAATTTCATTTAGTGAATTTAAACGGCTTTTGCACGCATAATAAAGAGAATCCTTTAAACGAATTTTATCTATGGATTTCAACACATTGACAGCATTTTTCATATTGTCATTAATATTTTCCTCTAAGATGCTCAAGTTGTCAATAGCTCGAATCGTTATGCTATCGTTATGAGATGAGGAGATAATTTTATTGTAAATCTTAATTGCCTCATCGAATTTATTCAATTTCTCATATATTTTGGCAATGCTCAAACTCACAAGATTATATTTATCCTGATCGGGAGCCTGATCCCGCAATTTGTTAAGTGAATTAAGGGCATGCTCGTAATTCTGCCGAAATATATTGTCGTTTGATATTTTTAAAAGAATAGTATACTGTTTTTCCTTATTCGGGTGTAATTTCAATATTTTCTTGTAATAAGTAATTGATTTGTCATAATTCTTTTCAATAGAATAGAGGTCTCCTATGTATTCATAAATATCCACTTTTGTTTCCTTGGGAATTTTCTTCTGTGCAGCCGATTCTAAAAGTTTAATGGCATCATCGTTTCTATTTAAAGCAACGAGGCACTTTGCTTTCAAAGTTATAACATTGCTATTCTTAGAATTTTTGATTGCAGAGAGTCGATTAAGTGCACTTTCAAAATCGCCGTTTTGATAGTGAATATAGGCATATAGATAATTAATTTCATTATTTATTTTTTTGTGTTTGTAATACTTTTCTATTTCGTCGAGCTTTGTAAGAGCTTTCATATAATTGTCCTTTCCTCCCTTTAAAACATACGCCTTAGCCATAAGTAGTAAAGCATCATCTACGAGGTCCGAATTCGGGTAATATTGGATCAATTTGCTCGCTTTGCTTATCGTACTATCAGCTTTCGATTTGTAGGATAGGTTTCTCGAATTCTCTTTTTTGGAGGAAACGGCTTCCTTATAGTATTTGTCAGCATTGTAATATATGTTGAAATAGGCACAACTTGTAAGAATTAAAAGGGGGAAAGCGATTAATAACTTTTTCATAAGTGGATTATAGAAAAAATCGCTTTATAAGTCAAGGGAGAGATCATCTTGTCAGTGGGAATATTTCAAATTTGTTTATATCTCTATGCTAATCTATAGAATGATGAAATTCAGGCAAGAGGTTTAGACATACTGACAACTTATAGCGAAATGATCATGATTATTCACTTTATTTTTAAAACATTGTAAAAAGTCCAAAATGACTAATTTACTTTCATTTTTTGAACTTTATCTTGTTATCCATACATATTTTTCCTCTGAACCTGTTTCAGCATCTCACTTAGTTTATACCTGTCCGCCGGAACTTTAGTGCGGGCGGACCTATCTATCCCTTTCTATATTGGAGAATTTGACAAAAACAATAAATTGATGTATTATAATGGTAGATTAACAAGGAGGGGAAAATGTTGATCACACATTCAAAAAGCAATAGTAACCATTGGCAAGTTTTGTGTTTGGTTTTGGCAGTGTTATTTTTCTTCATATTGCAATTAAATGCTGCAAATAACGAAAATATTTATAATGTCAATTCCGGAGCGAATTTCAATAATGTAATAGTAGAAAGCACTGGTGGAATAATTTGTGCCACACTATTCGGTTATACGTTTGCCTATCTCAGTGGTTCGAGTTTTAATAACGAATTATTTCAATCGGCACCGGATATGTCGCTTGTAAATACTTATTTCGGTATTATAACAGGTAGTGCTTTAGGTGTGTATTTTTCAGGGAAACTTGTGGGGGCAAGAGGTAGTTTATTAAAAACATTTGCATTTGCATCCGTAATCGGAGGTGGTATACAAGCATTATCTTACTCTTTATATTATAACAATTATAAAAATTCCATGGACAAACCGAACACAGCCGTTATTCAGCTGTTGAGCCTAATGGCACCTACTATAGGAGCCTTAATAGGTTATAACACATCGACCCCGGAACTAACTTATGAATCAAGAGCATTTTTGGAGTATAACGGGAATAATTTGTCATTTGGTGTGCCTGAAATATATGTTACAACGAAAATGAATACAGTATTCCACGGCTTAAAGCTGATATCAATTTCCATTTAGGTATAATCGGGTTAGATCAATTTATCTTCCACATCCCGTATCTTGTCTTGAGGAGTGGCTTTAATATCACGTCTGTCATCAATCATTATGTTTGTAATAATTCGTGGTAAATTATGTCTATCAAATAACAATGTGTGCATCTTATACATAGTGGCGAAACATTCTTCTATAGTATCACAATTTACAACAGTAGCTGTGGGAGTCAATGTATAATCCGCTTTACTTTCCTTTAAAAATTGGATTATTTCAGCAATATAATCACTAACCCCGATATTTGTTTTACCTGTAATCGGAATGATTGTGATTTGAAACATTGGCATATTTTATTTTCCTCTTATTTTCAGCCTCTATTTTCGAGTAGATGCAACCACAGTAGTTTTGTCTGTAAAGGCCGAGTTCTTTGGAGTATTCGATTGATTTTTTAAATCCGTCATTCTTTTTGAAATTTTCTGCGATATATGTTACACCGAATAATTTGGCAACATCGTTTCCAATTCCGTTAATTATTTTTGCATTCTTATGAGGAGATATGGTTAGTGTTGTTGAAAAGTAGGAAAATCCCAACTCTTTTGCCTTTCTTGCGGTATGGAAAAGGTTGTTTTTGTAACAGATATAGCAACGAGCTCCCCCCTCGGGCTCGTTTTTATAAAGTTCCGTTATTTTAAACCACTCTTCCGGATTATAAGGCGCTTCGATAATCGGTATGTTCCAGGCTTTTGATAATTTCAAGAAGGAATCATAGCGTTTCAAATACTCTTCTTTTGGGTGTATGTTTGGATTATGAAAATACATATACACATTGAATTTATATTGTTCCCTTAAAACTTTAACACTGTGAGTTGCATCGGGAGCACAACATACATGGAGAAGAATAGATTTATCGTCCATTAAAAATCAAAGCATTTTGATGCGGTAAAGTGAAAGTTAAAATCACTAAAGTTAAAAGTAGTACTAAGAGGCATATTAACGTTAACTTCGTTATTGGAAAATGAGTAATTGCTATAAGATATAATGCCTGATAATTTGAATGTATTGTCCGAAATATAAGTATATCCGAAGATATAGGTGGGAATCATCAAATCCTGTATTATGTAGGATTGTTGAATAGATGCTCCGAAAGATATACACTGATTTTTTGACAATTTATGTTTTACAACCAATCTAAGGAAAATGGCGTTGTTCAAAGTGCTGTCGTTATAAACCGAATCGCCCATTGTATGATCTGTTATTTGCATATTATGCCATAAACTGTAATTGCCGTCCAATATAATAGTAGCAGGTAATCTGTTAGGTAATTTAAATTTAACTTCTCCGCCTAAAATATACGGGTATTTAATTATGTTTACCTGAGTTGTCAAAAGTGTATCAATTGTTTTATCATCTTCCACGCGGATATTTGATGGGAATTCGGTAAACAGCGATATATCGATAAAATTATTGGGAATCAATTTCAAACCTGCATTCCACATATTTCCCGAGTATGTGCTTTTGTCGACGATTGTGGTATCATCTGCTGTAGGATCTACGAAAAGATGCTGATATTTTTTATTAACATAACCTTGAATGTTTTGATATGATCCGGTTATGGAGACCCATTTTATCGGTTTTACTCCTAAGACAAATCCCAATCTATTAGTGTTATCGATTAGATAGTTTCTTATTTCACCGGTTTTAACATAGTAGTTATCATGCTCTATGTAATCGGAATTGTAATTATTATCGGAGAAGGGAGCGTAAAACAGTCCCAAAGCAAAGTATTTATGTTGGTATCCTATTTGTACATTTTGAACATTGTAATAGGGGTATGTCGCTTCATAAACAGGATAATCGGCAAGATAATTGTCATAAGAATCGAATAGTTTTACCGTTCTGTTTTCATTAACAGATGTAACATTCACGCCGAATGATATAAAAAACCTGCTGTTTCTTTTCATCAAAGCCGTTGAATTAAGAATCATCGAATTGTCATAAGTTACCGAATTGAGATTGGAAAAATCTCCGTACCCGTATATCGATTCAAGGTCAGCTCCGTAAGAGACAAGTATAAATACGAGTGATATAAATGTGGTTAGTATCAATAATTTTTTCATGTTTCCTCCTACCATCTTAAATCTAATTCAAGATAAATTGCATTATCATTTTGATAGTCATAAAACGGTCTAATGGCTGTTGGGTCACTATTTTCAAAATGAGGTGGATATTTTTGTAATTCCATATCGGAATGTTGATAAATAGTTGATTTGTAACGATATTTCAGTCGAACATATAGATTCTTATTGATAAGATCCGTAAATGTCAGGTAAAATTTATAACCGTTTCCGTATAAAAAATCTATTCCCGTGTCTTCAAATATCCATTGACTCATTCCGTTTGTTTTCCATACGGCTGTACCGCCAAGCATGCTTAAATTAGTGCTAAAGTTATGTTCAAATGAAGTGTTGACATATCCGCCGTAAATCAGTTCTCTATTCCCGTATTGCGGGTTTGGCGTTAAATGTACCTGGCCGTATCGGATTTCGAAGTTTAGATAATCTCTGTTTGCAAATGTGCCAAATACTCTGAATGTCGATTCAAATGTTTTAGAATGTGTTGGTTCTATGGGCTTGTAAAGGTATTTTGACTGATATTTCGCTTTAAACCTGAGGTGTAAAGGATAGATAGGCCTATATTCAAGTTCTCCTTGTGCGCGATAGTTGTATAGTGAGAAAGCTTTGTTTTGCCATAAGTCTATGTATAAATTTGTCAATGTGAAACTCTGAGAGAACTTATAACGAGTTCCGAGATAAATGCCTCTTTCCGCCTTAGGAGTTGGAAAATCTTGTAGATACGAGTAGAGCGGATTCAAAAGACGGTAATCTTTCTCAAATAATCCGTCGTCAAAGCGATCTTGTTCCATAAAACCCCTCATATACGGATTGAAGTATTTAACGTCGTAATCTCTGTAAATAGCGTTTAAATAAAAGTTATCAAAATAAATATCGAATTTTCCCACAAGAGCATAGTCCGATTCGAGATTTCTAACATATTCGATGTTATAAGCCGTATTTTTTATGACGGTTTTGAAATAACCGCCTATGTATTTCAATGAATTTGTACTATCGGATAACAGATCCGTATAGTTCGGATCAATAATGGAATTTACATCACCCGGTATGTCGAGTTCATTAGGATCGGGTTTCCATAAGCGGTCATAAGAGATATTTAAACCTTCGATACCTAAAAATGTTCCGGCAGGGAATGATTGCAATTTACCGAAATTAAAATCGATTTTACCTCCATAAGTTGTTTCACGCACTTTATTATCGAAGATAGACAGGTCATAGGGCAGATCTATAAGAAAATTAAAGGAAGAGTCTCTGTTAAGAATAGCATCTCTGTAAGCGTTTGAATAGAATCCCGTAATGTTAAAATTCCAGAGATTAAATTCTCCTGCGGCTCCCTTGAACATGAACTCTTTATTGGAAGTCAGGTCACCGAATATACCGTCGGTTCTTCTCAATATCCTGCTTCTCTCTTCATCGGTATTATCAATGAGTAATCCATTATTAAAAGTAACCCTGTAATTTCCCAAAATAAGTTTTTTCAAAACACCTATTTTCGAAATACTCACATATCCCTTTAATAGTTTATTTTGTCCGTTATTGTTGAAGAATGATGCTCCGCCATTTATTTTATCCTTATAACCGAATTTTAGTCGTTCTGATATGTTCGGCCGTATAGAGATACTATCGAGTTCATTGCTCGCCGATATAACATTGTCTCTGTGCCGTAATATCTCGGCATCTGTCCAACCGGCATTTTGTAAAGCCGAATATGTGTTCGTAGAGCCTGGTAAGGGAGGTTCCAGATCCTTTATTAATGAATTTAGTGATGCAATTGCAGCCGAGATATTACTGTCAAAATAGGAAAGTCGGTTTTCGTTACTAAGTGAGGTCCTGAAATATCCATATAGGTTACTTATGTTTCTTGCTTTTCCCACTCTTATATAATCGCTAAGGTTGCTATAACCGTAGTGAGTCAGATAATCAACATGTCTTAAATTGCTGATATACCTAAATGTGCCCCATTTTTTTCTATGATTTATTATGGCGGCTGCGTCTACGGGGCTCACTCTGTCAATATTTGCAATTTCTCTATAGGATGCTTTGTTAATATCCATTGGGTACATTAAAAGATTCTCCCATAGATCTATAGCCCCCTCCCTCGGGCTGTCTTCCGATGCGAGTTTTGTTTTTAAATAATTAATTTTTTGTTCCCTGCGAGATATACCTTTAGGGGGAATTAACGTCAGGCTGTCTTTTATAATGGTGAATATCGATTTATTCATATCTTTGATATTCCAAAGTTCGTATATACTTTCGAAATAACCGTAGCTATTCCTGTAATCAATAATATTGCGAGCTACAATTCGGTTGTTTATCAAAGAATTTAATGCCGAATATGGAATAGTGTTAATATCTTTTTTGTTTTCAGCAATGACGGAGAGTGGTAGTAGTAAAAAAGCCAAAAGGAGATAGTGTATAAATTTTCTCATAATCTACCTCCTAAAAATTAACGGAGATCCCAACCTCATGTGAGTCGTTTATTTCTCTTTGGCTTGAATATGCATATTCAATATTGAAATTTCCCACATTAATTGTCAGTCCGGCACTAAAATCCATGGGATTATTTGCTACACCGCATCTCACCGTAAGTAAAGGATCTATTATTTTGTATTCGATTCCGACTTCCGTTCTTGTATCGTAACCTTCTTCTTTCTCAAATTGGAGAGTGGTGAGCAATCCCTTATAGGGTTCGTAGGAAACGCCCACTATAAGGTTGCTTGGAACATAGTATGCGATGACCTTCCCAAAGATCGGTCTGTTTACATTGTGTACGGCTGCTCCGATTTTAAAAGTTGAGAAGAGATTCCCCACGATACCTGCATCTAAGGATATTGCCGTTGCATTCCCGTACTTTTGCATGGAAAGATTGTAGAGTTTAAAATTATATCCTGCCTGTATATAATTATTTAAGGGGAAATTGTGTGTAAAAACAATTCCTTTTTCACTTTCGAGAACTCCGGAAGAGAGTACATTGTTAAGTGAGTCGGTAAAATCCCCCGTTATGTCTCTTTCGATGTAGAGTAAACCGATGTTACCGAAGGATGTTTTTTGGCCGTATGACATAAATAGATGATTATACATCATGAATAGCTTATTATATCCTAAGTTAATGGAACGATTACAATTCATTCTGAAAGATGCCGGGTTAATAAGAGATGAAGTTATATCCCCGTTTATGGCAACGGTGGCTTTTGACATTCCGTCACCTCTGACACCTATGTAGAATCCCTCAAAAGCACCGTAGGTAGTTAAAGGGATTATTAAGAGTATTAAGTATATTATCCGTTTCATCTGTCACCTACCTTAATTTAATTGTGTTCCTATTACAACAGCTTTATTTATCCTCTTTCTGGAGCCATCCGGCAATTTTAGAGTATAAACCAAAACATAGGCACCTATATTGAGATAGGAATCGTGTTCGTCTCTACCGTTCCACCAATAAACGGTATTTCCAGAGGATACGTTTTCGGCAAACGTTTTTATCAATCTGCCTTTTAGATCGTATAGTTTAAGGTTGTATTTTGCGTTTTGAGGACCTGTTATTTCTATGTTAAGCATCTCACCGTTGTCCGGTCTAAACGGATTGGGATAGAGTTTTATCCCCATTTCCGTTGTAGTATCGGATGGTGTGTAAAGGGAAAGATCTTCGATAAATCTCGGCATAAGCTGATAGCCGGTGGTGTAAGGGGCAGTTTTATCGTATTGCCCTTCTATACCGGCAATTGATAAATAATCACCGTTTTTGAGATTCTTAAAGAGAGCCGCATCCGGTATTCCTGTGGAGTTATTGATTCTTATATCGATAATTGCCTGACCGTTCCATATTTGCATGTTGTAACCTGTTCCCGATTGATATGGTGTTGATGCGACAATGCCCTTTTGGACTTCCAATAACATTCCCTCCCTATTTTCGTTCAAACCTGCTGAAACGGGGAGAGCTTCAGGTTGCAGAATTGCCCCCGAGTCACTTATCACTGTAATTTTGGTGCTGTCATCGTATTTTAATTCTGTTAACCCGTTATATTCGGTTATTACTCCGGTAACTATGATTTCTTTCCCCAGTGTATAGGATAGAGATGCGGCTTCACTCGGTGAAAAGACATCGATCCCGCCAGTGGAATCCTGGATATAGAAACTGGTCGAAGTTGTTGTCGGATTGAAATATTTTGAAGGTCCCGTTACAAATCCCTTTACTTTTACCGTTTGATTTACCATTCCCGATGTATAACCATCAGATCCGGGATTTTGAGCCTCTCCAATGCTTATAAGGCTATCGAACAGAGTATTGTTAATATGAACGGAGTTTGCCGAGCAAAGAGCTATATCATTGGAATCTTTACCGGTTTTTATACTAAAAGATATGGAAGTAAGCGATGAATCCGCTGTAACGTTGGTAAGTCGTATATAAGAAGTATCGATAACATCAGCATTATCCCACTTAATGATGTAAGGCAAGGAATCCGACCCGTCTCCGCTTAATGTGTAAGTTCCTTTTGAGACATTAATCTCCGGTATGCTATCCCAGGTAAGCCCCGATGGAATAGTTAATTCCACATAGTTGATATTGAATAGAGCTGTATCTGTTGTAGGAGTAATTGCAATCTTAAAATCGTTCTTTATTCCCGTTTTAATATAGTAGGGATTTACCATTGCTTTGCCCATACCAGCGGAAGTTTTGATTACCATAACAGGATTGGGGCTTATATACTCGGCTGAAGATGAGTCGATACCTGTCTTTGTGTACATCGTAAAGCTACCGGTAATCGTGTCTGTTGCAATATTTTTAATTACTATTTCACCTGATGATTTTAAAGAAAATCCGGAAATGTTTATGTAATAGGCACCATTTGAAAATTTATAAAAAGATACCGTCGCGCCCGCAAAATCTCCGGTAAGCTCCACATTTGTGCTGCTGGAATCCCATTTTAACGCATTGGGTAAATAAATCTGGGTGTATTGCAGTATCCCTAAAGAAGTGTCCACATTGGGGGTATAATCAAAAGCGATATCAAGTGTATCGTTGGTTGAGACTGTATCCGGTTTCATTATAACGGTACCGCTTCCGTTCAGTGATTTTACAATATCGAAATCACCTCTGGGATAAACTTCGTATATACTACCAATAGAAAACCAGTCAACTTCACCCGTTGCGGATAGAACCGTATCGCCATTCGAGGGAAAGGATGTAACAACATTCCCCTTATCGTAAAATTCTATTGATCCGGAGCCGTCGTTAAAATCGCAACTGTTTGTAGATGAATTTGAAACAACGGCATTTCTTATTTGTACCAGAACACCTTCGTATTTCTCCTGTCCTATATTCCCTGTCGAATCATATACCGGGGCATAGGGGGTTAAACCTCTTTTATAGATTGTTACATCAGGGTAATTCAATTCAGTAGTTCCGTAATATTCCGTTATGGCTCCTGTAGCAGTGATACTGTCACCCATTTTCAATGTGGAATCTCCTGTAACGGTGGGTGAATAACCCAAAATACCGTTCCAAGCACCACTTGAATCCTGAACATAAAAATATGTTTTTCCCGAACTGTTTTGGTATACGAAAGATACTATACCGGATATTGTAACTGTCTGTCCTATGTAAGGCGATGTATCGTTTACTGTTGGGTTCGGGACATATTGAATATCATGGATAGGTATGGCTTTTAACAGAAATGGAAAAATTAATAAAAGCGCGACTAGGTAAAAAGATTTCTTCATGCAATCCTCCTGTTTAATCTAACTTTGCATTATACACGAATAGCATAGTTTTTTCAACAGGAAAAAACTATGTTTGATGTTACAATGCTAAAATGTCACATATAAATTACAAAGCGAAGTGTCACATATGAAGGATTGAAAATAAGGTGTGTATGGGAAGGGACCGCGTCTTTACATTTGACATTCAATCAATATGTGATACCCAATGATTATTATGACAATATAGCGAAATCTTAAAGATTATCGTTTGCAAAAGAACTAAAAAACCATATTCTGGAAAAATAT
>Ga0190303_1000327_pt1 | contig 19682 bp, 22 predicted proteins | sample 48700701_MG_FD_161672 | JGI IMG/M metagenome (GOLD analysis project Ga0190303, IMG submission 161672) | Hydrothermal vent sediment bacterial communities from Southern Trench, Guaymas Basin, Mexico - 4870-07-0-1_MG | ecosystem: Environmental > Aquatic > Marine > Hydrothermal vents > Sediment ... | reverse complement strand
CCGCCCAGATACTGCGCGTGGGGCGAGCCAAGCTCTGCCGCCAGTTGGTCAAAATCTTCGATCCGGTGGGGCCGGAGGACGAGGCGTTCAGTTTGGAGAGTCGGAGCGGTCAGGGTCATTTCTTTTTCCCGAACCCTGACAGACCCAGCGGCAGTGATCCGCCACCCAGACCGGGCAGTTGGCCGCCCATTTTTTTGGCGGCTTCTTCCATTGCTTTGGGATCCATCCCCGCCATGTCGCCCATGCCCGCGGGCATGCCGCCGCCTTTGCCGAACATCTGGCCAAGCGCACCTTTGAGCATGCCGCGTTTGCCCATTTTGCCCATCTTTTTCATCATGTCGGCCATCTGGCGGTGCATCTTCATCAGCTTGTTCAGCTCGGACACTTCTAAACCTGCACCCGCCGCGATGCGTTTCTTGCGCGAGGCTTGCAGCAATTTCGGGTTGGCGCGTTCGCGTTTGGTCATCGACTGGATCAGGGCGATCTGGCGTTTCAGGATGCTATCGTCAAAGCCCGCATCGGCGACCTGCTTTTTCATTTTGCCCATGCCCGGCATCATTCCCATGATACCTTCCATGCCGCCCATTTTCATCATCTGTTCCAGCTGTGCCTTTAGGTCGTTCATGTTGAACTGACCCTTCTGGAACCGCTTCATCATCCGTTCGGCCTGTTCGGCCTCGATGGTTTCCTGTGCCTTTTCAACCAGCGATACGATGTCGCCCATGCCGAGGATACGGCCAGCGACGCGTTCGGGGTGGAATTCCTCAATCGCGTCCAGCTTTTCGCCCAGACCAACGAATTTGATCGGTTTGCCGGTGACAGCGCGCATTGATAGCGCCGCACCGCCGCGACCGTCGCCATCCATGCGGGTCAGGACCACGCCGGTGATGCCGACCTTGGTGTCGAATTCTTCGGCGACATTTACCGCATCTTGGCCGGTTAGGCCATCAACCACCAACAGGGTTTCGCGCGGGTTGGCGATGTCGCGCACCGACTGGACTTCGTCCATCAGCACTTCGTCGATGTGCAGACGGCCAGCGGTGTCGAGGATGTAGACGTCATAGCCGCCCATCGTCGCCTGCTGTTTGGCGCGTTTGGCGATGTCGATGGCGGACTGGCCTTTGACAATCGGCAATGTGTCGACGCCGATTTGGGTGCCCAGCACCGCCAGCTGTTCCTGGGCGGCGGGGCGCTGCACGTCAAGCGATGCCATCATCACCCGTTTGCCGTTCTTTTCGGTCAGGCGTTTGGCGAGCTTGGCTGAAGTGGTGGTTTTACCGGAACCTTGCAGGCCAACCATCAGGATCGGGGCGGGCGCGTTGTCGATTTTCAGCTCGCCTGCGGCCTCATTGTCACCCGCCAGAACGTGGATCAACTCGTCATGGACGATTTTGACGACTTGCTGGCCCGGCGTAATGGATTTGGTGACGGCCTGGCCGGATGCTTTTTCGGAAATTGCCTTGATGAAATCACGGGCCACGGGCAGGGAGACGTCGGCCTCGAGCAAAGCCACGCGGACCTCGCGCAGCGCTGTTTTGATGTCGTCCTCGGAAAGGGCGCCCTGTTTGGTCAGGCGGTCAAAGACACCACCGAGGCGTTCGGATAGATTTTCAAACATCGTTACGGCCCTTTCATCAAACCAAATGCCAATCACCCCCGTGGGCGAAACTCGCTGACGGGGGTCGATCCCTACATATGCAGGGACCGGAAGTTTTATAAGACTTCCGGATATAGGGGGCGTTTAGGATTGTTAGCTATGAGAGTCAAGGCGCAGTGGTTAGGCCTGACCATAGCATATGTGCGGCAATCGCGCAGAATACCGTTGCCGAGAACCACTGTTGCATGCGCCATGCTTTTGGGTGTGCGGCCAGCCAGTCAGCGACATTGCCAAACAACAGAGCCACGGACAGGTTAATCAGATTGCCGGTTATGTTGAAGATCACCCCCAGCAGGATAAACTGTGCGGTGACATTGCCGCGGGCGGGATCGGTGAATTGCGGGATGAATGCCAGGTAAAATAGCACCGATTTCGGGTTTGTCAGGTTGGTGGTCACTGCCTGAAAGAAAAGCTGCATATGGGAGGTGCTGCGCGGGGTTTGTTCCGTGTCGGATTGGGGGCCGGTTGGGGGCGGCGCTGCGTTAAGCACGGTTCGTACGGCCAGATATATCAAAAAACTAGCGCCGGTTACAAGGAGCGCGCGAAAGGCAACGGGTGAATCTGTGAAAAAGGCGGCGATGCCGAAGGCACCGGCAAAGCACCATGTTAGCGATCCGGCAGACAGCCCCAGAACCGAAACCGCGCCGGCCCGCCGCCCGTGGGCTACCGCCTGTGCAACGCCAAACATCATCCCCGGGCCCGGGGTTGCGCCGATGGCCAATGTGGCGAGCATGAAAATGCTGAAGGCCGGTGCGTCAGGAAGCAGCGAGAGAATGTAGCTCATTTATCTAGCTATAGTGATAAATCGCCCAGCTTCAAACATCGTGTCAGACCTTTCGCCAAACCATATGCAATGCATGGGCGGATTTGTCGGATGGTGGTGGTTGGCGGGTCTGGTATCAGGGGCAAAACGGAGGGTTCGATGAAGATTGCAATGGTTGCGGTGTTATTGAGCGCGGGTGTAGCGCAGGCGGGGTTTGACAGTGTCGAGGCGCTGGGCGAGGCGCTGTTTTTTGATGTGAACCTGTCGCAGAACCGCACCCAATCCTGTGCCACCTGCCATGCGCCTGAACATGCCTTTGTCGATATCCGCGAAACGGATGCTGGGCGGGCGTTTTCATTAGGGGATGACGGGACCTCGTTGGGGGACCGCAATGCGCCGACGCTGACCTATGCGATGCTGACGCCGCCGTATCATATCAACGATATGGATTTTCCGATGGGCGGGCAGTTTTGGGATGGGCGGGCTGTGGATTTGGCCGCACAGGCCGGTGGCCCGCCGTTGAACCCGATTGAAATGGGGATGCCGGATAAAGCCAGCGTGGTGGTGCGGCTGCGCGAGGATGAGGATTATATCGCGGGGCTGGAGGCGTATTTCGGGGTGGATGTGTTTGACGATGACGATGCGGCGTTTGGGGCGATGACGCAGGCGATTGCGGCGTTCGAGTCCACCGACCTGTTTGCGCCGTTTGACAGCAAATATGATCGGGCGTTGCGCGGGGAATATCAGATGACGGCGCAGGAGGCGCTGGGTAAGGAGCTGTTTTTCAACAAGGACCACACCAATTGCAGCATGTGCCATATGCTAAAGCAGTTCCCGACCGATGAGGGCGAGACATTCACCGCCTATGAATATTTCAACATCGGGGTGCCGACCAATGGGCCGGGGCGCACGGCGAACGGGATTATGAAGGGCAAGATTGATGTTGGTCTGTTGGGGCATCCCGAAGTTAATGATGTGATCGAAATGGGTAAATTCCGCACTTCGGGGCTGCGCAACATCGCGGTGACGGGGCCGTATATGCACAACGGAATTTTCACGGATTTGCGCACGGTGGTTCTGTTTTACAACAAATACAACACGACCGAGGCCGAGTGGCAGATCAACCCCGAAACCGGCAAAGGATTTGGCTGGCCCGAGGTGCCAAAATCGCTGGCCGTGCGGGAATTGACGCACGGGCCAGCGTTAACAAATGCGCAGATCGACGCGATAGTGGCGTTTCTGGAAACGCTGACGGACGAACGGTATGAGCATTTGCTGGAGGAGTAGCGTTACGCCGCCAGTGCATCAATCTGGGAGTGTGCTGTGGCGAGCGCTATATCGGCGTCTGCCATCAGGGCGTCCGCCGCGATGAATGTCACATCCGTGATGCCGATGAAGCCCAGAATATGCCGGATATATCCCGTGGCGAAATCAATATCACTGCCGGTTTTGGTGCCGCCCGAAGCAATGGCGACGATGGCGCGTTTTCCGGTCAGCATCCCGATCGGTCCCGTGTCGGTATATTGAAAGGTCAGCCCGACCCGTGCGACCAGATCAATCCACGCCTTGAAGGCTGTGGGGACGGTGAAGTTGTAAATCGGCAGGCCCAGAACAAGGGTATCAGCGGCTTTTACCTCGTCAATCAGGTTGTCCGAATGTTTTAACACCTCGTGTTGCGCCGCGCTGCGGTCTGCGGCGGGGGTAAAGTTAGCGCCGATCCATTCCCCGTCGATTAGGGGCAGACCTGCGGATAGGTCACGCTCGGTTATGGTTGCGCCGGTGAATTGCTGCGTGATGCGATCCAGAAGGCCACGGGTAACTGAATCTGATTGGCGTAATGATGCGTCGATGCGCAGAATGTGTTTGGTCATGACTTTATCCTTTTTGTTGCTGCCCTATAAGAAAGACCTTTGCATTTATAAACGCAATATGTGATTGTGAACAGGATATGTTTATAATCGCACAGCTATGTCGGGAGCAGTAAATGAACAACTGGGATGAAATCCGTACGGCCTATCATGTAGCCCGCGCCGGAACTGTCAGCGGCGCGGCGCAGGATCTGGGGGTGCACCATGCCACGGTGATCCGGCATATTGATGCGCTTGAGGCGCAGATGGGCACCAAGCTGTTTCAACGCCACGCGCGCGGCTATACCCCGACCGAAGCGGGTGCCGATCTGTTGCGGGTGGCCCAAGCGACGGATGACCAGTTTGCGCAACTGGCCGGACGTATCCGCGGACAGGGCGATACTGTGACGGGGGAATTGGTTGTCACCTCGTTGGCCAGTTTTTCACATGTGCTGACGCCGGTCCTGGTGCGGTTCCAGCAGGAACACCCCGATGTTTCGGTGCGCTATCTGACCGGATCGCGCCTGTTCCGGCTGGAATATGGCGAGGCACATGTGGCCATTCGGGCCGGATCACCGCCAGACCAGCCCGACAATGTGGTGCAGAAGTTTTCAACCGAATGTATCGCGCTCTATGGTTCGAAAAGCTATATCGAGGCCAACGGAACGCCCAAAAACGAAGATGATCTGGGGGGGCACAGGTTTGTCAGTTATGACGAGCCGCAATCGCGCGCGCCCTATCACCAGTGGCTAAAGGACAATATCGCGCTAGAGCAGGTTACGTTCAGGGTGGCGGATGACCGCAGCCTGCATCAGGCAATTCTGGCGGGGGCGGGGCTTGGGTTTATGGTGGAGCGGATTGCCGAGCGCCATCCGGATCTGGTGCAGGTGTTGCCATCGCGCGGGGAATGGGCAGCACCGCTGTGGTTGGTGACGCATGTGGATTTGCACCGGACGGCCAAAGTGCAGACGTTTCTGAAATTCCTGAAGACTGAAATGGGTATCGAGACCATATGATGACGGGGAACAGGCGCGGGCATCTGGCGATGCTGCTGTTCTCGGCGCTGGTGGCGGGGTCATTCAGTCTGGGGTCAATGGCGGCGAATGAAATCGCGCCTGCCGCCCTGAACACGGTGCGGTTTTTGATCGCTGGCGTGGTGATTGGCAGCGTTGCAATGATCACAACGGGGTTTAAGCGCGCCGATTTTGCCGCCCCGTGGCGCTATCTGGTGCTGGGTGGGTTGTTCGCCGTTTACTTCGTTTTGATGTTCGAGGGATTGAAAACCGCAACGCCGGTCAGCACGGCCGCCGTGTTTACCCTGACGCCGGTGATGTCGGCGGGGTTTGGATACCTGCTGCTGCGCCAGATCACCACGGCACGGATGGCGCTGGCGCTTGGCATCGGGGCGGTGGGGGCGCTGTGGGTGATCTTCCGCGCCGACATTGCGGCGCTGTTGCAGTTTCGCATTGGCCCCGGCGAGGCGGTGTTTTTCTGGGGCTGCGTGATGCACGCGATTTATACGCCGATGGTGCGTAAACTGAATAGGGGCGAGCCTGCGATTATGTTCAGCTTCGGGGTGCTGGTGGCGGGATTTGTGATTTTGCTGGCCTATGGCTGGCGCGATTTGTGGGCCACCGATTGGGCGGCGCTGCCTACGATTGTCTGGATCACGCTGGCCTATGTGTCGATCGCGGCCAGCTCGATCACCTTCGTTCTGTTGCAATTCGCCGCCTTGCGTCTGCCGGCGTCCAAGGTGATGGCCTATACATACCTTGTGCCCAGCTGGGTGATCCTGTGGGAAATCGCGCTGGGCAACGGGGCACCACGCGGGCTGGTTCTGGCGGGGATCGGGCTGACGGTGGTGGCGCTGTGGATGTTGCTAAAGGACGAGGGGTGATTGATCCGCACCAACGTAATCTGTTGGGGGGAGGCGTCAAACGCTGCGGGTAATGTGAGGAGGCCCCCATGCCCGCTGCAACCAACCGCGCCGATCTAATTGCCACCACGGAAAAGGAATTCACTAAGTTAGCGGCGCTGCTGGAGGGTGTGGATGATGATCCGGTGAAACGCCCATTTGAGGACGGGGTGAGCATCAAAAATATGATTGGCCACCGCGCCCATTGGACGGGGATGTTTTTTGACTGGTTTAGTCAGGGTCAGGAGGCGGGTGCGGCGGATATTCCGGCCAAGGGGCATAAATGGAAACAGCTGAAAGAGTATAACGCCAAGCTGCGTGAGGATCAGGTGGCTTTAAGCTGGGGTGAGGTGCAGAAAATTATGGAAGACAGCCACGCGTGGTTGATGGGATTTATCGCGGGGATGAATGACGCTGATCTTTACGGCGGGCCGATGAAGGGTGGCGGTAATAAATGGACCACGGGGCGCTGGGCCGAGGCATCAGGGGCGAGCCATTATCGGTCTGCTGCCAAATACGTTCGTGGTTGCTTGAAGGCGTAGGGTGCCTCCGGCGGAGGTATTTAAGGCAAGAAGAAGCTATAATTTAATTCAAATTGTTTCTACATGGGTTGGTTTCTTTTTTGCTTAAATATCCCCCGCGCGGAGCGCATAGAATCTCTTATGCAGGGCTATCCGTTCAGTTCTTCTTTCAGGAAGCGTTCAAACGCATCCAGATTGACCGCCTCAAACTGGCCGAATCCTTGCATCCAGATGCTGGCGTCGCGCATCGCGTCCGGCTCTAGTTTGCACCATTTCACCCGACCGCGTTTTTCCTGAGAGATCAAACCGGCGCGAGTCAGGATGATCAGGTGTTTCGAGATTGCCGCCAGCGACATATCAAACGGTTCGGCCACATCGGTGACGGCCATGTCATCCTCGAGCAACATCGCTAGGATGGCGCGGCGGGTTGGATCGCCAAGGGCGGCGAAGGTGGTGTCCAGCGTGGTAGTCATGTGGGAGGGGTATGCGCAAGGCGGGGCAATCGTCAACCATTTGGTTGAATAACGGGTTTTGGCGGGATTCTGGTGCGGATGCGGATTCTGGGTTTGGATGTTCTGTCACGAGGTTAGAAAAATATAATTATATCAACCTGTTACGCCGCCAAAAGACAGGGGTCTTCCTGCTTGACTCATGCGCCCTTGATACCTAGGTTCCGCGCAACTGTCTGAGGGAGGCTTTTGCTTTTGAACGACGCACCAGATCCAGATCGGCTAAACAAGCTGGAAGAGCGGATTGCTGCGGTCAAGAAAGCGCAAGAGCCGGCACCCAAGGAGCAATCGAAGGTTGGCCAAGCGCAGCATGCGTGGCGGATGATCATCGAGCTAACCGTCGGTATCGGTATCGGCGTTGGCATTGGATACGGGCTGGATGTGCTGTTTGGCACGATGCCGTGGTTTCTGGTGCCGTTTACATTGTTAGGGTTCGCGGCGGGCATCAATGTGATGCTGAAAACTGCCAAAGAACTGCAAGAAGATAACGCGGCCGATCAGGCCGAGATGGACGAGGGGAACTAGACGTGGCCGCAGAAGCACAATCCGAGGGCATGCAATTTCATCCAATGGAGCAGTTTACGCTCGAGTCATTGTTCGGTGGGCCAATCAACTGGTACACGCCGACAAATGCGACTTTGTGGATGGGGCTGGCTGTTCTGGCCATTATCGGCCTGCTGGTTCTGGGCACCCGCAAGCGCGCTATCGTGCCGTCACGCACCCAATCGATTGCTGAGCTGGCTTATGGTTTTGTTTATTCGATGGTCGAGGATGTCGCCGGTAAAGAAGCGTTGAAATTCTTTCCCTACATCATGACGCTGTTCATTTTCATCGTGTTCTCGAACTTCTTGGGTCTGATCCCGATGAGCTTCTCGACCACATCGCATATTGCTGTCACCGTGGTGCTGGCGCTGCTGGTGTTCGTATCGGTTACCCTGCTGGGCTTTTATCTGCACGGTATCAAGTTTCTGGGCCTGTTCTGGGTATCATCCGCGCCACTGGCCTTGCGCCCGATTTTGGCTGTGATCGAGATCATCTCGTATTTCGTGCGCCCGGTGAGCCACTCTATTCGTCTGGCCGGTAACGTCATGGCGGGCCACGCGGTGATCGAGGTGTTCGCAACATTCGCAGGCTCGATCCTGATTGCGCCACTGGCAATGGTGGGCATCGTTGCGATGTTCGGCATGGATGTGCTGGTGGCCTTCATTCAAGCCTATGTTTTCACTATTCTGACTTGTGTTTATCTAAAGGATGCGCTGCATCCATCGCACTAGATCGGACCCGAACAATCAACTAATCTAACGCTAAATTCCAACGTAAGGAGAATACACTATGGAAGGCGATATCGTAGAAATGGGTAAATTCATCGGTGCAGGTCTGGCCACTATCGGCATGGGCGGCGCAGCGATCGGTGTGGGTTCAATCGTGGGCAACTTTTTGTCCGGAGCCCTGCGCAACCCTTCGGCCGCTGGCGGCCAAACAGCTATGCTTTTCATCGGCATCGCATTTGCCGAGGCTTTCGGGATTTTCTCGTTCCTCGTTGCACTGCTGCTGATGTTCGCTGTCTAAGAACTAAGAGCCAATCCTTACGGTCGGTGCGTCCCCTAGCGGACGCACCGATGTAATAATAGGTTCCTAGGAGGACGACATGGCTGCAGAAACACATGAGGCCGCAGGGCAGATGGCAGAACACGGTGCTGAACCGTCGGGCATGCCACAGCTGGATTTTGCGACTTTCCCGAACCAGATATTCTGGTTGCTGATCACGCTTGTCGTGATCTACCTCGTCTTGTCGCGCGTGGTTCTGCCGCGTGTAAGTTCGGTTTTGTCCGAACGCCAAGGGACGATAACGAATGATATTGCGGCAGCCGAAGAGCTGAAGCAAAAGGCTGTGGAAGCGGAAGATGCCTATAACAAGGCGTTGAACGATGCCCGTGCTGAATCGCAAAAGATTGCAGCCGAGGCCAAAGCCGAAATTCAGGCCGAGCTGGATATCGCTATTCAGAAGGCCGACGCTGAAATCTCGGCCAAATCCGCCGAGGCGGAAGCCGCGATTGCCACCATCCGCAAGGGTGCTGTGGCGAGCGTGAAAAAGGTGGCCGGCGACGTCACAAAAGAGATCGTTGCATCAATGGGGGTCAAAGCGGATGCCAAGACCGTCACTGCTGCTGTGACCGCACGGATGAAAGGATAGGATGATGAGAAAACTTACAATCCTGTTTGCCGTGGTTGCGACACCTGCACTGGCTGCAAGCGGTCCGTTCTTTTCAATGAAGAACCCTGAGTTCATGGTTCTGGTCGGGTTTATCCTGTTTCTGGCGCTGTTGGCGTATCTGAAGGTTCCTGCCCTGTTGGGCGGGATGCTGGACAAACGTGCCGAGGGCATCAAATCTGATCTGGACGAAGCCAAGGCGTTGCGCGAAGAAGCGCAGACGATCCTTGCATCTTATGAGCGCAAGCAAAAAGAAGTGCAGGAGCAGGCTGATCGCATTGTCGAGGCTGCCAAGGTCGAGGCGCAAAATGCTGCGGCCGAGGCCAAAGAGGATCTGAAACAATCCATCAAGCGCCGTTTGGCCGCTGCCCAAGATCAGATCGTTTCGGCACAGGCGTCCGCTGTCAAAGAAGTACGTGATAGCGCGATTGTGGTTGCTGTGGCAGCTGCGAATGACGTGATCGCCAAGCAGTTGACTGCGGCGGACGGCAATGCGCTGATCGAGGACGCGATCAAGGATGTGGCGGCGAAGCTGCATTAAGCGTTGCCTGACTGAATGAATTAGAAAACCCGGCCTTTGTGGTCGGGTTTTTCCGTTTTTTGGGAGGCCAGATGTGATTTATCAAGTGTCTGCATTAAGCCCGTATTAACGCTGTTGGCAATAATGATGGATTTCAGATAGCCTACGAAAATGGTAAAATGGAGGGCATAAATACAATGAGATTTTTTCTATTTTTGATCCCAACTATTTTGGTCTCCATGTTTGTATTTTTGACCTTTGGGTTTTTGGGATTTTGCGGGATGGGTGACTGCCTAGGATCAGGCAATCCAAGCGCCCAAGATAAACTTCTAGGGGCTGGCATCATTTTTGCGGCATCACTTCCTTTGGTAGCATCTTCGTTTCTTTTATATATGCGCATGCGGAAAAAGCGCCTTAGCTCACCTGCGACAATACTCGTCTGGGCCGTGATCTTGATTATAGGTGCGTTAGGTATCTTTCAGGTTCTGGTTGATCCAGGCGATGCGATCTGGGCAGGTGTTCCGTTAATAGTTTTCTCGGCCCTCTTTGTCTCTTCTTTGCGGAGTATTCCAACCCTATAGCTGGCCAGTTTGAGCGTGGTATTCCAACCATGTTTGTCGAAGAGGCCATTTTTATCAACGATACCTAAATCCGCATTGCCCCCCTCTCCATTGCGTCTTGCGACCTGCCAGTTTTTCCCTTACCAATTTCTAGCTGCCCACGCTGGGCGGCATGTTCTCAGGGCGGGGTGAAATTCCCCACCGGCGGTAAATCACAGATGTGAAAGCCCGCGAGCGCCCTCCTATACGAGGGGTCAGCAGATCCGGTGAGACTCCGGAGCCGACGGTTAAAGTCCGGATGGAAGAGAGCGGGATTTGGGTGCGCCGCGCGAGGCGTGTCTGATGTTGTCCTGTTTTGCCTTGGGTCTTGTGCGCAAAGGAAAAGGGACGACGCCATGACTCATACACTTACCACAGGTCGCAGTGCGGCCTTTACCGGGGCCGCCTATATGATTGGGGCGGGCCTGTTGTTTGCCGTTGATAATACGCTGGTCCAGATGTTGACCATGGGGCAGGGCCAAGCCTCGACCACGGTGGCGTTCTGGCAGTATTTTATTGCCGCGATGTTTAGTCTGCCGTGGCTCATCGTGCGGGCGCGCGGGGCGGTTGTGACCAAACGTTGGCCGATGCATATCCTGCGGGTTGTGCTGGCGGCGGCGGGGGTGCAGCTGTGGGTTTCAGGGCTGTCGTATGTGCCGATCTGGCAGGCGATTGCGCTGATCATGACCTCGCCGTTTTTCGTAACCATAGGCGCGCGGATGATGCTGGGCGAGGCTGTCGGAGCGACGCGTTGGGGTGCTGTTCTTGTCGGGTTTGTCGGCGGGATGATCATCCTTTCGCCGTGGTCTGATACCTTCACTTGGTACGCTGTGCTGCCGGTGGGGGCTGCGTTTCTGTGGGCGATGTCGTCATTGGTGACCAAGGTTTTGACCCGCACCGAAACAGTGGATTCGCTGACCGTTTATTTACTGGTGCTGCTGACGCCGATCAATGCGGTGTTGGCGGTTAACAGCGGGCTTGCCATCACTACGGATGACGCGATGTGGTTGATCGTGGCGACGGGGGGTCTGACGGCGGCGGCGAACTATGCGCTGATCAAGGCCTATAGCGTGGCCGATGCGGCGTATTTGCAACCGTTTGACCATGTGAAATTGCCGTTCAATGTGGTGCTGGGATGGGCTGTTTTCGGGTTCCTGCCAGCGGGCGCGATGTGGATCGGCACGTTCCTGATTGTCGGTGCGTCGATCTATCTGCTGGCCCAAGAAGCCAAGCGGTAACCTTGCCCCTTCTTCTTTTCACAAATACCTGCGCCGCAGGCAATCCTATCCGCGCGTCTGCTCGTGATCTAGCCGAAGGTGCGCCACCGCTTCGTTATGGTCGGCCTTTTTCTGGTCCAACAGAGCGGCCTTAACAAACCCCAGATGCGCCATGACTGCGGCGCGGCTGGCGACGGCATCGCGGGCTTGAAGGGCCACGTTAATGGCGCGGTGCTGGTCCAGCAGGGCGTGGCGCGTGGTGCGCTGTTTGAACATGACCTGACGGTTGTAAAACACGCCTTGGCGCAGCAGATCATACATCGAGCGCATCATGTGCAGCATGATGACGTTGTGGCTGGCCTCGATGATAGACAGATGGAATTCGGCGTCCAGCGTGGCCTCGGCTGCGGGGTCGGGGTTATTGCTGGCAGCTTCCATTTTGCCAAAAATGGTGTCGATCACTTGCAGGTCGGTGTCTGATCCTTGACGGGCGGCGCGTTCTGCTGCCAGCCCTTCCATATCGCTGCGAAAATCCAGATAGTCGAACACCGCCTCGTCATGGGTGGCGAACAGTTGGGTTAACGCAGGCGGAAAGGTCGCGCCCAGCGTTTCGGCCACATAGAGGCCGGCACCGGCGCGGCTGTCGAGCAGGCCACGGGTTTGTAGGTCGGCCACAGCCTCGCGCAGGGAGGGGCGCGATACGCCCATCTTGTCGCTTAGCTCGCGTTCGGATGGCAGGCGTTCGCCGGGGCGCAGGATGCCGCGCAGGATCAGTTGTTCGATCTGGCGGGTGACGGAGTGCGACAGTTTTTCGGTCTGGACGGGTTTGAATGGCATGGTGATCCTTTCGGGTGGTCAAAACATATGACCACTGACCGGTAAGGACAACAAAAAAGGCCGGACGCTGATGTCCGGCCTTTATTTTCGTTTGGTGACGTAGACTAGGTAACCGGACGGATCACGATTTCAACGCGCCGATTCTGGCGGCGCCCCTCGGTTGTCTGGTTGGAGGCAATCGGCTCGTCCTCGCCGCGTCCAAAGGAACGTACGCGGGATGGGCGCACACCCGCATCCATCAACACATTCGCAACAGCGCTTGCGCGGCGCGACGACAGGTTCTGGTTATAGGCGGCGGTGCCGGTGTTGTCAGTGTGGCCCAGCACATCAACCGTGGTGTTTGGATAGTCCTGAATGTTGTTGGCCAGCGCCTGCAGATCGCTGCGCAAGTCTGAGCGCACCAAGGCACTGTCGGTATCAAACAGGATATCCTGTGGCATGGTCACGACCAGATGGTCGCCGTTGTTCACAATCTTGACGTTGTTGCCCATGCTGCCGCGCAGTTCAGCCGCCTGTTTATCCATCGCGTTGCCGATCAGTGCGCCAGCGCCAGCGCCGAGAGCAGCCCCGATGGCTGCATTTTTAAACCGGTCGCTGCCGCTTTCGCGGGTGGCACCCAGTAGTGCGCCGAGCCCCGCGCCGATCAGGGCGCCATTTTGGGTTCGGGTGTTGCCGTTCTGTGGTTCAGGGCCTGGTTCCAGACAGCCTGACAGGGCAAAGCTGCCCACGACCAAAAGTAAAATAGGTGTTCTAAGTTGCATTTTTTATGCCTCGCTCAATGTTGCCGTTCTTTGACGGGTTACAGATACAATATTGGGCGATGTTATCGAATATCAACCACTAAAATCGGCTAAAAACCGCCAAAACAAGGGATTACGCGCTTTTTGAACGCACCCCTTCCCATGCCAGCATGGCCCGTTTGACGGGGAGGCCCCAGTGATAGCCGCCCAATCCGCCGGATTTGCGCAAGGCGCGGTGGCAGGGAATGAGCCAGCTGACAGGGTTACGACCAACAGCGGTTCCGACCGCGCGGGCCGCTTTGGGGGTGCCAACGCATGCGGCGATTTCCGAATAGGTGGTGACGTGGCCTGAGGGGATGGTCAGCAATGCCTCCCAGACCTTGATCTGGAACGGAGCGCCAATCAGGTGCAGGTTGGCGTGACCGGATTGGGCAAAGGCAGCGTCGACCCACGGGGCGAGCGGGGCAGCGTTTTCAACGAATGTGGCCAGTGGCCAGCGACCGCACATATCTGCCATCGCCGCGTCGCGCCCTGTTTCGGCGGCAAAGGCCAAGCCGCACAGCCCCTTGTCGGTGCCCATCGCCAGTGCCAGCCCGAAGGGGGAGTCAAACCAGCCATAGCGGATAGTCAGCCCTGCACCCTTACGGGCGAATTCACCCGGGCTCATCGATTCCCAGCGCAGGAACAGATCGTGCAAGCGGCTGCTGCCCGACAGGCCAACCGCATCTGATACGCCCAATGTGGTAAAGTGGTCATGCAGCAGGGTTTTGGCATAACCAAGCGTCAGGTATTGCTGGAACCGTTTGGGCGACACCCCGACCCATCTGGAAAACAGCCGTTGGAAATGCGCCGGACTCATTTGCAATTCAGCGGCGATGTTATCCAGTGACAGGGTGCGCCCATTGGCGGCATCAATCACATCAATGGCGCGTTTGATGACGCCGTAATGATAGGCGGTGTCGGTCATATCTGGCATTTTCACATCCTTTAGCTGACTAAACGCTAAGCCAGAATGGGGTGCTATGCGACCCGAAAGTTGCGCTATTGTCGGGTGTTATCAGGCAACCGAGAGGTGTTGGCGGATGTTGCGGGCGTTCTGCGGCATGAGCAGCGCTGCCTCTCTTGGTTTTAGGCAAAACCGCGCAGTTTTCATGGTGTCGGTTTGCGCCCCGAGCAGGCCACGGATTTGCGCCTGCTTTTTGGCGGGCAGGGCGGCGAGTGCCATTTTTCCGGGGAAAAAGCTTTCGACCCACAGCCCCTCGGCCAATACGATTTCATGTTGCGCAAACATGATGTGGTAATATGAAATGGCGTGGTCGGGCAGGATTCGGGAAACATCACCGCCATTTGCAACTGATTTGATTGGGACGAACACCTCGCCACAGCCAAACAGCAGTTCGATCTGTGGTAATTTCAGCAAGATGCGGTGTTCGGGGGACAACAGCAAATCCTGTGCGGGTGTTTGCTTATCAATGCTGCGCGCGGCGATTTTTATCGGGCGTAAATTGGCTGTTGATTGCAGTTTACTGGCGCTGATGACGGTGCGGTCCGCCCATAGCACAGGTTGTAAACCGTGGTCTTTGGTTAATACACGATCACCGGTTCTGATCCAGTCCACGGGTTGTTCGCCCGTAGCCGTCATCAAAGTGGTGCCTTGGCAAAAGCAGGGCACGCTGGCCAGATCAGAATAGAGCAGGCGCGTATCGCCATTTACTGAATTATCATAAACATTACCACTACTTATTTCGGTGTAACTGACCCCCGGGTCCAACGGGGTGGTGACAATGAAACCGACGACAACCCCGTCTATTTCCAGGACCTCCAGATAGGATATTTCGCCAGTCGGGCTTTGGATTCCGTAATAAAGTTCATCGTATATCTGGCCAGATGCAATCAGGTTGCCGTCCATATCACTGACTGTGCCGGTTTGGTCGGTATCATCGCCAACCTCGTTAGTGTTGGCATCACCATCCAGATAGCCGTCATCATCGGTGATGCTGATTTCAACGCGATGTTCGGTGAAATCATAGTCCGGTCGCAGAGACCAGCTGTTGGTCCCGCTATCATAAACCAGCGCATCTGGTGAGTAAGCATAGCCCATGCGACATCCTGAAAATGTTTAACTGACCAGATAGTGGCACATGCCCATGCAAGGGCGAATTAATGGTGAACAAAAATGCGCATCGGATTTGAGACTATTTCTTTGCATCTCGGGGGCTTGCTCATTTGCTGTGATTTCCAGATATATAGGGCATGGAAAAACAAATGAATTATCGGACAATCTGCGAGGTGTTTCAGCGGTTCCACAAGATGGAGCCTGAGCCCAAGGGCGAGTTGCACCACACCAACGCCTATACCTTGACGGTGGCGGTGGCGCTGTCGGCACAGGCGACGGATGTCGGGGTGAACAAGGCGACGCGCGATTTGTTTGCGATTACCGATACACCCGCCAAGATGCTGGAGCTGGGTGAAGAGGGGTTGATTGAACATATCAAGACCATCGGGCTGTTTCGTCAGAAGGCCAAGAATGTGATCAAGATGAGCCAGATATTGGTCGATGATTTTGACGGGGTTGTGCCGGATTCACGCGCTGCTCTGGTTAGCCTGCCAGGGGTCGGGCGCAAGACCGCGAATGTGGTTTTGAACATGTGGTTTCATCAACCGGCCCAAGCGGTCGACACCCACATTTTCCGCATCGGCAACCGCACCGGTATTGCGCCGGGAAAAGATGTAGATGCGGTGGAACGCGCCATTGAAGACAACATCCCTGCACGCTATCAACAGCACGCGCATCACTGGCTGATCCTGCATGGCCGTTACGTGTGCAAGGCGCGCAAACCGGTGTGCGCCAACTGTATTATCAATGATCTATGCCCCTATAAGGAAAAGACCCTATGACAAAGAAATACCAGGTCGTCGGTATCGGCAACGCGATGGTGGATGTGTTGGCCCATGCGGATGACAGTTTTCTGACCGATAACGGGATCGAGAAGGGCATCATGCAACTGATCGACATGGACCGCGCGGTGGAGCTGTATAACAAGGTTGGCCCCGCGACCGAGATTTCGGGCGGGTCTGCCGCCAATACCATCGCGGGGGCCGCGCATTTGGGCGGGCGCGTGGCCTATGTGGGCAAGGTGAAGGACGACCAGTTGGGTGCAATTTTTGTCCATGATCTGCGCGCCCAAGGGGTGGATTATGAAACTGCGCTGGCTGCGGCGGATGCACCGCAGGAAACGGGGCGCTGTATTGTGCTGGTTTCCCCCTGTGGCGAACGGTCGATGAACACCTATCTGGGGGTGACCGAGTTTTTGCACCCGTCCGATATTATTGAATCCCAAATGGCCGATGCCGAATGGATTTATCTGGAAGGGTATCGTTTTGACGGGCCAGAGAGCCATGAAGCATTTGCCAAGGCCAATGCGGCCTGTAAGGACGCGGGTGGCAAGGTGTCTTTGACGCTGTCTGACCCGTTTTGTGTGGAGCGCCACCGCGATGCGTTTCGGGATATGATCAAATCGGACGTGGATCTGTTGTTCTGCAACCGGAGCGAAATGTTGTCGATGTACCAGACCGAAGATTTTGATGCGGCACTGAATGAGGCCGCCGCCGAGGTCGAGATTGTCGCCTGCACTGATTCCGACCAAGGGGCGCATATCCTGTCGGGCGGTAAGCGCTGGCATGCGCCTGCGATTCCGACGGATATTGTTGATGCAACGGGCGCGGGTGATCTGTTTGCCGGAGCATTCCTGTGGGGACTGACCAACGGATATGATCTGGAAACCTGTGGCAACATGGGCTGTGTGGCGGCATCCGAGGTGATCAGCCATATCGGGGCACGGGCCGAGGCGGATTTAATCGAAACATTCAAGAAAAATGGTCTGATTGCCTAAGAGATTCTATGCCTGCGGCGCGGATATTTAAGCGAAAAAGAAGCGTAAAATAGAATGCGCCTCGCTATACGTCAGCATAACGAGGCGGCTTCTCTTTCGGCGGCCATCGGCGTCCCCGCCTGTTCCGCATCTATATCTAAGAACAATTTGATTAAAGTTTGGTTTCTTTTTCGCTTGAATATCCGCGCCGCAGGCATGAAAGTTCTGCTTAGCCTTTGGGCCCAAGTTTGGCGTGGATTTCATCCAGATCAATTTCGCCAATCGGCATTTTGTTGTTCGGGTCATCCACGTCATATTTGAACATATTGAAATCGCGTTTGTAGATTTCATAGACCAGATGCATCGACATATCGTCAAAATAATCCGCAATCGGGTGGGCGCGTTTGGGCCCGTGGCCCTCGCTTTCATTGAACCGCGGAATTTTGTCCAGCTTGACCTTGTGTTTGGTTGTAATCCCGTCCAGCACATTTTGCATGCCGTCGTTAAAGGTCTCGGTCGGGAAGATGTAGTCGTATTTTCCGCCGTTCATAATAAAGGTCGAGACATGGCCCGACATGGCGGACCAATGGATGTCAGGGTCCATCGGGCGGCGCCAGCGGATGGTGTCGCGGGCAAACAGCAAAAAGCGCCGAAACGATTTGATCTGGTCAAATTCAAATCCGGTTTCAGGATCGCCGACCTCGATCCCGTATTTCTGGATCAGCAGCGGCACCAGTTTGCCGCGATAGCGCTGGCCATTGCGCTGAATGCCGCAGATTTTGTCAAAGAACGAGCTGAGGATGCGCCCGTAAGGGTTACGCACGCAGGTAAAGGCCGAGGATGTGTGGTTGGCGATGTTCGCCTCGATGATCGGCTGGCTCGCCTCGATTCCCCATTTGTGTATCTTGGCGGTCGCATCATGGATGTCACCGTCGAAAAATTCGCCGTGATCTGAATAATACATGATTTGGCCTATGGTCGAACATGCACATTTGGGGACAACACGATAAACGACACTTTCGCTTTCTGTCATCCAGACACCGGGAAAACCCATATTTTATACTCGCCTCTATACGTTTGTTGGGTCTGAAAACTGACCTAACGACAATTACGCCTAAAAAAGCAAATAAATGCTGTATATTCAACGGTCATTTGCGCTATTTAGTAAACAATCTTTAGTTTTTCGGGGTCGTAGTTTCCAAAATGGCAAAAATCGCCTTTATTTTGCTTTGTCACAAGGACCCGGATGCGATTATCAAGCAGGCCGGTCGGCTAACGGCGGCTGGCGATTTCATGGCGATCCATTTTGATGCCCGTGCAAAACCGGAGTTATTCACACAAATTCACGCGGCGTTGGCAAATAACCCCAATGTTACATTCGCCAAAAAACGAATAAAATGTGGTTGGGGGGCGTGGTCACTGGTTCAGGCGACGCTGCTCGCGGTTGAGGCCGCTGTGGATGCTTTTCCGCGTGCCACGCATTTCTATATGTTGTCGGGCGATTGCATGCCGATCAAATCGGCCACTTATGTGCATCAGTTTCTGGATGGGGCCGATCTCGATTATATCGAGAGCTATGACTATTTTGAAAGTGACTGGATTAAGACGGGGTGGAAAGAAGAGCGCCTGATTTACCGGCACTTTTTCAACGAGCGCACCCAGAAAAAACGGTTTTACGGCGCGTTCAATCTCCAGAAAAAACTGGGACTGACCCGCGAAATTCCAGCCGATTTGCAAATTATGATCGGTAGTCAATGGTGGTGCCTGCGTCGCCGCACGATCGAATGGATTCTGGATTTCACCCGCGAGCGCAAAGACGTGATGCGGTTTTTCCGCACGACATGGATACCGGACGAGACATTTTTCCAGACACTGGTGCGCCATGTGGTGCCGGAAAATGAAATTGAGGCGCGCACCCTGACATTCCTGATCTTTTCCGACTACGGGATGCCGACAACGTTTTATAACGATCATTATGATCTGCTGCTTAGTCAGGATTTTCTGTTCGCCAGAAAAATCAGCGTTGAGGCAAATGAATTAAAACGCCGCCTAGGCAAACTGTATGCCAGCGGGGAAGTGGATTTCCAGATTTCCGACGAAGGCCGCAGCCTGTTCAAGTTTCTAACGGGCCGTGGCCGGATCGGGCGGCGTTTCTCGCAACGGTTCTGGGAAACCGAGAGCACCTTGGGGCGCGACCGCGAGCTGTTGATAGTAGTCTGCAAGAAATGGCATGTGGCCAAACGGTTGGTGGCAAAGATTCGCGAGCTGACAGATGTTCCGGTGCTGGAATACATGTTCGACGAAGAGGGATCGGAGTTGCCCGATCTGGGTGGCATACAATCGACATTGGGCAAACGCACCCGCCACCGCCGCGCCCTGACACGAATGCTGTTTGATTATTACGACACGAACCGGTTGTTGGTGTGTTTTGATCCGAACAATGTGGATTTGCTAAAGGATTTTTACGCGGACC
>Ga0190303_1000325_pt1 | contig 19723 bp, 31 predicted proteins | sample 48700701_MG_FD_161672 | JGI IMG/M metagenome (GOLD analysis project Ga0190303, IMG submission 161672) | Hydrothermal vent sediment bacterial communities from Southern Trench, Guaymas Basin, Mexico - 4870-07-0-1_MG | ecosystem: Environmental > Aquatic > Marine > Hydrothermal vents > Sediment ... | reverse complement strand
GGCAGATGATGAACGTGATCGACAGAGTGATCGACAGAATTGAATTTCGCAGGAAAGAAAACAAAGTACCTTGCAAGAACTACAAAAATAAAGCCTCGGCAGAAAGAGCTACCAAAAATATGGCTGAAATAGCTGGCCAGCACTTTTTCTGCGATGAACCAGCGCGCTATATAGTAGTGTACAACGAAGCATGGGGCCGTTGGATCGGAGCCATTGACTTGACAGAGTTACTCCAGCGCGAAGAACGAAAAGGTGGGTACCTTGGGATTTGTTCATCGAATAACTTTTACTCTTACTAACGAATCTGTCAATAAGGCCAGCGACATGAAGATTAAAAAGATAACTTCACCCATACGTTGTGTCCATTGGGGCACCTTGTAATGAGTACAGATAACACTCAATTAAATAGTTGTTAAGGAAACACCATGAACACTGAAGAAAAAATGCGCCGCATGTACCACAGGCTCTACGGCGAAATAACAGGACGGTTTTCTCTAGTTTACACTGAAGGGGAGTACGGTGAAGATGTGGAACCAAAACTTGAATTGCTTAAAGATGGTAACCCATGTGACGAAGAAACGCGGTCAGAATTACTATTCAACTATATAACCCAAGATTGGGAGTCGTAATGGACGCATTAACAAAACTGAAAAGCGCAAAATAACTAGGCCACGCAATATGATCATCACCAAAGCAGTGTTAACCAGAATCGAACGAGTCATTGGCCACGGATGCACTGTAGAGCTAATGATTCCAGGGCTCGACGCACGAGGTGTCAGAATTATAGCAAGCGCGGACCTCTCGAATAGGCGAACAGTTGTGTACCAAGAGGAATTTAAGCTAACGGACTTCAATAGCCCAAATACTCGAAGGTGGAATGACTTCAAACATCACGCTAAGCTGCTATTTGATGAAACATCTAAAAGACAGTAGCGGCTCATGGCGAAAGGAGTAAGACAATGAGTAGAACAAGCGTATTAATGGCAATGTTAACTACCGGTGATTATGGAAGCGAAAGTCGAACAAGTTATCGACAAAAAGAAAAGGAAAGAAAATGACAACTGTTAAAGTTGGGAAGCACGAGAAAAAAGAAGTGACCGAGTTGAACAATGAGATTTATCTTGTAGCTAAGGAAATGTTAAGCGAAATACACCACCATCAGCACATGGGCTGGTCTGGAGTAGGTGCGTTCATCGACTGGCTAGAGGAAAATTACAGCATTAAGCTCAAAAAGGAGATAATAGATGACGTAGCAGTTAACAGCGAGAAAACACTAAACAAACTGTAACTTATGGAGAACTAAAATGAAGATCGCGGAGTTTAAAAGTCTTGAACATGGTTTTATATGTGTAGCGGATAACAGTTTAGAGGAGTGCACAAACTTCGTACGACTATCCGAGTACGTTGAAGTGGAGTTTACCAAGCTGCCGAACGAATGTGTAATACGCCCACAGATAGAGGCCCTTGAAACACAGCGTACAGAGTTACAAGCGAAAACACAGCTACAGCTGACAGATATTGACAGAAAAATAAACGAACTAACCGCGCTACCACAACCAAACAAAGATCAATGAGCTATGACAAATATATCGCTATATTTTATCTGTCTGCTTTTATCGACCGCTCTGTTGTGGAACGTGTAATAAACAGATCTGCTTAGATGCTAAGTACGCGAGTACACGATCACATGGTTGTTAGATAGGTACACATAACGCGTGAGCGTGAACAGCGCACTGAAAAAGGAAATCACAATGAATAAGAACGAACAAACAAAACCAGAAACCAGTAGTGAAGTAGCGAATCCGGTTGATGCTTTTGTTATGCCAGATGTTAAATGCGACTGGGTCTATAAGCTATGTGGGTTTGTTTTATCTATTCCATTCTTCCTACCGTTTATATTCAACTACACATTCTTCTTTGAGCGGGAAACGTGGGTGAGGCGCAAAGCATTTGACAAATGGATGAATAACAATAAGTTGCCAGATCCAGCTGTCAGAGGGAGATATAAAGTCTGGACGGTTGATGGGTACGAGATAACAGTCTTGGATAATAAGAAGTATTACGTTTTTAAAGGTAGTGAACTCATGTTGGGTTCGTTTAATTCTGGGGTTTTCGACAGACGGCTATATCGGAAAATATTCAGGAAATTAGCTGCATAACGCCGCCATAAACCGCAAGCTTCAGCTTGTCGGATTTGATGGGATTGTTAGATTGCGACTAACTACGGAGTATTGACATTGTTTATAAGAAAAAGCACATACGAGAAGCTTCTACGCGATCTTTACAGTGAAAAAATAAAGCTATCATTGGTCGTAGAAGAACACAATGCGCTTGTAAAAAAAATAAATGAACACGGTGGAGAGGGTCTATTTATCAAGGGCGGAAACCTACAATTTGATCCTGTGGAGATAAAGTGTTTACTACGCCTATGCCACCCCGACAGACACGCAAACAGCCGCAGATCAACAGAAATGACCCAGAAATTACTTTCAATAAGAGAAAGCATGGCAATATAACGACCCAGCTAACTTGAGAGGAGCGAAGACATGAGTGAAACGAATGGCGTAGAGACGAATCCAGTTGAGCGCATTGTTATACCTAAAACGCCTGACGATTTTGGATGTAGTTTTTGTGGTGACGAGCATTATGTATTACAAGGATGCTGTGACGGCAGGGAGTGTGGGTGTATGGGGCAACCTGTATCTATGAGCGTGTGCATACATTGCAATCATGACGGTAAAAAAGAAATGGGTGAATACACAGAAAGTTATGCACAGCACGTGGAATTTATAGAGGTATAGCGCTTGCGCTAAACCGCAAGCGCCAGCGCAGTCGGATTTGAGACGCTTTGTTATGTGTAAGCGCTTGATATTACTTGTCACCTCAAGATACAAGGAAACCAAATAAATATGCTGAGCGCAGATAAAAGAACCTACAAGTGCGGCGTAAGCGGCTGCGGTGGCGGAGAATGCCCTCACACTCTTCTGCATGATGAGCTTTGCCCATGCTGTGACTCCCCAATGGTGCTAGTGCCAAGCGGCCTTAAGTTTTGCTCTAGTGATGATGCTGCATGTGACTACGAAGAAATTAAAAACGATACACGATTGTTTTTCGTTTTTGCTGCGAAGTATGAAAACAATGAAAAGAATATTAAGTATGCAAGCGGGCCTATGCCACTGAACGCCGCGATAGAAAAACGGAAGGAATATGCAGGCCACCCATGCTCTTGGATAGAGCAATGTAAAGACGTATAACACCCCGCATAACCGGGCGACTGAAGCGAAGCGGAAGGAGATCCGAGTTAATGCGATTGTTATAACAGGAGGGAGTGTGTGGAACAACCAAGCAAAGAAAAAAGCGGCCGCAGCGCATAACGAACGGAGTTTGAAATTAGAGAAGGCCAGGACTGAAAAGCACGCAGGTAAGCTGAGTTTGAAGCCCGCCCCGAAGGGAAACGCCGCCGACGAAAAATGCAGGAGTTGCTTATTTTGGGAGCAGTGATGACCGAAGAGCTACCATACATATAACACCAGATCCAGCTGCGCGCTGGAATTAACTTGTTTGTGTAAATACACAGGAGAATTTATGAGTTACGACATGGATATAGGTAGTGAGGATTTTAACTTCACATACAATGTTTCTGATATGTGGTACGACTGCTTTAAGGAGAAAGGCATCCGTGAGATTTATGGCGCTACTGGCTCTGAAGCGGTTGTCATACTCAGGATATTGCGGTGCCACATGGAAGATAACGCCGAACGATTAAAAGGGATGGAGCCTCCGAATGGCTGGGGAAGTTTTGATGGAGCCCTTGAATTTGTCAACAAGCTTGTAGCAGCATCCCTACGGAACCCAAACGCGTTATGGCAAGGGGACTAATCACGCTAACGCTCGCATAAACTGCGGAGCGCCAGCGGAGTCAGAATTAATGCGAGCGTTAGATTGCGCGCCCAGCGCGTCCACTGGAATTAATGTTAGATTGCGGAGGTCAAGGCAATGCCTGACGAAAAAACAGAACTCTCAACAGGTCAGCTGAGAAGAAAATTTGAACAAACAGTCAGCGGATTGAAAACTGTGAGGTTCTCACTAAAAAGAGATGATGATGGAGAATACAGGCAAGGAGCGGTATTTCACATGTGGACGGGGTATTGGTTGTCTGCGCTAGATAACGGGCTAGCAAAAAGAAACGAGCATGGGTTTATTGACGACTATTAAGCAATATAACGTCGCAATAACCGGAAGCCGTAGAGCAGCGAAGGCGTTCCGTGTTTATTACCTTGTTAGCCGGCTTTAAACACCGTAGAGGAATAATGAAATGACAAAGAAGCAAAAGTTACTGGCGGCGCAATTTCTTGAGACTTTAGCCGAAGAGATGTCAAGCGCTGGGTGCAATGATTGGGAGTGGCCAGAGAGCTGGAGCGGGTGTGAGCGCGATCAGTTTGCTCGTGAGTACCACCGCTTAAACGGCGACCCAGAGGAGTTTGAGCCGGGGCAAGATCTACCTGATTTTTGCGCGGTATATTTGCTTGCTCATGCAATCAAGCTATCCGTATAACGCGCAATTAAACGGTGAGCAGAGTGAGTCCGAATTAAATTGTTTGTTATAAACTATTGGAGGTAGATATGGTTGATCGGCAGTGGGTAATTAGTAATCCAGAAAAAGCAGCAAAAACTATAGAGAGATTGCTGGATATTGAGAGGTGTCGGGACATACTGGCAGCCCACATGGCAGAGGTTAAGGCCATCATAGACGGTAGTGATGAAAACACCGTATCGGATGTTGTAGACCACTGCCTTTTAGAGCTAAAAAGCTTGAATTTATAACGCGCAATTAAACGGTGAGCAGAGTGAGTCCGAATTAAATTGATTGTTAGATTGCGGCTAAACAAGGAGTAGTGGTTATGAGATTAGAAAGAACAACTAAAAAGCCCGGTGGCGGAGGGCGAACTGCTTACAGCAGCGATAGTTTCAGTGTGGTGGTGTGGAGTTTAGCGGAGGGGGCGATGACGACGATACAATGCCACCTTACCAAATTTCTCAAAATCTCCTTCGATGGAGAATGCGCCTTCCGATCAGACGACGAGTGCATAGAGCAATTCACAGCCGAAGAAATACTAGGGGTCATCGAGGTTCAAAAAGGGAGAGCATTCACAAAGGGGCAGGAAAGCAAGGCCCAGCAAATAAGAGACTGTTTAGCACTCTAACGCCAGATTCAGCTGCGCGCCCAGCGCGTCTGCTAGAATTAATTGTTAGATTGCTAATTAATTATGGAGGATGAGAGAGTGGATAAAGCAAAGATCCGCGCCGTCTGCGTGTAGCGCCTTGCTATGTGAATTTATAACCTTAAATAAACTACAGGTATATCTATATGACAAACAATGAACAAGATCCATTTTTGGCCGAGGCTATAAAGGCGCTAAACTGGCCGGGTGGAACCAGCCATCAAGTGCTTCGCGTTATCTCAGCGGCGCGAGCAGTTGCTAGCGAAAGGAAATCTGCCGAGCTTACTGGCAACTATGAAAATTTGTCTCAGTATTTAGATGCTCTGGAGGCTTGTTTTTCCACATAACGCCGCGCATAAGTGGCTTGGCGCGTCCACTGGAATTAATTGTTAGCGTATTTTATTTGTGTGAGGTTTTATTATGGAAAAATTATACGGGTTTTATACAGAAGAATATGACAACGGATTTGGCGTTGAAACATTAATGACCGGTGATGGTAAAGCGCAATTCACAGACATTGGTTTTGATAACGGGAACGCATCTATCGCCATGTCGTACGGGCTCGGAAAAAGCGTTGGTGTGAAAAACCACAAAGGCGAGGAAAATGAATGAATCAACGCTAATAAAATGGCAAATAAAGTTTGAACCACTTAACTAAGGATGAACAGCATGACAGAAACGAATAACCAAAATAACGCCGGACTATATACTGCGTATAAACTTGTTAGTAACTGCAAGCGGATGTACACAGAGACGTTCACAACGCGACGCAAGTGCAGGAAATTTCTCAAGGTACAGCTTCGTCAAGATTTTGGCGCGGAACTACGTATCATTCATCCAGATAAGTCTGAAGAACGGTACCCAAATAAACACAAAAAAAATTGTTGTACAGCGATATAATCTTGCTGTATAATTTAAACTGTTACTTTCGGATAGCTTCCGAAAACCAGTAACTTCTCCTGAAAACTCTGCGTGCATTTATTTGTGTACGCAGAGTTTTTTCTCAGGAGTCACTAACAGGAGATATCGTGTCCATAATAACTAAGAATTTTACGCTGTGTCTGTAGTAATAGACGCAGCGAAACACTTCGCAGATTCCGGTTACTACGTTTTCCCGTCTTTTGACAAGCTCCCTATCATAGAGCAATGGCCAGAGAAGGCTACAAGAGATAAGGAAATTATATCTAACTGGTTCACGGACCAGAAAACTAGATTCGCCAATGGATTTAGCGTTTGCCCTAAAAATAGCTGCGTTGTCATAGACGTAGATATAAAAGACGGGAAAAACGGATCTGCCTCGTTGCAACGACTCATCACCGAGTACGGGATGAGTAAAGATACTCAAGTCATAATGACGAAGTCAGGTGGACTTCATTTATACTACGCTTACCCAGATTTAAGTGAAGACCAATACATAAAGAGCATTACAAATTGGGTAGTTGACGGAGTAGAACTAGACGGCATAGACATTAGAGGTAACAAAGGTCAAGTTGTAGGACCTTGCGATAATGGCTATAAGTCGATCAATCACGTGAATGTAGCGGATTTACAAAGTCTACCTGACGCGCTAATTTCAAATCTACCTATCGGCACGGTTCATAAAGCTAAATCAAAGCACAACGACGCCAGCGCGCTAATCACTGACAGTGATCGACCTTTGAAAGGGGTTATCCCGGAAATTATCTATAAAGGCGATAGACACCAAACCTTGGTGAGCTTGACAGCTAGCTGGGCCAGAAAAGTTCCGTACGATACAGCTAAAGTATTGCTAAAAGAGGCGATTCGTAGGTGCGAAGGTAGTGACATCGCGTATGAAGACTATGTATCTAGACTTGATGATGCGTACGACAAATTTGAACCTGTAGTAGAAGATCGACTACAGTGGATGCTAGACAACTTGATATACGTGGTCGGACAAGATAGCGTATACAGACTAGACAAACCTGGAAACTTAGCACTAGTGTCAATGCAGGTTGCAGTTAATTACTTTAAAGCGTGGAAGATTTTCGAAGAAACCGAAGACGGAAAGCTAAAGTCGTACAGCTGCTTCTCACGCTGGTTAAGCCATTTGGACAGGCAAACTGTTGAGCACGTAGGGTACAAGCCCGTAGATGATATGTTTTATGTTTGCGAGGCTCTAGGCGAAACAGTCATAAACACATATCGTGCGCCAAATATTCCACCGGTTGACCCCACAACTCCACGATCGACCAAGTGGTTCAAAGACCTTGTAAAGTTCCTGTGGCAAGAAGAGAGTGAGTTAATTCTAGACTACTGCGCTCACCTAATGCAACGCCCAGAAAAGAAGATTCACTGGTGCCCGCTACTCATCACAGAGCAAGAGGGCATGGGGAAAAACTTATTTTTTGAGGTGTTGAGTGAGTGTATGGGCAAGTGGAATGCGGCGATTATTAATGCTGCGCTACTGTCAAAGACATTCAATACGTTCCTTGTAAATAACAGGTTAATTTTGATTAACGAAGTGCAGGACGTGTCTAAGAAAGACCGTCAAGCTGTGATGTCTAAGCTGAAATCGTGTATCACAGAAAAAGACCAGCAAATAGAAGGTAAAGGAACTAACTCATATCTAGCTGAAATATTTTGCAGTTTCTTCATTTTTTCCAACAAGATAAATGCAATAGACATCGAAAAAGGGACTCGTCGAATTCATGTGTACATAAACCGACTTGCTCCAAAGCAACAACTCTGGTACCTGAATATCGTCAAGCAAGCTGCCGAAGGTGGAATTGCCGAAGTAGCTGATATGCTAATGACGCGAGACATCAGTAACTTCAGATCAACAGGTCACGCACCATTGACTGACTCAAAGGTCGAAGCTGTTCAAAGTAACTTGTCAGAGTACCAGCTTGAGATTATGCAACATATCGAATTCAGATATAGTATATTTAACTCCGACATCGTCACAGATGACAGCTGGCAATACTACATCAATAATGTACTTCACAAAGGCATTAAGATGTCAGTATCACAAGAAAAGTACATAAAGAGCCAGTTGTTTCAGCGAGTGCGGACACCCGCTGGGACGTCTCGTCAAATCAGACTAGGTGATATAAGTAGAGGTAGCGACGAAACTATACTATTAAGAGGGAAGAAAAATATAAAGTCACTAGTGTTTACGACTCGCAATCACGGTTCGTACGACACCTCATCAACGGACAATTGCAGGAGAGAGTATGAAAAAATATTTAAAGCGAGTGCTTTAGAATTAAATATCGTCTAGTTTTTGGAGAAGTTACATGATATATTCGTTAGATTTAGAAACTGCACCTGCAGATCCGACAGAAGTTAAGCCTTATGCTTTAGAACCGTTTAGGTATGCTCAAGGGTTAGCTATCATCACATCGTGCTCGATAGCCGGTCCAAATGGATCTGTGGTTCAACACACGTATAACGGCAATAAACTTGAGTTCGAAAACACACTGTCAGAGCTACTTCGACAGTTAGCAGGTCATGAGGTCGTTGCACACAACGCATTGTTTGACGTCGCATGGCTAATAGCAGCCACAAGTTTAGAAGAAGTGTCGAAAATTAAGTGGCGTGATACTATGCTACAATCGAAGTGGATAAACAATGGTCAGCAAGCTGAAATGCCTAAGAAGTCTTATTCACTGGCAAACCTTGTGACAGAGAACTTGAAGGGCCACGATTTATTTGACGAGTTCTTAGATGTAAAATCGAAAGACGAAATTGCCGGTATCAATAAGGATTACTGGGATCGTAGAGGTCGGCTAGATGCGATTTTAACTCGCGATCTTTATTTACACGCTATAGCTACGATGCCAGAGCGTATGATTAACGGGTACTTGATAGAGCAGCGGACCATTGTCCCTGTAGCGAATAGCTGGTTAGTAGGAATATCACTCAATAAAAAGAAAGCCAAAAACCTTATCCCCAAAATCGAAACAGCAAAATCCCAGATAATTTCTACGTTAGACATACCAGGCTCAGCGATAACTTCACCTAAACAACTGAGCACATACTTATTCGACAAATTAGGTTTGATACCTATTAGCATGACGCCGACAGGTAAACCGTCAACTAAGTCAGATGATCTGAAGAAGCTTAGACAAGCTGCAGCAGGGACTATGCAAGGGGAGTTACTGCAAAAGATATTAGACTATAAGCATCTGTCAACACTAAAAACAAAGTTCATAGACGGCATCATCAAAACATGTGACTATGTGGGTGAAGATGTAAATCACTCAGCACCTCGCATTTTTGGTACTTACACAGGTCGCTACACGTATAGTTCAAAAACTAAATCTATTAAATTCAAACCCGGCATAGCGACACACCAGCTTCCAAGAAAAGGCCCTACCAGAGGACTACTAGGGCCCGTTAAAGGTACAATGATAGGAGAGCTAGACGCCGCGGCGCAAGAAATGCGAGGTATGGCCATAGTATCTGGTGAACCTAAGTTGATAGATGGGTTTAACGACGGCCTTGACCTCCACGGCGGTATGGGTGCAGAGATCGCCAATGAATCGTACGAAGATTTTATACGTGATTACAAGGCAGAGTGCCCTACAGCGCAAAATTATAGGTACGCAGGAAAGCTGTTGAATTTATCGTGTCAATATAGAATCGGCGCGAATGCTTTGAAAGACAAGTTCTTTTCTACGTACGGAATCATAATTTCTAGTGCCCAAGCGTATAATTACTTAGCTGCGTACAAGCGCAGGTATCCTGGAGTTCAGCAATACTGGTCAGATGCGATATACAAAGCGAAAGCCAGTGGCTATGCAGAAACAGTTGCGGGTCGACGATTTTACTTGGACATGTGGTCGAGCCACAAGTGGATGACAGAGTCTTCGGCCATTAACTTCCCTGTTCAAGGGTTCGGTGCGGAGCACAAGTCCTTAGCCATAGGTGCTTGCTATGAAAAGTACCCTGAAGCAGTATTTTCACTAGATTTACATGACGGCTTGTGGTACTCCTTGCCGGACGATCATGGCGCTGAGCTACTTCTAGATATGAGGGACTACATAAGTACCTTACCTTACGCTGAAATTTGGGGTTTGGACTTACCAGTGGATCTACCATTTGATGCCCAGCTAGGAACTACTTTCGGAAACATAAAGGAAATTCAACGATGAAGTTACAACTAAGCTACTCCAAATTAAGTTGCTATGAGCAGTGCCCAAGACAGTTCAAAGTTAAGTACGTGACAAAGACATACCCAAATGAGTCAGATAACCCTTACTTTGTCAAAGGACATAAAATTCACAAAGAATTAGATGACTACATTATTGCAAAGCAGAGCGACAAGAAAACCAGCGCCAAAGTCGGTAAGATCGCGCAGCGCGGCTTGCGGATGATAGATGTGACGTTTAACTCGTTCGATGAAGTCGCTTCAGAGAAGAAAATCTCAGTAGACAAGTCATTCAAAGAAGTCACCTGGTTCGATAAAACCACGTACTACAGATCAATATTTGACATGGTAGCGAAGCGTGATGACTCCGCGCTACTTGTAGACTGGAAAACAGGCAAGGTTCGAGATTACGACAGTAAACCGACAGGTCAACTCCACCTAGGTGCGGCTATACTGTTGTCAACTAACCCTGAAATTAATACTGTCACTACCGCATACGTGTTCGTGGAGCATAAGCAATCCATTAAAATGACGTTTTATCGAAAGAATTTAGCCGAGTCCATAGATGCGTTTCACGCTGCATATGACGAGGTGGCCGCAGATACAGAGTTCAAACCTAAGGTCAACCGCAATTGTTTTTTCTGCAGAGTGTCACCTGCAGATTGTGAGTTTAAGAAATGACGCCCGAAGGCAAGGTAAAGCGATGGCTAAAAAGGGAGCTAAGAAAACGATACCCTAGCATGTGGATATACGCGGCACCTGGAGGCAGGTTCGGCAGCGTTGGTACACCAGATTATTTGTACTGTATTGAAGGGCTCTTTGTTGCCATTGAGGTAAAGACGTTACGAGGTAAGGTAACACCTATGCAGCGTCATGTACTGAGCGATATTCACACCGCTGGTGGAATTAGAGCTGTTATATTCGGCGAAGATGAGGAGAGATTAGATGCCATCATGTCAGCGATCAACAAAAAAATATCTAGACTACAAAGGGTCTAGAGTACTATTCAAAATCACCGACATGAGCGAATCGCTTTGCGTAATAAAAATGGCGTCAGCTAGACCGAAATTTTCAGGTATATTGACGTGTGTTCCTACACAGGAAAATAAAAAAATAGCTATGAAGCGGTTATTGAGGAGTATAAAATGAAGTTTTCTGACTATCCGTTCCCATGTAAATACGACGCACCGTTTAGCCATCAAGTAGCTACTGTAGAGTTCTTACTCAGAAATAAGCGTAGCTTCGTACTGTCAACTATGGGTACCGGAAAAACACTGTCTGCCGCCTGGGCCGCAGATTTTCTAATGATAAACAGTAAAATAGATAAGGTCTTGATCATCGGACCTCTTTCTACACTACACGCTGTATGGGCTAATGAGTTATTTGAGAGCCTGCCTCACAGAAAGGCTGTAGCTATCTCTGGTTCTAGAGTTAATCGCTTAAGAGCACTGAGCTTAGAAAGAGATTTTTACATCATAAATCACGACGGTATAAAGTCACTTGAAGCTGAGCTTATCGACGCAAAGTTCGACGCCATAATCATCGATGAGCTTACAGCTTACAAAACAGCTGGAACTGCCAGAACGAAATCTATGATGCGAATCGCTAACCAAGCGGAGATAGTCTGGGGGATGACAGGTTCACCTGTTGCAAATAGCCCTGTAGAGGCTTTCGCCCAAGCTAAAGTCGTACGGCCGAAAAACGTAGCTTTACCTAAATACTTCGGTACATTTAGGGACTCTGTAATGAAAGAGCACCAGTACTTGGCGTATAAATACGTGCCGAGACCTGGTTGGGAGGAGAAAGTAAAAGCGGTCCTTTCACCTAGTATTCGATACGAGTTAGCTGACTGTATAGATCTGCCCCCTACCCTGTACGAAAGTCGCGAAATCAGCATGTCAACTGAGCAAGCCAAGATGTACAAGTCCATGTTGAAAGACTTTAAATCCATGGCGAAAGATGAAGCTATAACGGCCGTTAACGCAGGTGTAAAAGCTATGAAGTTAATGCAGATCGCTTCTGGGAGTGTGTACACTGACGAAGGTTCGGCTGTGCGACTAGACTGCAAAGGAAAATTCAAAGAGGTAGTCAACTTGTACAACGAGGGCGGTAACAAGCCTATCATAGTTTATTTGACGTTCAGAGAGTCTATTGCGGCGCTCAGTGATTACTTGTCAAAATATGAGGTCGCAACCATTAACGGTTCAGTGCCGGCTAAACTACGAGGTAGTATAGTGAACAGGTTCCAAAAAGGTGAAATCGATTTTTTGCTATTGCAACCGAAAGCCGCGGCCCATGGGTTGACCTTGACACGAGCGAGCACAGTAGTATGGTTTACTCCATATCCATCAAACGAGATTACACAGCAAGCTAATGCGAGAGTAGTTAGACCAGGCCAAACATCCACCCAATTGATCGTCAGACTATATTCATCCGAAATAGAAAAATCACTGTATGCGGCTTTAGACGATAAAGAGTCTATGTCTAAAACACTGTTAAAACTCATCACAGCGGAAATAGCATGACCACTAATCAAAAGCGTGTCAACTATACGCTGCGCACAGTATAATAGCTACTTAACTTATTGATACAGTACAAAGGGAAAACAATGCAAACCATTGATGAAGTAATTCAGGAATATATACGTGACAGATCAAAGCTTGACGAATTACGTCAAAACTTTAAGTCTATAGAAAAAGAAATTAAGTCGGTGCTAGAAGCTAAATCTATGTGGCTACGTGATCGAGCTGACGAATTAGGTGTTGAATCATTCAAGACCGCTCATGGTACATCGTTCAGGATAGAAAAGACTCGCGTCACAGTAAGCGACTGGCCGACACTGTTGAGTTTCGTCAAATCGACCCAGAACTGGCAAATTTTAGAGAAGCGTGTTGCAAAAGTCAACACATTGGATTTACTAACAGAGGAAAAAATAGAGCCATCATCTATAGGTTTAGACCTGTTCGTTGATGTTGACATGCAAGTTCGAAAACCTTAAATATCCGCGTAACTAACTAAAAAGGCAATATCATGAGTAAAGAAATTGTAATTCCGGCGTACTTGAAAGATTCAGACGTTGAGGGCGCAGATGCGCTAGTTTCAGAGTCGACAGCGCTACCTAGAATCAGTTTAAAAGGTCGCCAGTTTCGGTTTAAAGTTATGGGCGAAGAAATTAAAAAGACACCAGGTCCGATTGACGTGGTGATCTTGGGCGTACAACCAGAACGAGGTTGCGCTAAAACCTACTACAGAGGTAAGTACAACCCAAATGATACAGACCCACCAACGTGTTCCTCAACCGACGGAGTGCGACCAGATTCGTGGGTTGAGGAACAGCAAGCAGACAGTTGTGCGCTGTGTAATTTTAGTAAGTGGGGTTCAGCTACATCTGTTTCGGGCGGTAAAGCTAAAGCTTGTAGGGACTCCAAACGGCTGATGGTCGTAGAGCCAGACGACATCGACGGCACTATGTTTATATTGAACGTTACCGTGAGTTCGCTATCTGCACTTTCTGAGTACGGTCGAAAACTAGTCGCGCACAGCATGCCAATGGCCGCTGCGATAACCGCTGTTCACATGGTGGATAGCGATTACCCTCAAATTGAATTCGAATACAACGGTAACTTAAAAGAAGCTGAAGGCCAAAAAGCCATAGCTATTTCAACAAAGAAGTCATGGGTCACTGCGCTCAAACAACAAGATGAAGTCGCGAATAAACCTAAACCCAAACTCGAAAACAAAACTGGACAGTCTACAACAGTTGCGCCGAAAGAGTCCGTGGACAAAACTAAAAGTATCGACGACGTAATCGACTCGTGGGCCGAAGATGAGTAGCTTGCTGATAACGCTAGGGCACGGAAGCTCTGCGATACTAGTGCACGAAGGTCGAGTAATGTGCGGCTTTGAAAATGAACGGTTGACAACCATAAAGAGTGACAGTCAATTTCCTGAGGCAGCTATAAGCAGAATTCGTGACTTGCACCCGGAATTTGAAGTTACAGAGATATTCGTATCTCACTGGTTTATGACGCCAGAGTTACCTGTAGCGAATAGTAAGTGGGATGAGTACTTCTTACGTAGGTCGTTCCCTAAAGCCATCATTCATACCTTGCACAGTAATTTTACTCATCATGACGCGCACATGGTGTCAGCCAAAGTATTTGCAGGTGATGGGTTCTTAAGCTCGAAACCTCACGGTCTGGTCTGTGATGGATTTGGGACGTACGGAGAAGTTATATCTCTGTACGAACCTAGCACATCACAGCGCAGTAATGTCGTGATGAAGAGAGTGTTCGGCTTTAATCTTTCTTTGGGGTTGATGTATCAATACGCTACTACGTACTTGCACTTAAAACCTCATCAAGATGAGTACAAGCTATTAGGTTACGCGGCCCAGCTAGACCAAGCAGATTTTGCGGACGGCCATGACGAATCAACTGTCAAGCTGAAGATGCAAGCTTTGGGTAGGAGCACTGTGCGTGAAACACTCTTGGGGGTTAGTCGCGGATATGACCCAATGGTGTCTATCGGCGCATTACCTAAAACAGCGCAAATGTGGTACGATGTGTTCGACAAGTTTTGCGAAGCCGTGTTGCAAGATTCTGATCAATTAGCGCCGCGGCGACGAGTCATTGCCGCATTAGTGCAAACAGTATTGGAGAGCGTTATATCCGGAATAATAGATATATATGATATAAAGAACTTAGTTGTATCAGGCGGTGTATTTATGAATGTAGCGCTTAATAATACGATCTGCCGAAAGCTTACTTCGAAAAAAGGTCAACTGTGCGTTATGCCGCTATGCGGAGACTCTGGCGCCGCTTTGGGTGTATATCACCATTACGTCAACGATCTGACTTGGCCTTCTGACTTGTTTTGGGGTCATAGAGGGTTTTCAGACGCTGACTATGAGCGCGCGACACACGCTGACATAGTAGTTGTTGACTCGTCTGAGCAGAACGTAGCGTCAACTATACGGACACTATTGCGTCGAGGTTTTATAGTCAATGTAGTTCAAGGCAGTATGGAATATGGACCTAGAGCTTTAGGTCACACATCCACACTAGCTCTTCCGACGCTAGAAAACGTTGCGTACATTAATAAGTGCAACAACCGTAGTACAGTCATGCCGATGGCTGGGGTGTGCAGAGATAGCAAGGTTAAGGACTATCATGAACTCGCTGATCAAGTGCACAAGTCAATGGAGTATATGACTTGTGCACTTGATTTTTGTGCTTCCGCAACTGACAGTGTTAAGGGCGCAGCGCTACACGATAAAGCTCGCTCAGTATTTACGGGTCGAACACAAGTCGTCAACCAACAGTTCGACAGTGTTATCTATGATGTGCTGGACAATGACGACATGCCAATGGTAATTAATACCAGTTTTAATCCTCACGGCAAGCCCATTGTGTACTCTATGGACGACATTATCTCAGCGCATCACAGTATGAACTGTAACGATATTGAGCGTAAAGTATTCACCATTATAATTAAGTAGGATATTACTATGTCACAGCAATTTAGTCAAGTTATGGAGTTTAACCGCGATGTGCTTCAGATCAAAGCACGTCGGATAGGCGCTATCCCAGCAGAAGAAGCTCGGTTGTCTTTGGTTCAGCTAGCTGAAGAAGTCGATGAGCTAAAAGACGCGATCGAGAGTCACGACTTCATCGGTCAAATCGATGCGCTAATCGACTTACAGTACTACACGCTAGGTATATTCTATAAAATGGGCATAAGCCCGTCTAAGTATACGGAACTATTTTCTATCGTGCACGAATCTAATATGCAGAAGATGTTAGGCATCAAAAAAGAACGAGGCGACTTCGGCGTAGCTGACGCGACTAAACCTGCGAACTGGGTTGACCCTGAAGTGGCGCTCGGGAGAGTCCTTAGTGAAACGTAGTATTATCTTGGAAGGCTACGATGGAGCGGGTAAGACCTCGCTCGGTCGTGTTCTTAGTGACAAGTTGGGTTTACAACTTTACCACGCAGGTCCACCTGCGAAGAGCGACTTACACGCTGGTCAGTGTATGCGATATCAGCTAACTCATTTGCGCGAAGGTTGTATATATGACAGGGTAACACCTATCTCCAGAGTGTGCTACCAGTTGAATCTACGACCAATGCATTTGCAAACTTTACGCAATGGGCTCGTAAGGATGACTGAGTACAGCACGATAGTTTGGTGTAAACCTGACCACTACACGTTTACTCGGTGCGATCATGATACGGACGAACACATTAGAGACATAACAGCTCGCAAACAGCAAATCATCAGTATTTACGCGAAACTTTTCCAGAGTATTCCTCACATAGTGTTCAACTATCAGACTACATCGTGGTCACACGTACTTTGGAAACTTCGTCAACTATGAGGTATTTATGAGTGCATTTATCGAAGCATATTCAGTACTACAGTCGCAAGGTATTGAAGTTAGACCAAGAGGCGAGCGGTGTATTGAAGTAGAAAACGCTCGCTTTTTGTTTCATCCACTGAACGACAGATTTACAAGCTATCGCACACGAAACATGAACTTGCAGTATGCTAAGTTTGAAGCTGCGTGGTACTTGCGAGGAGATCGGTATGAAATAGAATCTATTTGCGACAAAGCCAAGATGTGGTCGAACATCATTGACAGCGACGGCGGAATAAATTCAAACTACGGTCAGTACATATTCCAAGGCCCTAACCAATTTAACTGGGTATATGAGCAACTGAAGAAAGATCCATTCAGTCGCAGAGCTGTAATGACGTTACTGGACTCGTCTCACTTAAGAGACGATAACCCAGACGTGGTTTGCACGTATGCTCTCGGGTTCAGGATTCGAAACAACAGACTAAATATGACAATTCATATGCGGTCTTGGGACGCAATTTGGGGAATGACAAACGACGTGTTCTGTTTTTCCGTCATTTACGAGTTGATGCTGGTCAAGTTGAAAGCTATTTACCCTGAGTTAGTTTGCGGTGATTACGTACACACAGCTGATTCGTTTCATGTGTACGAGCGACACTATGACCTGTTGGACCGACTTATTAAAGGTGGCGATGACGAGAAATACGAAATACCTTGTCCAGCCATTAGGAGTGAGGCAGAAGCTGACGCGCTAATTTCTGGTACAGCTACAGCCGAAGATGGTGAGTTCGCTGCGTGGTTGTTGTCATGATTCCGCAATACAGTAGACCGTCAACTCAAGATTATTTTCTAGATATCGTAGAAAAGGTCGCTACTAGAGGGTCTTGTGCAAGACGGAAAGTAGGTTGCGTTTTGGTCAATAAGCTAGATCATATACTATCTACAGGGTATAACGGACCTCCGTCTGAGCTTCCTAACTGTTCTGAGCACAATTGTTCCGGCGCTCATTTCGCATCCGGTGAAGGGTTAGATGTTTGCGAAGCTGTTCACGCTGAACAAAACGCGCTGTTGCAGTGCAGCAACGTACAAGAAATCGTGACTGCATACTGCACAACTGCGCCGTGTATCCACTGTCTCAAGCTTTTGCTCAATACGTCCTGTGAGCACATAGTGTTCATTGACGACTACCCTGGGTCTGAACGATGTAAGCAGTTGTGGGAGAAGCATCGTACTTGGACTCAAGTCCCACGAAAGTAAACAAATCAAAAAATATGCGCTCCAGATTTAATGTTACAGTATGTATACCAACGCTACTTATAACGGATGAACTGGAGCGCATCTTTTTGTGTAAAAAATACGCTCGAATAGCTTATCTATCAGTAGCTAACTAGCAGCACGTAGGCTAATATATACTACAAAAAATAAATAAACCGGAGCTATTCAGACAGCACTAGATAGCTTAACAGTACATACATTTTGACTATATACGTCACTAACAAGGTAAATATGATGAAACTCTTAACGCTATACAAAAACCACAAAGCAAGTATCGGTTACTGGTCTATAGGTCGTGCAAGCAATGTAATTCACATTTACTATGCGACTACCTTGTCAGGTGCGAGACAGCATCGTACAGAGACAGTTGACAGAGGTAAGCAAGCGCGATCGTTGAAGGATCAAGTAATGGCACGAATGAAGTCAAGAGTACGAAAGCAGTTAGATAAAGGCTACGTGCGGACACTCGCTGAGGCAAAGCTACCTCCCACTAATACGTTAAATCTACAGCAACCTATGTTAGCTCAACCGATAGGTCGTCGGCTTCCGCGTAACTACTTTATTCAAGACAAGCTCGACGGCCATCGATGTCTGGTGACGAAAGCAAACAACGAATTAATAGCCTATACGCGACAAGGTAAGCGAATTCACACCATTCCGCACATATTAAATGAGATAGAGATTCACGAAGGGTACACACTTGATGGTGAGCTTTACGCACATGGCGAGTCTTTGCAGACCATTGCTTCGTGGGTGAAGCGTGAGCAGCCTAGCACTAAAAGTCTTACGTACTGCGTTTACGATACCATAATGTCAGCTCCATTTGCTGATCGTTTAGCTCATTTACAGACTCTCGATATGTTCAGTGTACCGACCCAGTCTGTAAATCTTGTCAAGACAGAGTTAGTTGAACATGACAGGGTTACGCTAGTTGAATTGTCAGAGCAAGCTGTTGAGCGAGGTTATGAAGGACTTATAGTTAGATGCCCACGTACTCCTTACGAGCCTGGCAGGCGGTCACCGTCGCTGTTAAAGGTAAAACCTGTCCAGGACGCAGAATTCAAGGTCATAGACGTTGTTTCTAGCGTAGATAATTGGGGGGTGCTGGTGTGTGAACTGTCCGGTGACAAGACATTCAACACACCAGCACCCGGTACACTAGTCGAAAAGGCCGAAGTATTACGAAACAAAGCTTCATACCTTGGTCGATTAGTGACTGTCGAATATAGCCATCTGACAAAAGACGGTATACCCTTTCACCCAGTAGCAAAGCGCTGGCTCGTAACAATATAGTCATTCAGGAATACATCTGAACCTGATGTGACTTACGAGTTCCTGGTTTGGAGTTGCGTCTGTGGTACATGATACACTAAGTTCATATATCACAGACTCGACCCAACCAGAGAGTTTTACCAAAACAGCTTTACCTATTGCCATATCAGAGCCGCCGACGGTCAGTATGGACGTATTTACAGATTGGTTACTGATCGTAAGATCCGACGTAGTTATTTCAGTAATCACAGGTGTACCGACCAATAGCTCCGCTGTGGCCAATCTACTTGACAGATCAATAGATGCGACCAACTCTTCGTTAACGCGAACTTCTTGAATTGTCATTATAGTGACTCTAACGCCTTTTTAATGGGTTCAAGCTCAAGTGTTCGACGCTCAAGCTCTGTTCGCAGTGACGTGATCCTTTCAACCTGCTGTCGAGTGATAGCTTTATCGATCGCAGTTTTAAGCCTTGTAAT